>Ga0335079_10007033_pt1 | contig 12827 bp, 11 predicted proteins | sample Lox_Sample_33_FD_206719 | JGI IMG/M metagenome (GOLD analysis project Ga0335079, IMG submission 206719) | Soil microbial communities from Loxahatchee National Wildlife Refuge, Florida, United States - Lox_Sample_3.3 | ecosystem: Environmental > Terrestrial > Soil > Wetlands | place: USA... | reverse complement strand
ATCAGGGAGAACTCCTTGAGGCGTTCGCGTTGGGTTCTGGGAGTGCAGAGATCCTTCGACTCCGCATCTCGATTCGCAAAGCGTATCGAGATGCTTCGCTCAGGATGACAAGTTGGCGGTAGTGGCTTCGACCCAAGCGTCAGTCAAGCGGCAGTCGACTATCTTCTTCGAGGGGTTCGGCGATGGTCTTTAGTTCCGGATAGTGCTCTAACAGCGGCTCGGGAGCGCGCACGCGCTGGCCGGTGAGCATGTGTTTCAGCTGCAGCGCGTTGACTCCGGCTTTGCCTTCGAAATGATTGTTGGCGATCACGTAAGTGACGTCGGCTTTCTGCGCGATGTGTTCGATCTTATTCTGCCAACCCAACAGCTCTTGTTCATTGTAGAGATAGTTGTAGCGGTCTTCGCCGCGCTCGGCTTCGAACCACATGTCATAGTTGCGGCCGTGCAGGCGGACGTAGCCGAGGGGCGAAGTCACGTATTCGCGGGCTTCGAGCGAGCGCCCGATCAGCGGTTGATCGATGTTGCAGAAGGCGACGTTCTTCTGCGTGAAATAGGCGAGGGTTTCAGGGTTGTCCCAACTGGAGTGGCGCACTTCGACTACGCGGGGATACTCGATGAACTGGCGGAGCAGAGTTTCGAGATATTCGCGGTTGAGAGATGTGTTCTTGAAGGAGACGGGAAACTGGATCAGCAGGGCGCCGAATTTTCCGGTGGAGGCGAGGGCGTCGAGGCCCTGGCGGGCGAGGCGCTCGTCTTCGTCGCCGGGGCGGATGGTGGCGGCGGAAGTGGGCTCCATGACCGCGATGGGCGAGTGGGTGAAAGAGCGGTGCAGCTTGGCGGTAAAGACGAATTGGGGATTCACTGCCGCCACTTTGCGCGCCCAGAGTTTGGCGAACTCGGGCTTGATGTGTCCGTAGAAGGAAGTGTTGATCTCGACCACGTCGAAACAGCGGGCGACGATTTCGAGCGGATGCTGTTTGCGCAGGCGCAGGCCGGGCGGGTAGAAAGTTCCCTCCCAGTCTTTGTAGCTCCAGCCCGCGGTGCCGATGCGGATGCGAGAAGACATTGCCATGGGCGGTATGCCCGGAAGGTTAGCACAGCCGACACCGATTATTGGGTGAGAGGGTTAGAAGCGGGTGGAGTTGAGGGATCGGGCGCGATGCCTTTGGCCCCCAGGATGGCCCAATGCCATTCCTGGTCAGCGGCGAGAGGAGCGCCGAGTTTTTCACGGAAGACGCTGGTGGTCAGGGGAACGACGGGTCCCTTCAGGTGAAAGAGCAGGGTGAGTTCCGAGGGCTTTTTTTCGGAGGCATCCGAGTCCTCGGCGACGGCGGGCATCAGCCGAGCGCTGCCGAAGTAGACGCCTTCCTCCGGCGGACGGCGAACCAGGGTGAGGCCGACGGTGACCTCGGTCAGCTTCCAGGCGCTGCCGTTGTACATCGAGACCTCGAGACTGTCGCCTTCAATGGTGGCTGGGCCTTCGAGTTTTGCCAACTCGGTTGGCGGCAGGTCCTCGGATACGTAGGGCGGGTTGGCCGACGAAGCAGTAGCAGCGTTGAACGAGAGGCTGCAGTCGCCGTCCGGAGATGAGAGAGCAAACTCGCGAGTGTGCGGCATGGGCGGAGTCGGGGGCTTGAGGGTGAGGGTGTGGGCCTGCACCTGATCCATGACCTTCGACAGATTGTCATTGTCGATGATCAGGGGCGCGGCGACGGGGGCTTTACTCTTGCGCACGGCGCGGGCCAGATCGCCCAGAGAAATGGCGTCGTCGGATTGGGCCAACGTGAAATGCGCCCCCATGAGAAGCGGGCAGGAGACTGCGAATAACAGCCAAGCGGTGCGCCAATGAAAGGTACGATTCACGGAGATTGGCCGGAGCTTCTCAGAAAATTGTAGGTCAGAAGGGGCGGAAGAACAGCGCGCGAGGGGCTATCTTTAGTCGTAGAACCTTAGTTCGCAAGAGAAAAACAGGGCATGCCTGGCAGAAGCAGCACGCGCAACGGGGCCCAGCATGCCCTAGATTAGGAGGAAACTCTACAACAGGCCAGAAGAACGAAACCGCGCCACCGGATCCACCAGCGGTACTGCGTCACGTCGGAAGATCCAGCGAGCCACCGCAAATCCCAATGCCGCATAACACAGATGCATGATTCTCAAATGTCACCCCCGAAAGATGCCATCGCGCCTTGGGGATAGGCTGAACATGGGCTCACAGTAGCAAGCTCGCACCGGTGGTACAAGCCCCGAACGGGCCATGGTCGTAGCACTAAAGTTTAGGGAGAAAGAAGATGGTACCGTGAGAAGTAACCAGGCTGAGCCGCAGCCTACTTCTTGCTTGGCTTTTCGAGCAGGATGCGGGCGGCTTGCAATTCCTTGCGCTTGGCTGCGTCCACCTTGGGATAGGCCAGCTTGAGATCTTCCAGCGTATCCACGATAACGGCGGCAACCACGGCCCGGGTGAACCACTTGTTGTTCGCGGGCACAACATACCAAGGGGCGTGTTGCGTGGCGGTGTGGCGGATCATGTCTTCGAAGGCGTTTATGTAATCCTGCCAGTAACCGCGCTCACGGATGTCGGCGGCGGAGAATTTCCAGTTCTTAGCGGGATTGTCCAGACGCTCCTGGAAGCGGCGTTTCTGTTCCTTCCTGGAAAGGTTCAGGAAAAACTTGCGCACCACGATGCCGTTGCGCGAAAGATAGCGCTCGAAGGTGTTGATGTCCTCAAAGCGGTGTTCCCAGAAATCCGAGGTCTCGAGTGAAGCCGGAATTCGTTCATTCTTCAACACCTCGGGATGGACACGCACGATCAAGGTCTCTTCGTAATAACTGCGGTTGAAGATCCCGATATGGCCACGCGCGGGCAGGCGCTGCGTAGTGCGCCACAGAAAATCGTGATCAAGTTCCTCGGAACTGGGAGTTTTGAAGGAATAGACTTGGCAGCCCTGGGGGTTCACACCGGACATGACGTGCTTGATGGCGCCGTCTTTTCCGGCAGCGTCCATGCCCTGAAAGATCAGCAACAAAGCGGAACGGTCCTGGGCGTAGAGTTTGTCCTGCAATTCGGTCATGGCGGCGACGCCGCGCGCGAGAACTTCTTCCGCATGCTGCCTGGAGTGCAGGTGCCCGGTGTCGTCCGGATCGAAGTCTTTCAGCCGGAAGCTCCGGCCATCGTCCACACGATAGGGTTTTGCCAGCTTGTTGGCCCAGCTCATGCGCCCGCTCCTGCCGTCGTAGTGTTTGAACTGTCCCACATCAGGATGTTGCGGCACGAAGATTCGTGCACAGAAAATCGGCGATCCGGTCACTGGCGTGGCCATCCCAAAGCGGCGGCACCACTCCCCGCTTGCCGCGCTTCTCGAGGGCCCTGGCCAACTCCTCCCGCAGGCGCCTGGCATCGTGACCCACCAGGGTATTGGTTCCCAAGGAAACCGTCACCGGCCGTTCCGTGCTGTCCCGAACCGTTAGACATGGTACTCCAAGGAAGGTGGTTTCCTCCTGGACGCCACCGGAATCAGTGATGACAACGGCGGCGCCGCGCTGCAGCCCAAGAAATTCAAGGTACGGCAGTGGATCCAATAAACGCAGTTGGCTGGTGTCCAATCCAAACTCGGCAATGCGCTGACGAGTTCGCGGATGTGTGGGAAAGACCACAGCCAGTTGCTGATTGACTTCCAGCAACGAGGTGAGAATGCCTTTGAGCACGCTGCCGTGGTCCACGTTGGAAGGACGATGCAAGGTGACCAGGGCATAGCGCGCCGGCAGGTGGTGGCTGTTCGTTTTGGCGGCCAAGGGCAGCAGCCGTATGAGGGAATCGATCATTACGTTGCCGACGCGCTGAATTTTGGCGGCGGCCAGGCCTTCGCGCTGCAGATTCAGATCGCCGTCTTCGGAGGGAGTGAACAGAAAATCAGCCAGTTGATCAGTGACCAGGCGGTTGATTTCCTCCGGCATGCTGCGGTCGAAGGAGCGGAGCCCAGCCTCCACATGGCCCACCCGCACCCGCAGCTTGGCGCAAACCAGAGCGGCGGCCAACGTGGAATTCACGTCCCCATACACCAGTACCAGGTCCGGCTTACGCTCCAGGACGACCGGCTCCAAGCGGATCATGATCTCCGCCGTCTGGCGGGCATGCGAACCGGCTTCGACTGCAAGGTTCACGTGCGGCGGGGGAATGCCCAACTGTTGGAAGAAAACCTCGGACATGTTGACGTCATAGTGCTGTCCGGTGTGGACCAGGGTTTGCCGGAAGGTTCGCTTCTCCAGTGCACTGATCACAGGGGCGACCTTCATGAAGTTCGGCCGCGCTCCCACTACGTGAAGAATGTGTGTCGTCGTTTTGGACCTTTCCTCTACATGTTGGGGCGGCCATCGGTCTTAATTGTAGTCGAGTCCACGGTTGTCCAGGTGGAGTGCGTCCATGCACTGATCCGATAGGACATGTCCGTATTCCCTACCCTTCCCCGGACAGTGATCCCAGACTGGGCGTGATTCCGGCCGCCGGAAAATGAGCTTTTGCCATCTCTCGCGCTGCCCTTCCGCCATCTGTCGAAGCCACCCCGGCTGGGTGGAGACTGACCTGTCACGGTAACTGCATCGAAGCTCGATAAGGATTACTGGCAATCGTTCTACACTTTTATGCGCACATACGACAAGGCAAGAATCTGGCGCGCGCGCTGGGAAGCCATTGTGGTTCTGCTTGCGCTGAGCATGCTGGCCGGATGCCAGGGTTTGAGCGCGGGCGCCAAATCCGACCCCACTCCGGCGCCGCAGCAGAACGATCCCAGTGACGGCCTGGGGGTGAACCCGCTAAGCCTCGACTTTGGCAGCGTACCGGTGGCCAGCAACAAAACCTCGACGGTTACGGCGACCAACAATGGCAGCTCCGACATCACAGTTTCGAGTGTTACGTTCTCGGCGCCGCAGTTCACCCTGAGCCAGCCCACGATCCCGGTAACCATCGCTGCCGGGCAGAGTTCGACCCTGAGCGTGACGTTTGCACCGACTGCCGTGGGAACCATCAGTGGGTCAATGACGATCACCAGCAACGCGTCGAACAGCCCGGCGACGGTTTCGCTGTCGGGCGCCGGCGTGGCCGCAGGCCAGCTCAGCGAAAGTCCCACCAGCCTCAGCTTTGGCAGCCTGCCGATCGGCAACACTCAGACGCTCTCGGCAACTCTGACCAACGTAGGCAATTCCAGCGTGACTCTTTCTCAAGCGAACGCGACCGGAGCGGGATTTAGCGTGAGCGGTCTGCCGCTACCCTTGACGCTGGCGGTAGGCCAGAGCACGAGTTTCAATGTGGTGTTTGCTCCACAAGCGAGCGGGACGGTCAATGGCAACGTTGCCCTGATCAGTGATGCGATCAATTCGCCGCTGAACCTGCCAGTTTCGGGCAACGGCCTGGCACCGGGTTCCCTCTCGGCCAATCCTCCGAGCGTCACGTTTTCGAACGTGGTGGTGGGGAACGAGCAGAGTGTTTCGGAAACGCTGAGCAACAGCAGTGGTTCCAGTGTGACCATCACGCAAGCCTTGACCACGGGTGCAGGCTTCAGCGTAAGCGGTCTCAACCTGCCCGTAACCCTGGCCGGCGGTCAGAGCACGACCTTCAACGTGGTATTTACTCCACAGGCGGCGGGAAGCGTCAGTGGCAATGTCGCGGTTGTGAGTAACGCGTCCAACGGTACGCTCAACATCCCGCTGGCGGGCTCGGGGGTCGAGCCAGGGACGTTGACGCCGAACCCCTCCAGCATCACTTTTGGCAATGTGCAGGTCGGCCACAACAAGTCAATCTCGGAGACCGTCACCAACACCGGCGGCTCGGATGTCAACATCTCTGCCGCCAAAGCCACGGGAACCGGATTCAGCATCAGCGGGATCAACCCGCCGCTTACACTTACCGCGGGACAGAGCATCACGTTCAATGTGGTATTTACTCCGCCCTCTCCGGGCAGCGACAACGGGAATCTTGCCATCACATCCGACGCGTCCAACTCCACGCTGAATATTGCTTTGTCGGGCAATGGGACCCCAGCCGGACAACTGGCGGTCAATCCCACCAGTTTGAATTTCGGCAACGTGGTGGTGGGAAACAACTCGCAACAGACGGCGCAACTGGTGGCTTCCGGCGCCACCGTGACGGTGTCTTCGGTCAATGTCAACAATGCGCAGTTTGTGGTGAGCGGGCTGTCGTTTCCAGTGACCCTACAGGCCGGTCAGGGGGTGCAATTCACAGTAACGTTTACGCCCCAATCGACCGGCGTCCAGTCGGGGACGGCCTCGTTCGTCAGCAACGCCTCCAATTCGCCGACGGTGCTTAGCGTAAGCGGTACGGGCACGCAGCCGGCCCAGCACAGTGTCCTGCTCACCTGGACGGCCAGCACTTCCCCCAATGTTGACGGCTACAATATTTATCGGAGTACCACGTCGGGAGGACCGTACACTCAGTTGAATTCCTCTTTGAACCCGGGCACCACTTATACCGATAGCACAGTCACGAATGGCGTGACTTACTACTACGTAACCACCGCCGTCGATTCCAACAACCAGCAGAGCGTCTATTCCAATCAGGCGCAAGCCGTGATTCCGGGTTCGTAAAGCCCGGCACCCGGGCTGCGCTTCCACCCAAGTTTCACTGCGGCGGGAGCACGTCAGGAGCGGGAAAGCGGCGCCAGTTGCCTAGTCCGTTTGGCCTTCCAAGATTGGTCCCAACTCTAAAACGGCACTGGGGCCGAGGAACAAGCACCAGAATGTACCACCGAGACCTTCCTTTCCGGTGAGCTAGCCTGCAAACTGATCATGCTATGCCCCTCCCCCAATTAGTCTCTCGGTGCGCCTTTTTTCAAGCTCTCATTGTAATAACCCTGCTCGGCGGAAGCCTGCCGAGCGCATATGCAAGCCGTCAGCAGTTGGTTTGCAAGCCGCAAAGCATGTGGTTCGGCAAAGTGGTGACCGGCCAGTCCCAGACTCAGCCGGCCACACTCACCAACACCGGTTCGTCGTCGGTTACGGTGACCCAAGTGAGCGTTAACATGGCCGCGTTCACGGTGGGCAATTTCAAGACTCCCGTCACACTGAGCGCAGGGCAGAGCGTAAGCCTCAGCGTCACCTTCGCACCCACCACCACCGGAAATATGAGCGGAGCGGTCACGTTCACCAGCAACGCTTCGAACCGCACGCTCACTCTTGGCGTATCGGGCCGAGGGATAGCCAATTGGGGGCTGCAAGCCAGTCCCACGAACCTGGTCTTCGGCAACGTGCTGGTGGGCAGCAGTTCCACTTTGCCGATGACAGTCATCAATACCGGGTCGGCCAGTGAAACCATCAGCCTGGGCGAAGTGGGAGGAGCCGGATATTCCGTCAGCGGAGTAACTCTGCCTCTGACTCTGGAAGCGGGTCAGAGTTTTACGTTCAGGGTGACCTTTGCCCCAACCGCTGTGGGCGTCAGCCTGGGCAGCATATTGGCCACCAGCCCTTCGAGCCCAACCCTCACCATTCCCTTGTCGGGCACCGGCATGGCAGCGGGTCAGTTGACAGTTGCCCCGGCCACGATCAATTTCGGCAGTGTCAACGTGGGACAGAGCTCAAGCCAGGGGGGACAACTCACCGCCGCCAGTGGCAGCGTGACCGTTTCCGGTGTGACTTTGAGCAACCCAGCGTTCGCGCTTAGCGGTCTGTCATTGCCAGTTACCCTCGCCGCGGGCCAGAGCATCAACTATACGGTCACCTTCACTCCGCAGAACAGCGGGGCGGTTTCCGGGACTTTGTCGTTTGTGAGCAATGCCGTCAACTCCCCGACCGTGGAATCCCTGGCGGGCACGGGGAATTCGCCACAGTACTCAGTGAATCTTTCGTGGAGCCCCAGCCCTTCCCAGGTAGTCGGTTACAACGTGTATCGCAGCAACCAGTCGGGCGGACCCTATAGCAAAATCAATTCCGCGCTGGATTCAAACACCGCCTACACCGACAACTCAGTAACGGCAGGACAAACTTATTACTATGCCACCACTGCCGTGAACTCCGAGGGCCAGGAGAGCGCCTACTCGAATCTGGCGGAGGCGGTGATTCCGTAGGTCGAAAACTCGAAAGGGACTCGGCCCCGCGAATCAGGGGATCGGAATTACCACTCGGACCACATTGGAATAGGAGCTCTCTTTGCCCACCTGATTGACGGCCGTGGTCGCGTAGTAATAGGTGTGTCCACTCCGCACTTGATCGTCCACATATGGAGGCATGGCAACAAGATCGGTGTTGATCTTGACGCAATTGCCGCTTAACCCGCTGCAGCGATACACGTTGTACCCAACAATATCAGGGTTTGTCAGAGCACTCTCACCGGGCTGCCAGGACAACGTAACCCGATGGCGTTTGGGGTGTGTTCCATTGGTTGGAGGAGTTTCGTTTACCTGTGATACCAGATCAGACGAGTCCGATCGTTCGCCAACCCGCGCCGCAGGCTCTGTAAGTCGCTGGGTGGTTTTCTCCGCGCTGATGAGGCGGTTGGCGGGCGCGAGATCCGTCAGAACCTTGCTGCCATTTCCCCTGACCTGAAGATAAATCCCACCCACAATTACGAAAACCGCGGCCGCTATGGGCACTTTTTTCATACATTCTGCCTGGTCGAACGGACAAGCGCTGTGATCAAGCCCTGAACGCTGCTACGGCTGGCCTTGTTTTTAGGAGTGGCATTCTATAACGTCTGGCGGGCGGTTGGAGACTCTATCGAGGTATTTTTGCGGCGGTAGTCCGGCGGGCCTACGCGATCACACCAGCCTACAATGACTGCAAAATGTTGCATACACTGGAATTCCAGCAGTAACCCGTTACCCTTCCCAAAGTAATCAAACTAAATGCTTTAAGTGGCACGGATGGGCCATGCGCATTGGCGGCGAAGATGCGATAGTACGTGTACGCCTGGCCAATGGCAGGCCCACACTAAAGTCATGCAGACATCAAGGGTTGGCGAGACATTGAAGTTCGGGGCAGTCACCCTGCTGTTTCTTCTGGCCGGTACGGCGGTTGCTGTGTCACAGGAAGTCTCCATGGCACTGCTTCAGCCAGCGCTCGTGCACCCAACGCCTGCGCCGGCGGTCAAGGCCCTGCCTTCCAATCCGGTGCGCCTCGTCCCAGAGGAACACAAGTTTTGGGACAAGGAGAACACGGCCTTGTTCGCCACGGTCGCGGCATTCAGTGCTGCCGACTTCGCCGTGACCCGCGACAACTTGAACCATGGCGGGCGGGAACTGAACCCGTTGACCCGTCCCTTCGCGGGCAGCACCGCCGGCCTAGCCGCGAACTTCGCAGGCGAGACCGCGGGAGTGATCGGTGTCAGCTATCTGTTCCACAAGACCGGTCACCACAAGCTCGAACGTCTTACTCCACTGCTCAACGCCGGGGTCTCGGCCTTTGCCGTAACCTACGGCCTCACCCACCGATAGCCGTTCGCACCATCTGGGGTTGAAGCGGCCCAGCCCGGATCTCTCAAGATTCTGATTGAGTGATTGGGTAGATCGATTTATCATGACTGCGCTCCCATTCACTCCAGAGAATTTTGATGTTGCGGAAGTCTGTCCATTCGAAGGAACTGCCTGGGAACATTCAGCACCCTGCGCTGAAGTTACGAAAGTGCCAAAATCCCCGGGAAGCGGGACATGGGTTTCCGGACTCTGGACTGTCCCAAGCCGAGCCTCGGATAATCGGGGCCATGGGGAAGGCGCCGCTATCGTGGACGAGTAGTGGGTGTGCCCTGCTGGCGGTGTTTGCCTGCATGGCATTGACGGGATGCGCCGGAGTGTCCTCCGGCGGGCAGAACTCAAACTCAAATCCGGCCCCAGCCGGAGCGAGCCAACTTTCGGTCTCCCCCGCTATCATGAACTTCGGGAGCGTGGCGGTGGGCTCCCAAGCTACTCAGAGTGGCACACTGACTGCCGGCAGTTCCGAGATCAATGTCAGCTCAGCCGCCTGGAGTGGGCAGGGATACAGCGTAAGCGGAATCACGTTTCCGGTCACTGTGGCGGCAGGAAAGAGCGTGAACTACACGGTCACGTTTGCGCCGCAGAGCGCGGGCGACAGCCCGGGCAGCATTTCCTTCGTCAATGACGGAACGACGTCTCCGGTGGTACAAACACTCGATGGCGACGGAGGCCAGGCAGGCGTTCACACGGTCGCGCTCTCCTGGGATGCCAGCAACTCTGCAGTAATCGGGTACAACATTTATCGTGGGACCCAGTCCGGTGGCCCCTACCAGCGGCTCACTTCATCTCCGCAGGCGGATACCAGTTATACCGACACCACGGTCTTGACCGGCACGACGTATTATTACGTAGCCACGGCGGTGGACTCGAACCATGTTGAGAGCGTTTACTCGAATCAGGCGCAGGCCGTGGTTCCCTAGCTGCAGTCTCTCAGCGCCAGGTTGAGTTCAGCGGCGCCCCTGGGACAAAGCCTGCTGCCGCAGATCGCTGATCGCCCTTCCGCAGGATCCAGAGCAGCAGGAAAATGACCAGAAGGGCGATGAGGAGAAAAATAACTCCACCCTGGTGGTGCAACCGGCCGGTGAGATAGGCACGATCAACTCTGGTTCCCAGTATGGCAATCACGAAAATGCGCAGGCCGTTCTTGGCCACCGACAACGGAACTGCGACCGCGACCACCAACGCCTTTCGCCAGAAAGAGCGCAACTGAAGCTGGGCCAGCACCATGGTGGTGACAACCAGCATCAGGCTGGAACGAATGCTGCTGCATTCTTTCGCAACCTCGAGGGTCAAGCCGGGAATGGTGAGAAAGAAACCGTCTTGTGATACCGGCACCCCAACAGCCGTAAACAAAAGCTGAGCTGTGAAAGCCGACCATTGCTGCAGGGACGTAATGATGCGGGCCAGCAGGAACGACGGGATAGGCACCAGCCATATCAGGAAGCCCAGCGGAAACAGAAAGGCTCGTGCAAGGCGAGTCCCGAAGCATAGGACAAATGCTCCGGCCCACGAAACCACCAAGGCTAGCATGTCCAACGAGAGTCGTGTGTCTGGCTGAAATCCGGCTCCCCATTTCGCCAGCGCAGCGATCGCCGCGGATGCCAAGCAAAAAACAGCCCCGCCCCACAACCCTGGCTTTGGCGAAGACTTAAGCATGTGCCGGTCGAGAAAAATCAGCGCCGCAACGATGGGCAAAACCAGGAGGATGTGGGTGTACTCTTCCCGGTTCAGGGCCAAGAAGAGAGTTGTAGCGAGCGCCCGCCAGCCGACCAGCGAGACGCCGCAGAACAGGACGAAACTCAACCAAGCAGTTAACCTAGTCATTGCGGCGGAATCTCCGCCCGAGCCTCGTTTGAGGGGTCGCTTTTTGCGACCGCGGACAGTCCCCGAACCACGTAGAAATAGACGGTCCCAAGTTTAATGTCGGTGTCCGTGTAGGTAGTATCGGTACAGAGCTTGGAGTTGATCTGCTGGGGGTGGGGGTCGTGCCAGGTTTCGCTGCGATACACGTTGTAGCCGATGACCTTGTCACGAGGCAGTTTACTGGCCGGCACGCTGGCACGCCATGTGAGCTTGACACAGTGCCGATGCGCGGCTGCAGCCTGGTGACCGGAAGACGAACCCTCCGTGGGGCACTGTCTACTCTCCAACGACAAAGCCACCTGGCCGATGGCCGGGGAGGCGGCGCCAAATCCGAAAACCCCAAACCCCAGAACAATAATCCGCCCCACGCTTCGTGGATTCATCAGCCCGAGTATGCGGTGCGCTGTACCTGAATTAGCCAACAACAGGATCATAGGACGTTTCTCTGGCATGCACCAGCAGACTACAGCCGGCGAGAATCCGAACCGTTAAGCCTGCTGGTGAGGCCCGGCGGGCGCGGCGCATCGAACCGGCCGGTAGCGCGACCTGCGTTCCTCCACGGCTGGTTCATGTTACCCTCTGCATCGGGTGATCAAAGGATTGGGAGGGGAAAACTGAAATGGGCCGCTTGACCGGTATTCTCGGAGTTGCTGCCATGGTGTTCGCAGCGTTCATTTTCTCCACCGATCGACGAGCCATCCGCGTCAAGACGGTGGCCTGGGGCCTGGGGTTGCAGTTCGTTTTCGCGGTGTTCGTTTTGAAGGTTCAAGTCGGCCGCATTATCTTCCAGAAGGCCGGCGACGCAGTGAACCGGTTACTCAGCTACGCCTTCGCAGGCTCTGAATTCGTTTTTGGCGATCTCGGAAAACAAGGCTCTCATCTCGGCTTCTACTTCGCTTTTCAGGTTCTCCCCACGGTCATTTTCATTGCGGCATTTTTCGCCGTCCTCTATCACTACGGAGTGATGCAGTTCATCGTCAAGCAGGCGGCCCGGGTGATGACCCGTTTCATGGGTGCGAGCGGCGCCGAATCTCTGAACGTGGCTGCCAGCATATTCATGGGGCAGACTGAAGCTCCGCTCACCATACGGCCGTTCCTGCCGGACATGACGCGTTCGGAACTCATGACGGTGATGACCAGCGGCATGGCCCACGTTTCCGGGGGAATCATGGCTGCCTACATCGCATTCGGGGTTGAGCCCAAGCATCTGCTGAGTGCAGTGATTATGACGGCGCCGGGAACCATCCTCATAGCCAAGATACTGGTGCCGGAGACGGAGCAGCCAAAAACTGCGGGTCGCGTGGTAATGAGCGAAGAAGAGATAGGCGCGGAGAAGAAAGAGAACTTGCTGGGGGCCATCGCCCGCGGCACCACGGATGGTTTGCATCTCGCGCTCAACATCGCGGCCATGCTGATTTCGTTCCTGGCGCTCATCGCCCTCACCAACGGCATCTTGGGGGGAATTCACAACGGCCTGACGCATTTGGGCGTGAA
>Ga0335079_10007032_pt1 | contig 12829 bp, 9 predicted proteins | sample Lox_Sample_33_FD_206719 | JGI IMG/M metagenome (GOLD analysis project Ga0335079, IMG submission 206719) | Soil microbial communities from Loxahatchee National Wildlife Refuge, Florida, United States - Lox_Sample_3.3 | ecosystem: Environmental > Terrestrial > Soil > Wetlands | place: USA: Florida... | reverse complement strand
GTGATCCTGATGCAATAACGTGGCAACACGGTCGATCACACAAATTTCTTAGTTATTTTACGGAGGTCTCACATGACTCAACTCGCCCCCAAACTCAAAACGTCCCGCGAACGGCAACGGGAGCTTGGGCAGCTCTCGCCATTCGAACTGAAGGATTTTCTAATTTCGCTAGCTAAGGAGACCTCGCGCCAGAACGCGCAGACGATGCTGAACGCCGGGCGCGGCAATCCCAACTGGATCGCCACCGAGGCGCGCGAGGCATTCTTCCTGCTGGGCAAGTTCGCCATTGGAGAGTGCCGCCGCATCCGCGACGACAAGATCCTTGCCGGCATGCCGGCAAAGCAGGGCATCGCGCAGCGCTTCCAGCTGTTCCTGGACCTCAACCGCAATGAGCCGGGTGCCAATTTCCTGCGCGAAGTACTGAAATACGGCGTCGAGAAGAAGCGCTTTGACAAGGATGCCTGGATTCACGAGTTGACCGATTCCATCATCGGTGACCACTATCCGGTACCCGACCGCATGCTGGTATACGTCGAACAGGTCGTACACGATTATCTTATGAAGGAGATGTGTGACAATCGACCGCCCAAAGGACAGTACGACATATACGCGGTCGAGGGCGGCACGGCCGCGATGTGCTACATCTTCGACTCATTGATGCAGAACGGGTTACTCAAGAAGGGTGACACGGTAGCGCTATTCGTGCCAACGTTCACGCCCTACATCGAAATCTGCCATCTCGAGCGCTTCAGCTTCAAGGTCGTCCATATCAATGCGGACGACGTGCGCGGGGACGGCAGCCATACCTGGCATTACACCGACAAAGAGCTCGGCAAGCTCGGTAACAAGAAGGTCAAAATGGTGTTCGTGGTCAATCCCAGCAACCCGCCTTCGGTCGCCTTGTCTCCTGATGCGCTGAAAAAGATCGTTAACATCGTGAAGCGCAAGAACCCGAATTTGATGATCGTCACCGACGACGTATACGGAACGTTTGTGACCGGCTTCCGCTCGCTGATGGCGGAACTCCCGCAAAACACTATTTGCGTCTATTCCTTCTCCAAGAACTTTGGTTGCACGGGATGGAGGCTGGGCGTCATCGCTATTCATCAGAACAACATCTACGACAAGATGATCGCGAAGCTGCCCGCGGCATGGAAAAAGCGTCTTAACACACGCTACGGGGCGCTGACGCTGGAGCCGCAGAAAATCAAGTTCATCGACCGCATAGTGGCCGACAGCCGTTACGTGGCATTGAACCATACCGCCGGCTTGTCGCTACCGCAACAGGTGCAGATGTGTTTCTTTGCGCTGACCCATCTGCTAGATCCCGCCGATAGCTATAAGCACCTGACCATGCAAATCTGTCACGAGCGTCGCGACCTGCTTTGGAAGGGTTTGGAGCTTCCGCTGCCGCCGGAGGACCCGATGCGCGCGTGGTATTACGTAGAACTTGACGTCGAAGTATGGGCAAAGGCCTATCACGGCGAGGATTTCTGGAAGTATCTCTCGACGCACTACGAACCGGTGGACTTACTGTTCCGCATTGCTGAGCAGACCGGGGTGGTGCTGTTGGACGGCGGCGGCTTTGGCGGCCCAAAATGGTCGGTTCGTGTCTCATTGGCGAACCTTGATTCCGAGGACTACGCGCAGATTGGCAATTACGTGCGCAAGGCGGCGGAAGAATACGTCACGGCCTGGAAGGCGAGCAAGAAGTAATCGACGTTTACTGGAGGCGAAAATATGCCTGGCGCTCATTTTCGCCTTCCGATCGAGTTCGACCTCGCCGCTACCTTCCTGATGGCGATGACAGGGGTCTGGGCGGCAAACCGGCGCGGCTACGACGCGGTTGGCGCGTTCACGCTGGCGTTCCTGAGCGGCGTGGGTGGCGGGCTCTTGCGCGACAGCATTTTCCTGGTGCGGTCGCCCGCAGTGATGCAGGACCCGCGCTATCTTTGGGCAGTGCTCGCCGCGTTCCTGGTCGGGGGCCTAGTATATCGATTCGCGCAGCGCTTCGAGCGCCTCATCGCTTACGTGGACGCACTGGCTATTGGTGTTTATGCCGTGGTCGGGGCTGACAAAGCGCTCGCGGCTGGGATCTCACAACTGGGTTCGCTTATCGTCGGCATGGTCAACGCCATCGGCGGCGGCCTGCTGCGCGACATCTTCGTGCGGGAAGAGCCGCTCATGTTCAAGCCCGGTCAGCTCTACGTTCTGGCCGCGCTCGCAGGTTGCGTGCTGTTTGTGGTGCTGTCGAGCGAGTACGGCATGTCGGTACAGGAGGCGGCGTGGATTGCAATAGCAGCAACATTATTGCTTCGCGTTCTTGCGATCCAATTCAACTGGACCACGACCCCAGTTAGTGACTGGAAAATCCGCATCGGCAAGCGCAGGGATCACTAGACAAAAAGCATTTAACAAAGGGAGAAACAAACATGAACTGGGTCTTCGAAGCCCTGCGCCATCACCCTGAACTCGCCTTTTTCCTGACGCTTGCACTGGGCTACATCATCGGCAAGATCAAGATCGGAGGTTTCACACTTGGCGCCGTGACGGGAGTACTCATAGCAGGCGTGCTTATCGGACAGATTGGCATCACTGTGTCGGCTGATCTCAAATCCGCCTTTTTCCTGCTGTTTCTGTTTGCCATCGGTTACAAGACCGGGCCGCAGTTCTTCAACGGGCTCAAGTCAAGTGGATTGCAGCAGTTGGGGCTGACCGTTCTGTTCTGCGGCGTCGCTCTGGTGGTGGCCTATATCGTGGCGCGCGTTTTCGGGCTGGATGCGGGCACAGCCGCAGGAGTACTCGCCGGCTCGCTCACTGAGTCCGCCACCATTGGCACTGCGGACGGCATGATTAGCACTCTCGTCCCCGACGCCGCCGCGAAGCAGCAGTTGATCAGCAACAGCGCGGTCGCATTCGCTGTAACCTATTTCCTGGGTGTCATTATCGCGGTGATTTTCCTCTCGCGTATCGCCCCAAGGATCATGCGCGTCGATCTCGCCGCCGAATGTAAGCGCCTGGAGCAGGAAATGGGTCTCGAGGAAGAAGCTCCCGCGGACTCGGCTTCTGCATACGAGATGTTTACTGCGCGTGCTTATCGCCTGCCGTCGGAGTTTGCCGGTCAGACCGTCGCCGCGCTAGAAGGGCGCTTCGAGGGTGTGCGCGTGTTCGTCCAGCGCATCCGCCGCGGCGATAAAGTGCTGGACGCAATGCCCGATATGTGCCTCGAGGAAGGCGATGTCGTCGCTTTGTATTCGCGGCGGGCTTTTCTCGTGAGCCCGGGCAATCCACTGCATGGACATGAAATCGAAGATCGGGACCTGCTTGATTTCTCCACCGTCACTCTCGACGTGATCCTCACTAGTAAGCAGCACGCCGGGAAGTCGTTGGGAGAGTTTGCACGGGCGGAGACCGCGCGCGGCGTGTTCTTGCGAAAGCTCATGCGTCGCGAGCAAGTATTGCCGTTCACGCCCCGCACCGTGATCGAGCGTGGCGACGTGCTCCAGATCACTGGCATCCGGGGGAGAGTGGAGCCCGTTGCCGCTGCCATCGGCTACGTGGACCGCCCGACTTCAGCCACGGACATGACTTCGGTAGGACTTGCAATCGTGATCGGTGGCCTGATCGGTCTGCTCGGGTTCCAGGTGGGCAAGCTGGAGATCGGATTGAGCATGGCCGTAGGTGCCCTGATCGGCGGCCTGGTGCTGGGCTGGCTGCGCTCAGAGAACCGGCGTTTCGCGCGCATTCCCGAATCTGCTTTGTGGCTGTTCGACTCGGTAGGGCTCACGGGATTTCTTGCAGTTACGGGCATGAGCGCAGGACCCGACTTTGTGAAAGGTCTCCAGCAGTCCGGTCTGACACTGCTGATTGCGTGCATCATCGTGACGATAGTGCCGCATCTCGTTACCTTGCTGGTCGGCCGCTATGTGCTGAAGGTGCACCCCGGCGTATTGCTCGGAATTTGCGCCGGCACCGGAACCTCGGCGCCTTCCCTCGCGGCGATACAGGAAGTTGCTAAGAGCAAAATACCGACCTTGGGTTATGGCGTTACCTATGCCGTGGGCAACGTATTGCTTGCTCTCTGGGGAACAGTGATCGTACAGCTGATGGTGAAATAACAGAAAGCAGTAGTGCCTCGTCGTTGAGCTTAAAGCTGAAATGCGCAAATTCGCATCAGCACATTGCGCGTGCTCTCCTCGGTTGCTCCTAGTAATGTATCTGGCACTCGATTCTGCTGAGCAATTTAGGTAGTTGCGTTAAAATATGTGCTAAAGGGTCTAGTGAGTTGAACCCGCTGGACGGCGGTATCGAGTCGCGGCATTGAACTAAGGTTTGCATCCGTAGTCGCAAAGTGGAAAGAGGATGGCCGCATCAGAGCAAATTCTATGGGCCGTCAGTTGATCAAGACACCCGGAGGTAACCCCATGAAGCCAACGCAGAAACTCCACGACATCGGTCAGAGCTTGTGGCTCGACAACATTACTCGCGAGCTGCTCCGTAACGGAACACTCAAATACTATATTGACGAGCTGTCTGTGACCGGGCTCACCTCGAACCCTACCATCTTCGAGCACGCCATCAGGAACAGCCCCGCGTACGATGGCGCCATCCGCAAGAAGATCAGCGAGGGCAAATCGGGCGAGAAGCTGTTCTTCGAGCTCGCACTCGAAGACATTACGCAAGCGGCCGATCTATTTCGGCCGGTCCACGAGCGAACCTGTAGTGTGGATGGCTGGGTTTCGCTTGAGGTCTCCCCATTGCTTGCTTACGACACCCGGACGACGCTCACCGAAGCCAAGGAATTGCACGCACGCGCAGGGCGTCCCAATGTTTTCATCAAGATTCCAGGCACGCTGGAAGGTCTGCCCGCGATTGAGGAAGCGGTTTTTGCCGGCGTGCCGATCAACGTGACATTGTTATTCTCGCCAGAGCACTACGTCGCGGCCGCCAACGCTTATCTGCGCGGCATAGAGCGGCGCATTGCGGCCGGGCTCAAGCCAGACGTGGCCTCAGTCGCGTCGCTCTTTCTGAGCCGCTGGGACGTTGCCGTTTCAGGCAAGGTGCCGGAGGCGCTCAAGAACCGGCTCGGCATTGCCATCGGCAAGCGTGCCTATAAAGCATACTGCGAACTCATTGCTTCGCCGCGCTGGAAACGCGCGTGTAACTTCGGCGCCCGGCCGCAACGGCTGTTGATGGCCAGCACCGGAACCAAAGATCCCAAGGCCTCGGATACTCTATACGTGGAAGCGCTGGCGGCACCGCTCACTGTAAACACGATGCCCGAGAATACATTAAAGGCCTTTGCCGATCACGGAGAGCTTGGCCCGGCTGTTTCAGCCGACGGCGGTGACAGCGAAGACGTGTTAGCGCAATTTAAAAAGGCGGGCGTCAATCTAAACGCGCTAGCGGCTCGGCTGCAGGAGGAAGGCGCAGCGGCGTTCGTCAAATCGTGGAACGACTTGATGGCGGTGATAGCGTCCAAGAGTGTCGCCCTCGCAACGGCTGGTTAGAATCGAAGTCGAAATATGAAGGCAATACCTCGCGGAAAAAACAACCGCTCGACCAAAGTGCTGGTGGTCGACGTCGGCGGCACTCATGTCAAGATCCTCGCAAGTGGACAAGATGACCGTCGCATGTTTCCCTCTGGGCCCACGTTGACGGCCAAGAAAATGGTTTCCCAGGTCAAGCAGCTGGCCAGGGGCTGGACGTATGAAGCGGTATCGATTGGTTATCCGGGCCCAGTGCTGCGCGGCAGGCCTGTCGTTGACCCTCCCAATTTGGGAAACGGCTGGGTCGGTTTTGATTTCAGAGCGGCATTCGGACGCCCCGTTAAGGTCATGAATGACGCGGCCATGCAAGCGCTGGGCAGTTACAAAGGCGGCAAAATGCTTTTCCTCGGATTGGGAACCGGGCTCGGCTCGACAATGATTGTGGATAAAATCGTGGAACCCATGGAGCTTGCCCACTTGCCGTATAAGAAAGGAACGTATGAGGACTACGTCGGCATACGAGGATTGGAACGCTGGGGCAAGAAAAAGTGGCGGAAGCATGTTGCGGACGTGGTGAAGCGCCTGCTTACCGCGCTCGAACCCGACGAGGTCGTAATTGGTGGCGGCAATGCGAAGAAACTGAAACAGCTGCCCGCGGGCTGCAGGGTTGGCGACAATGCCAACGCGTTCCTGGGCGGCTTTCGCATGTGGGATGAAAGGTGGAACCCGACCTCTTTTCCTCACGTAAAGGGCGCCGCCAAAGAGCGTGATCGCCGAAAGAAGAAGAAATGAGCGTTGCGATGAATGTGCAATCCACACTGCGAACCAAGCCGCCGGCATGGAAAGCGCTCCAAGCACACTTTCTCAAGGTAAAGGACTTGCATCTACGCAAACTATTCGCGGACGATCCGCAGCGTGGCGAGCGCTTGACTGCGGAAGCTGCGGGGATTTATCTCGATTACTCGAAGAATCGCATCACTGACGAAACTCTCAAACTCCTCCTGCAATTGGCCGAGCAATCGGGACTGCGACAACGAATTGACGCCATGTTCCGCGGCGAGAAGATCAATGTCTCGGAGAACAGAGCCGTGCTGCACGTGGCGCTGCGCGCGCCGACGGGCGCATCGATTATTGTGGACGGTGAAAACGTGGTGCCGGAAATCCACGCCGTGCTCGACAAAATGAGTGAATTTTCCAATCGGGTGCGCAAAGGAACGTGGAAGGGCCATAGCGGCAAGCGCATCCGTAACGTCATTAATATCGGCATCGGTGGTTCCGATCTCGGTCCGGTGATGGCTTACGAGGCGCTCAAATTCTACAGCGAGCGCGATATGACGTTTCGCTTTGTTTCCAATATTGACGGCACCGATTTTGCGGAAGCGACGCGCGATCTCGACGCGGCAGAGACGCTTTTTGTTGTTTCTTCAAAGACCTTTACCACGCTGGAAACAATGACTAATGCCCGCACCGCGCGCGACTGGTCCGTTCAGCGCCTCGGAGGAGACCCAAAATCGGTGGCCAAGCATTTTGTCGCGGTATCGACGAACGCGAAGGAAGTGGCGGCGTTCGGGATCGATACCGCGAATATGTTTGGATTCTGGGATTGGGTCGGCGGACGCTACTCCATGGATTCTGCGATCGGACTTTCTACGATGCTCGCCATCGGCCCGGAACAGTTTCGCGATATGCTTGCCGGCTTTCACGAGATGGACGAGCACTTCCGCACGGCGCCGTTCGAGCGCAACCTGCCTGTGCTCATGGGCTTGCTTTCCGTCTGGTACAACGACTTTTTCGGCGCACAGACAGTAGCCATTCTGCCGTACGAGCAGTACCTGAAACGTTTTCCGGCGTACTTGCAACAGCTGACGATGGAAAGCAACGGCAAGCACGTTACGCTCGATGGCCAACCGGTTAGTTACGATACCAGCCCCATCTATTGGGGCGAGCCGGGGACGAATGGCCAGCATTCGTTCTACCAGCTTATCCATCAAGGAACGCGGCTCATTCCCTGTGACTTCATTGCCTTCGGCGAGACGCTCAATCTGCTGGGCGAGCATCACGACATGCTGCTTGCGAACGTATTTGCGCAGGGTGAAGCGCTGGCTTTCGGCAAAACTCCGGAAGAGGTCAAGGCCGAAGGTTCGCCGGACTGGCTGGTGCCGCACCGCACCTTCGAGGGGAACCGGCCGTCCAATACCGTTCTGCTGCAGCGGCTGACTCCGGAGTCGCTCGGCAAGCTGGTTGCGCTTTACGAGCACAATGTCTTCACCCAGGGCACGATTTGGCACATCGATTCGTTTGATCAATGGGGCGTTGAGTTGGGCAAGGTTCTGGCCAAACGGATTATTCCAGAACTCGGCGATACCCAGGTACCTGCGCTTAAGCACGATAGCTCGACGAATTCGCTGATCCGCCGGTACCGCAAGCTCAAGAAGGACCACTCGTAAAGCGAACGGGTCGCAAGAATATCGACTTGCTATGTCCCGTGATGAACGAAGTACGCAATTAATCTTTGGCAACGAGCAAGCGACTCTCGAGAAGGAGCAAATATGCAACTCGGAATGATCGGTTTGGGCCGCATGGGCGCCAACATGGTGCGGCGGCTTATCAAAGGCGGCCATAGCTGCGTGGTATTCGACGTTTCGCCAAAATCGGTGCAAGAGCTTGCCAAGGAAAAAGCGGTCGGCGCTTCCTCATTACAGGATTTTGCTAAGAAGCTGCAGAAACCGCGCGCGGTGTGGATGATGGTACCCGCAGCGGTCGTCGACAAGACCATCGCCGATCTGCTGCCTTATCTCGACGCCGACGACATATTGATCGATGGCGGTAATTCCTATTACATCGATGATATCCGGCGCGCCAAAGAACTTGCGCCAAAGAAGCTGCACTACGTGGATGTGGGCACCAGCGGCGGAGTTTGGGGGCTGGAGCGCGGTTATTGCATGATGATTGGCGGCGAAGACACGGTAGTCAAATACCTTGATCCGATCTTCGCCAGGCTGGCTCCCGGCATCGGCGACATTCCACGCACGCCGGGGCGCGAGAAAGCCGGCGGAACCTCCGAGCAAGGCTATCTTCACTGTGGACCGAATGGCGCCGGCCACTTTGTCAAGATGGTGCACAACGGCATCGAGTACGGAATTATGGCCGCGTACGCAGAGGGGTTGGGCATCTTGCGCGCAGCCAACGTCGGTAAAGGAACGCGCGAGGTTGACGCCGAGACAACGCCGTTGCGTGATCCTGAACATTATCAGTACGACCTTAAGCTTCCGGACATTGCGGAAGTATGGCGCAGGGGCAGTGTGATTGCGTCATGGCTGCTCGATTTGACTGCGGCCGCGTTGCTTGAGGATCCAGCCCTCACTAAGTTCGCGGGCCGCGTATCCGATTCAGGCGAAGGACGCTGGACCATCAAGGCTTCCATCGATGAAGCCGTGCCGGCGCCGGTTCTCACCACTGCCCTGCAGGAGCGGTTCAGTTCGCGCGGCGAGGCGGACTTCCAGAACAAGCTGCTCTCCGCGATGCGCTACGAGTTCGGCGGGCATCTGGAAAAACCGGCTGGTAAATGATGCGGCTAGAAAGCGAGTTCACATGAGCGAACCCCAATCCGACGCGCTGGTTTTTTACGGAGCGACGGGCGATTTGGCCTATAAAAAGATTTTCCCTGCGCTGCAGGCGATGATAAAAGGCGGCAATTTGAAGGTTCCGGTCATCGGCGTGGCGAAGGCCGGCTGGAAGCTTGAGCAACTCAAGGCGCGCGCGCGCGACAGCGTAGAGAAGCACGGCGGCGGAGTGGACCCGAAGGCGTTCGAGGAATTATCCGGGCTGCTGCGCTACGTGGATGGCGACTACAACGACACAGCGACATTCCAGGCGATTCGCAAGGAGCTTGGAAGCGCGCAGCGTCCGGCGCATTACCTCGCGATCCCGCCCAGCCTGTTCGGTTTGGTTGTGGAACAGCTCGAAAAATCCGGCTGCAACCGCGGCGCGCGCGTCGTTATTGAAAAACCGTTTGGCCGGGACCTTGCCTCGGCGCGCGAGCTTAATGCAATCCTGCTGGGAACATTCGACGAGAAGCACATTTTTCGCATCGACCACTATCTCGGCAAGCGGCCGGTGCACAACATGCTGTTCTTCCGCTTCGCGAATGCCTTGCTCGAATCGTTCTGGGGCCGCGAGCACATTGAAAGCGTGCAAATCACGATGGCTGAAGACTTCGGGATTCAGGGGCGCGGGAGTTTCTACGATCAGACGGGTACGATCCGCGACGTGGTACAAAACCATCTTTTCCAGGTACTCGCGAACCTCGCGATGGAACCGCCCGTCAGAACTGACAGCGAGTCGATTCGCGATGAGAAAGTAAAGGTGCTGAAATCGATCAAGCCGATTGACGCGAACAACCTCGTTCGTGGCCAATTTATTGGTTATCGCAATGAACCGGGTGTCGCGTCTGATTCAAAAGTGGAAACCTTCGCAGCGCTGCGGCTCGACCTGGACTCATGGCGCTGGCAGGGGGTTCCTTTTTACATCCGCGCGGGCAAGTCATTGCCGGTCACCTGCACCGAGCTTGTTGTGCGGCTGCGCCGACCGCCGGTCGTCTTTCCGACCTGCATGCCGGCATCGAACTATTTGCGTTTCCGCATCAGCCCCGAAACCGCCATTGCGCTTGGGCTGACTGCAATGGATGTGGACGAAAGAATGATCGGCCGGCAAGCGGAGCTGTTGGCGAGCCGGCATCCCGGCGTAAAGGAAATGGATGCATACGAACGGGTACTGAGTGACGCGATGGTCGGTGACCAGACGCTTTTCGCGCGCGAGGATTACGTCGAAGAAGCGTGGCGAATTGTCGATCCCGTGCTTAAGGCGGGTACTCCGGTTTATGAGTATGAGCCGAAGACCTGGGGGCCGGGCGAAGTCGATGAGAACGTTTCGCCTCCCGGCGGCTGGCGCAATCCAATAGTCGAGGAACAGTGAGAATTCAGGTATTCGCGGACGCCGATGCGGTTGCGAATGAAGCCGCCGCGACGATCGCCTCCGACGCCAGAGCCGCTGTCGCTGCACGCAAAATCTTCACCGTAGCAGTGAGCGGCGGGCATACGCCTTGGGTCATGCTTCGAACTCTCGCAAGTCTAGACCTCCCGTGGGACGCAGTGCACGTGCTGCAGGTGGACGAACGGGTCGCGCCAGCGGGAGACCCTGATCGGAATCTCACGCACCTCCGGGAAAGTTTGCTCAACCATGCGCTGCTCCCTCCACAGCAGATCCACGCGATGCCGGTGGAGTCGCCAGACCTTGATGCGGCCGCTGCAGGCTATGCCAAGACACTTTGCGAAATCGCCGGAACACCCGCGGTGTTGGACCTTGTTCACCTTGGGCTCGGGCCGGACGGGCACACTGCTTCTCTGGTGCCTGGAGATCCCGTCCTCGATGTCACTGACAAAGACGTCGCGCTTACCGGCGTGTATCTCGGCAGGCGCAGGATGACGTTGACTTATCCAGAGCTTAATCGCGCGCGGCGCATATTGTGGCTGGTAACCGGCACTGACAAGGCCGAAATGTTGCCGCGCCTGATCAGTGGCGATCTTTCCATTCCGGCGGGACGGGTTCGGCAGGAACGTGCTGTCGTATTTGCAGATCGCGCAGCCGCCGCCATGCTGGATACCGGGTCGGTGTCCAGGCTTGCCAAGCGCCAGAGATAATTACGGAGCGCAGATGACTGAAACGCAAATGGCCCAGCTGGCCATAAATACCATACGCACGTTATCCATCGATGCAGTGCAGGCTGCGAACTCCGGTCATCCGGGAACGCCGATGGCGCTGGCGCCGCTGGTCTATACGCTTTGGAATCGAGTGATGCGCTTTGATCCGCAGGACCCGATTTGGCCGGATCGCGACCGATTTGTGCTCTCAAATGGCCACGCTTCAATGCTGCTTTGGTCAATACTCTACTTGACCGGGACGCAGGCGGTGAATGCGGATTACGAGATTGTCGGTAAGCCGTCGGTTACGCTTGACGACATTCGCCGCTTCCGCCAATTCTGCAGCAAGGCTCCGGGCCATCCCGAGTACCACTGGGTTTCAGGCGTCGAAACTACAACCGGTCCGCTTGGGCAGGGCATCGCGACCAGTGTCGGTATGGCAATCGCCGAGAAGTGGCTCGCAAACCGCTACAACCGGCCGGGCTTTGATGTCTTTAACTACCGCATCTACAGTATTTGCGGTGACGGTTGCCTGATGGAAGGCGTTGGATCGGAAGCCGCGTCGCTTGCCGGGCACCTCGGCCTCGATAACCTGTGCTGGATCTACGACAACAACCACATCACCATCGAAGGCAGCACGAGAATTACTTTTACCGAAGATGTCGCGGCTCGATTTCTCGGTTATGACTGGAACGTGCTGCGCGTCGGCGACGCCAATGATATCGAACGCATCGAACATGCGTTGCAGGAGTTTCGTGGGACGCAAGGCCGTCCCTCTCTGATCATTCTCGACAGTCACATCGGCTATGGCTCGCCCAACAGGCAGGACACCGCCGCCGCCCACGGCGAACCGCTTGGCGAAGACGAAATCCGACTCACCAAACGTGCTTACGGCTGGCCCGAAGACGCGAAGTTTTTGGTTCCTGACGGTGTGCGCGAGCATTTCGCCGCGGGGGTGGGCGCGCGGGGTGCGCAGGCCCGCAAGAAATGGAACGAGCTTTTCGCAGGCTACCGAATGAAATTTCCGGAGCTGGCAACCGAGATTGACCAGATGCAGCGGCGCGTGCTTCCTTCCGGATGGGACCGCAATCTACCCGTATTCCCGGCAGATGCAAAGGGCCTTGCGGGGCGGGAAGCCTCGGGCAAGGTCTTAAATGTGCTCGCACAGAACGTTCCTTGGTTGCTTGGGGGTTCCGCCGATCTCGGGCCGTCGAACAAGACCACGCTTATCTACGCGGGTGCGGGAAATTTCCAGGCCGACAGTCCCGGCGGCAAAAATCTGCACTTCGGTCTTCGCGAGCACGCGATGGGCGCAATCGTGAACGGGCTTTCGCTTTCCAAGCTGCGGCCGTTCGGCGCGACCTTTTTTATTTTCAGCGACTACGCGCGGCCCGCCATTCGCCTTTCCGCATTGATGGAGCTGCCGACCATTTTTGTCTTCACTCACGACGCGATGGGCGATGGCGAGGACGGTCCGACGCATCAGCCCGTCGAGCAACTCGCCTCGCTGCGCGCTATCCCCGGACTTGTCCTGCTGCGACCCGGTGACGCCAACGAGGTGGTGGAAGCATACCGCTACATCATGCAGCTGCGGCACAAGCCCGCCGTGCTGGTGCTGTCGCGCCAGCCACTGCCCACCCT
>Ga0335079_10007031_pt1 | contig 12831 bp, 11 predicted proteins | sample Lox_Sample_33_FD_206719 | JGI IMG/M metagenome (GOLD analysis project Ga0335079, IMG submission 206719) | Soil microbial communities from Loxahatchee National Wildlife Refuge, Florida, United States - Lox_Sample_3.3 | ecosystem: Environmental > Terrestrial > Soil > Wetlands | place: USA... | reverse complement strand
TTGGCATACTCGCGATTGAAGTAGATCGGATTGAAGTTCATCGTGACCGACGAGAACAAGCTGTTGTCGCCCTCGTTGATGGTGCGTCCCCAATGATGCTTGAAGACGTGGCCGACCTCGAAGTCCTCGAAGTAATGGCCGTGCTCGATGCGTCGCTCCGCCATAGAGATATTCGACTTAAACTGACACTTTAAGTATTGATCCTGAGCATGCGAGACCGCTCAGAGAGCGCGATGATAGCACATCTTCCCGATAAGCTCGCGTGCTCGCACGGCGCCCATGACCGATGCCGTTTTTTATGGAATTCCGCTCGCGCCGTCAACGGGAAGGAAGCGCTGCCCGTCGCGCAGGCGACGGATTGTTCGCGAGGTTTGGAACTTCAGGCGCGCCGCTTGCCCGAAGGCTCGGCGCCGCGCGCCTGCGAACCCAGGATTCTCGAGATGCGATGGAAGAATGCGAGCATGGCGCGCATCGCGCGACGCATCATCGAAGGCGGCGCGACGAGCTTTTCGGGACGCTTCGCGGGGCGTCGCACGTTCGGAGTGCGCAGACCTCGATGCGGGTCATCGAACGGGAGTACCTTCGCGCGCTCGCTCTTGCCGGTTTGAGTGATGCCTGCCTTTCGATCGCCAATCTTTCGGCGCCCGCCCATGTTGCGAAAACTCCAAATGTCCGGGCGCTGGAAATGCGCCCGGATGCTGACCTTCGTCAGAAGCAAATTATCGCCGGACGAAACGTATGGCTAGGGCATCGATGAGATGCCGTCACCAACCTGTGCGATCCGATCATCAGGCGCTAGTGCTCGCCGCATTTGTGGATGATGCGCTAGCCGCGCGCTATCGATCGACGTCCCGCGATCTGCCAAACGGCAATCGGTTGCTGTTTTCCTTTGACCTCAACGAATCCCAGGTCGCTGGCAGCATAGTCGCTTCCCGCCTCGCGATAGGTTTCGGCATTGACGAGAATCGGTGCCTCGTAGTAGCGCGTGAGCGCTTCCAGCCGGGCGGCTTGATTCACCACATCACCAACCACCGAATAATCGAAACGACGTGCCCCACCGAGGTTTCCGACAATCGCTTCGCCGGTGGCGATGCCGATGCCGATGCTGAAATCGCCGAAGCGAGGATCCTTGTCGCGAAGGCGCTTGAGTTCCTCATGCATATCCAAGCCGCACTCGAGCGCCATACGTGCGGGACTGTTGATCACCGTGCCGACCGGCGCGCCCCAGAACGCCATCACGCAATCGCCAAGGATCTTATCCACCACGCCACCGGTTTTGGTCACGAGATCGGTCATCACCGCCATGAAGTCGTTGAGCATTTCGATGAGTACCTCGGGTTGTTCGCTCTCGGCCTTGGCGGTGAAGTTGACAATGTCGGCGAACAGGACACTGACGTGATGTCTGGTCCCGCCGGGTTGTAGGCTCGCTGAATTCGCGACGATCGCGTTAACTACCTTAGGATCGAGATAATGCTCGAATGCGGCGCGCAGAAGTCGCTGTTCGCGCTTGCGTCTAAGGGCAGTTATCGCCGTTGCGAGGATGCCGGCGATTATCAGGCTCGGTGCATATGACGCGCCGAAATAGATGACTCCTCGGACGGACATGTCGTAAACCGCAATTGCGACGATCGCCATCGCCATCAGAGTGATCGCGCCAAAGGAGTACCAAGTCGCGGATGAAGGTGGGAGCGAGGCGCACCATCCAAGCCCGCCCAGTCCGGTTGTCGCCACTAGCAACAGCCAGAACAATGCCTCGATCGCGGAGTTGGAGCGTATGAAGTGGCCCGACACGGCGTCTTCGGTCGCACTCGCGTGGAACTCTGCCAGAGTACGCGGTCCGGCATAGGTCGTCAGGATATCGCCGGCGTAACCAATCAGGACGATTTTGCTTTCAAAGGCGGATTGAGGAACCTTCCCATCGACCACATCAGATGCGGAAAACTCTGCGAAGGCGCCGGGCGAACGAACGTTGACCCAAAATGGGAGCCGGTCGTCACCTAGATACGCCGCTGCCTCTCCATCTCCAACGACCAGTCGTGCAGGCTTGTTTTGCAGATAGCGACTCGCGACAGCCACCATCAGCGGAGCATAGTATCTGTTCTGCAGCTGCGTGGCGTCCGCGATCTGCGCGGCACAGGCTCCCGACCAGCATCCCCAAGTGGCGTAGTTGAGGTAGGCTGTCCCGGCGGACACCTTTGCCAGCGCTGCGGGCGGCCCGAGGTATGTCCTTGAAACCTGCACCGAAGACGGTTCCATCAGAATCGCTCGCACCCGATGATGTGGAAGCGCCGCGACCCGCACAACCTCGTATTGCACTGCGCCCGCCGCTGAAACCGCGCGGTCGCTGGAAAGTGAATAGGAGTCGGAAGACTCCTCTGAAGAGAACACGGAGGGAAGGTAGGTGGCGCCTTGGGCTTTGATCGCGTTGGCGAGTATCCCACGGTCCGCATCAGAACCGTTGCGATAGAAGACCTCCGGGTCCAGGACCAACGCGACGATCGCAGTCCGATAATTTTTCAACGCCGAAATCAGCGCCGCGTACTCGGCGAGGCTCAATGAATCGCGACCGAAACGTTCCAGAGTTCGGTCGTCAATTACAACAATCGCGACCGCGCCAGAGGGCCTCGGGGCAGGACGCAATCGCATCTGGAGAGTCAGGAAGGTCCCTACCGGAACTGCCTCCAGCGAGCGAAAATAGGCTCGTGCCAGAAACACCGTAACAAAGGCAACAAGAGCCAGGACTACCGTGTCGCGCACGTAGTGCGGCACCTTACCCTTGGGTCCTTTGGCGGAACTGGGCTCGGCCATTGCGGGTTGTCTAGCCGTCGCTATATTAGATAGCAGCGATTAGCTCAACAGACCGAGGCCTCGCTCAACCGAGGGTAGCATCCTCGATAGCCTGATCGATCACCGAAAACTTCAAACAACCCACCAATTCGCGTAGATTTTTCGGTGCCGCGAGAGTGGCGGAATGGCAGACGCGCTGGACTTAGGATCCAGTGCCGCAAGGCGTGGGGGTTCAAGTCCCCCCTCTCGCATCTGACTATCGACCACCGTCTCCAGAACGAACCTGTCCATCACCTGTCCAGAGGGCCGTGGATAAGCAGGCCACCCCGACCGATTTCCATCAGCTTCGCAAGGAACGTCAGATCGCTGCTCAGTGGGTCAAGATCACGCGAAAATCACAACAACCGAATTGACATGCGAGTCCGTCCATAAGCTAGTATGCGCCATCTTTCGATGGCCGTCTTATGGAGGGGTAGAATGAAGAAGGTCTTGTCTCTATTAGCTGCGCTAGGCGCGATCAATTTGATTTCTGCTGGCGCTTGGGCGCTGGTGTTGCCGCCGACACCGGTCCCGACTCCGATTCGGACTCCAGTTCCGATCTCAGGCGCGCCAGATGCTCCGTTTCAGGTGCACTACGCGGCGAATCTGAATATCGGGGACTCATTCCTAGATTACACCAATGGCGGTAGCGCAATAACCGGCAACAGCAATGGCAACATTTGTTTGAACGTGTACGCCTTCAATGCTGACGATACGATGGCGGCCTGTTGTGCGTGTCTGATCACTCCCGATGCGCTCGTGTCGCAGTCGGTCCGAAATGACATCATCTTCAACACACTGACACCTGCAGTCCCAAATGCTGTCGTTATCAAACTGCTGGCGAGCCAGCCTAAGAACGGCAACCAATGCAATGCCTCATCACCTACCATGAACACCTTGGCGCCAGGACTGGTCGCATGGGGGACCAACCTGCATGAGAATTCGAGCACGACACCGGTGACTTATGGGCTCACGGAGTCGGAGTTTTCCTATCCAACCCTGAGCGCGGGTGAGTTGAGTAACCTGACCTCCGACTGCGGCTTTATTCAGACCGTCGGGGCTGGCTTCGGCATTTGTCGCAGTTGCCGAGTAGGAGGGCAGTAAGACGAGGCGCGGTGTCTCTGACCGCGTGACTTCTCTACTGCATAACTATGGAGGGGAAAATGAAAAAAATCTCGTTCCTCGTGGCCGTCCTCGGCATTTTCAGTTTGTCGTCATCCAGCGCCTGGTCGTTGGTGCTACCGCCAACACCGGTGGCAACGCCGGTTCCGACTCCCGCGCCCTTAAATGCACCGGAAGGTGCATTTCAAGTGCATACCTTCGCGAATCTGGACATCGGCGATTCGTATTTTAATCTCACCAACGGCGGCAGCTCGATAGCCTCGGGCAACAACGGCAACATCTGCGCGAATGTGTACGCTCTCAGTGCCGATGATACCATGTTTGCATGTTGTGCGTGTTCGATTACTCCTGACCAGCTCAGGACTTACTCGGTGGTAACCGACTTGCTCGGGAATCCTTTGACCATGGCGATGCGAACGTCCATCGTCGTAAAGCTTGTGGCCAGCACTCCGAACCCCAAGAATAGCACGAGCTGCAACGCCTCCTCGCCCACTACCAGTAACCTGGCGCCAGGACTGGTGGCGTGGGGTTCCAACCTTCATGCCAATTCAACAACGACTCCAACGACATATGCCGTCACTGAGCAGGAATTTTCCTATCCCACGCTCAGTACTACGGAGCTGAACAATTTGGCTTCACAGTGCCACCAAATTCAAACCACAGGGATGGGATCCGGCATCTGCTCCGGCTGCTTGCAAGGCGGCAGATAGGTTTTCCACCTTGTACGACTTGTCGATGGGCGCGGGCTTCGACCCGCGCCCATTTTTCTTATGACCATCGGATCGGTGCGCTCGAGGCGAGCGTCATTGGCTCTGCGGGATGCCTGCTAGTTGGGCGTTCTACCAAGTCGCGATGGCGTGGATCCATCGCGGCCAAATCGAAGAGGAATTGGTGGCGGCTTTTTCTTAGAAATGCCCAGAACCCCAACCCTCCGCGCCGCAGCGCCACATGATGCGAGATCGCGACCACCACCGCGGTCGGATAGAACAGCGCCCGGTGCATCGTAGCCGTTATCCAGAGTCCAACTCGCGAGCGTCCGGCCCGCATCCGCGCGAGCTGCCCAGTCTGGAACTCCACATGCGCGATCTCATCGCGATGGATCTGTTCGAAAATGGCGCGCAGCACCACTGAATTCGTCGCGGCGCCGATGGCCGGATAATATGTCTTCGCCGCAATCTCCGCTGTCACCAGCACTGCCAGCGAAACTTCCAGAGTTCCGAACATGTTGCGGAGGCGGCGAAAGACTCGATCGCTGAAGCCACTCTTAAGGCGCGCGATGCCGTTCATCTCCATGAAGCGTGCGAGCGCCGCGGCGTGACGCTGCTCCTCCGCGATCAGCATTCTGATCGCCTCGGCGTATGCACAATCGTCCGCCCGGCCGGCCCATTGGCGCGCATAGCGCATCAGATGACGGCCTTCGGAACTCTCGCCGAGCTGAAACACGCGAATCGAATGTGCGATCGCGCGCCGCTCATCAGGCTGAAGGTCCGCGCCGAGATGCCACGGCACGCGCATCGCCACCAGGCCGTTACACCGAAAGTAGCGCACCCATTCGCGGCTGCTTTGGATCGTAAGGTTCTTCATCGCGCGCCTCCTGACAAATGGGGCTGCTGGGTGGCCGGGTCCTCGAGGCCGCCGAAGCGGCGCGCGCGGCGATGGAACTCTGCAAGCGCCGCGCGCAAGTGTTCGGAACGAAAATCCGGCCACATCAGGTCGCTGAATATCAATTCGGCATAGGCCGATTCCCATAGCATGAAGTCCGACAGGCGCTTTTCACCGCCGGTGCGGATCAGCAGATCGACTTCGGCATCAGATGGCGATCCATTGTCTTCGCCGCTTGCCGATGCCGTAACGTAGCGCGCCAGATCGTCGCGACCGACAGGATGCGTTCCAGCCGCGAGCGATGCGGCGCGCGCGATGACGTCGCGGGAGGAGTAGTCCACCGCAATTCGCACCTTTAACCGCCGCCCGTTCTTACTTGCGCGCTCCAGCTCCCCAATCGCTTCCTGCATTCCATGCGGCAACCGGTCCAGCCTGCCGATGACGACGAGCCGCGCGCCGCTTTCGATGAAGCGCGCGGCCTCGCGCCTGAGATACCCGCGCATCAGGCTCATCAGCGCGTTCACCTCCGCTTCGGGGCGCTTCCAGTTGTCGGAGGAGAATGCGAACAGCGTGAGCGTCGAGATTCCGAGCTCGGGCGCCGCCTCGACGATCGCACGCAGCGTCCGCAGTCCCGCGCGATGGCCGGCCGCGCGGGGCCTCCCGCGGCGGAGTGCCCATCGGCCATTGCCATCCATGATGATTGCCACATGAAGTCGATTGCAATCCAAAGTACTCTCCTCGGCAAAGTCTATCAGCAAAAAAAGATCAGGCGGGCGACAGCCGCGGCAGTCCCTGCACCTTGCCGCGCGATACTGAGGAAGCGTCGCGCACGACCTGCTCCAGCACCTGCACGTATTCGAGGTAGCGCGCGCGCCCGTCAGCGGTGATCCGGCATAGGGTCTGCGGACGTTTTTTCTCGAAGCCCTTGGAAACTTCCACCAGCTTCGCCTCCTCGAGCACCTGCAAGTGGCGGCTCAGATTGCCGTCGCTGAGCGCGCACAACCGCTTGAGATCGCCGAACAGCAGGCCGTTCTTGTGCGCGATCAGCGAAGTGAGGATGCTCAGACGCGCACGCTCGTGGATGACGCGATCCAATCCCGCGTACGCGAAGCGGCCGAGTTGATGTTCAGTTTTCTTCAATTGAGCCATCGGCATTCTCACCAGCAATAAGAAGGATCCCAGCGGCCAGAATCTGGCCGAGGCCGAACGGCACGCCCATCGCCCATGGCGACAGTGTGCGCGCCGTCGCCGACCACGCGAGACATAACAACCCGGCCACCAGATACCACGCGGCCACCACCAAAACTGCGCGCGGCAGGAAATGCGTCGAGGCAAACAGGCCCATGCTGAAAACGATCTCCCATAAGCCCGGTATCATCCAATCCGACTCGGGTGCGACGCGCGTCAGAACGGTCGCCAGCAGCACTCCCGCGACCGCCGATGGAATGAGCTGCTCGATTGCGTTGAAGATCATCTCGGTAGCCATCCCGGAATGAATCGTGCGCGATCGGATGACCATCTCTATGCCAATAAGGCCGGTTGCGAGCGCGGCCGCCACCGTCCAGATCGCGATGTAAGTCGCGGCGCTATGGATCGCAGCGGGAAACGCACGCTGCTGCACCAGGGCGGTTGCGATGGCGAGCAGACCGGTAGTGGCGACGGTGGCGGGACCGTAGCCGCGAAATTCGGTCGCGCGCGCGATCTGATTGCGGATGGTATTGATTTCGGCCAGCGCTTCGTCGATGTCGTTCATCGCTCGAGCCCCTCGCATCGCTTAGCTTTGCAGTGCAAAGTACCTTGCGTCGCAGTGCTATGTCAAGTGGCTACGATCGTCAGCCCGAATCTGCCTCGCATCACTTCTCCCAACTCTTCCGCTGCCGCCGGCGCCATCCCGCGCCACCGCCTCATGCCCACTAACCGAGCGCGCTCATTGGCGCCTCCGCGCAAGAGCGGCCGCGCGCCGCCGCTCGTGACGATTGCCCATAAACATTGAACTTAATGGGTTTGTTTTCGCACTTTCGGGGGCGACGCGGGGTGTCCCTCGGGTGGCGTCGCGTCCAGTGCCGGATGATGCGGCGATACGTGCGGCGCGGGCGGTCTTGAGCAATTCGCGGTGTGCTTTCGCCGCTGCCTCGATCAGAGAAAGTGCCCGATTTTGCGCGACTAAGTGGGTTTGTTTTCGCACTTTCAAGGATTTCGGATGCTGTGCGCCGCTGCGGAGGCACTGGAATCCGTTCAAATCCCGCATCGCGCCTTGGATGGCGCGATTGATACTGCCCATGCATCGCACGATGCCGTTGGCCGCGCGCGGTCCGGGCAGCGTCGGACCCCATAGCCCCGCCCTTCGCATCCGCTCGCGATGCGCGCGCAGCTTCGCGGCCTGCGCCGGCTTGGCCGAGGCGATCATCGTGTCGAACTCGCACTCCTGGCGTCGATGGTATTCGCAGGCCGCGAGGCTTTCGTAGCGTAACACCGCCGCCATCCGCGCATACTCGTGCGCCAGGGTCCATATGCAGCTCTCCTCGCCGATGCCGCACGGGCGAAGGTCGACGCGCAGGGCATCATACGTTTCGATGAAATCGCGCTGTTGCTGCAATGTCCATCGCGCGGGTTCGGCGAAGAATCCGTGTCTGACCGCATTGCGCGCGACGCGGGACTTGCCGGCTTCGGTGCGGGGGCCGGTTGAGCGTGCGGCGTTGCGGCGGTTGGCATCGATGCGGCGCTGACTCACGACAATCGGACGGCGCCAGAGCCTGGGAGAAGGGGACGAAATGGCGGGACATGCTGCCACTGATGCATGCCTCCTTATAATCGATAGCCGCGCTCCCCTCGCGACCGTAACCGAATAGTATGCGCCGATGACTGAAGGTTTTCTAGTGGCTCTGCTTCACCGCGCCTCGTCTGACGTTTCGTCCCGATTGGCCCAAGACCGGTTCAACGATGGGAGTTCCTTCTCCACGTACAGGCGATAACACAGCACTGCGCGGGAAAGACAAACGCATCAGGCGGAGAGTCTGTGCTCTGATCAACGCGGCTTCATCCGATACAGCGCGATCTCTGGATAGCGCTGCACCGCTTCCAGCGCGAAGGAACGATCGAGCTCGCCGAACTCGCGCATCAGCGTGCCGGCCCACTCGGTACGCATCGGCAGCGCGACCAGCAGGTAAACCGCCCTGCCCCGCTTATCGTCATCGGCCAGCTGATGCGCGACCGCCGGATCGAGTTTGCCGTCGGGCAGCAGTATCGGCGGCATCGGCACCGGATGCCCGCTGATTTTCTTTTCATACAAAAAGTGCAGGTGATATTCGTTGATCGATTCCTCGGCAAAGAGATTGTCCAACCCGACGTATTCGACACCATCTTCGCCTATCAGCAGCTCCAGCCACTGCAGCGAGACGTCGCTGACGACGACGGAATTGGCGATTTGCGGACGCAGGTACTGAACCTCGGGAACCAGCTTCGAATCGGGCGCCGCGGCCGCGAGGCGTGCGCCGGTCTCGATCACGATCGCGCCGACGAGGACCACGTCGAGAGCGATGATGCCGATGCGTCTCCATCCGCCGGTGAAGCTTCGGTAGGCTGCCACCAGACCATAGCCGGCGGCGGCGAATATGATGAAGCACCCCGGCAGCAAAAAGCGCGGGTCGAGATAAAAGTAGAAGAGGTAGATCAGTAGCAGTGATGCGAGAAACCCGCCCCCGACACAGAACGTGCGCATCGTGATCGCGTCGCGCTTCTCATGCCACGCGAAGCAGCAACCCATCGCCGCGAAAATTATCACCGGAAACGGATACAGCGAGTAATGCGCATGCAGCAGCGGACGAAGCTCGAATCCCAAATTAAGCTGGCCGATGAAGCCATCGAGTCCGAGCAGCGCGAGCGCGTACGAGATCAGATTTCCATAGGAAATCGCGTTTCCGTGCGCGGCAGTCGTGTACGCGCGCTCAAACGGGTATCTCAATGCAAAGGCGACTCCACCCAAGCCGTGAAGGTCGGGTCGCCAGAACGCATAGCCATTTGCGAAAGGCGAACCGAGACTGCGCAGGTTCGCCCACGCCTGCAAAGCCGGAAACGGGACCGAGCCCAAGGCGAACGCCATCAGGCGAGCGATCTGCAATCGCCGCGCTCGGATCAAAACGATAGCGGCCGCCATGCCCACTAAAATCGTGATGTCCGTCAAACGAACGGTGACAGCCCAACCGACCAGGATTCCGCATGCAGCTGACGCGGCGATGCTGTCGATCTCCTCGGCATATAGAAACGTCAGCACCGCCGCGATGGTAACCGCGAGCGCAGGAACATCGCTCAGCACGCAGGTCGAAAGGCCGAGGAAATACGGCGAGGTCATGAGCAGCAACGCCGCAACTATGGCCGCTGGGCGATCAAACACCCATCGGGTCAACAGATAGAGCCCAGCTATCGCGAGCAATGCGGTCAGCGCTGTAACGAGCCAGAACCGCTGCGGTTGATAGCCGACCAACGGATAGCCAGCCGCCAGCATCAGAGGATAACCGATCGTTTCGAGAGCCGGGTAGGTGATGCCGGCAAAGTGAATCACTGGTCCCAACCCTCGATCGAGGTTTACCGCCATCGCTGCGTAGCCAACGGCGTCAGGCATCGGCCACAGTTCCTCGCCATTGGCGAATCCGTTGCGATGGATAAGAACTAGCGCGAATAGAAGAATCAGCCCCAGCGCGAGCGCATCGCTGGCTGTGAAGCTAAGCAAAGTAGCCGCAACAGGTTCGACAGAGGATGCGGTGATACGGTCAGAAGATTCTTTTCGCCTGGGAGCCGCCATGCTTGAGAAAGTCGCATCAATTCGCGCGGCCCAAAGCGCATCACATTAGGCAGCGATCCGCAACAAAATCCTTTCAAAACCAGCGGAGGTTTTTCGCACAAATCGCGTCCGCGATGCGCCGCGCGGCGACCAACGAAGTCGCGTCGTCAGCGCGGCTTCATCCGATACAACGCGATCTCCGGATAGCGTTGCACCGTTTCCAGTACGAAGGAATGGTCGATCTCGCCGAACTCGCCCATCAGCGTGCCAGCCCACTCGGTGCGCATCGGCATCGCGACCAGCAGATAGACCGCCCTGCCGCGCTTGTCGTCATCGGCCAGCTGATGCGCAACCACCGCGTCGAGTTGGCCGTTGGGCAGCAATACCGGCGGCATTGATACAGGCTGTCCGCTAGCCCTCTTTTCATACAAAAAATGCAGATGGTATTCGTTGATCGCTTCGCCCGCGAAGAGAGTGTCCATCCCGACCAACTCAATGTGATCGTCCCCCTCGAGCAGATCCAACCATGGCAGCGAAATATCCGTAACCAGGACCGAATTCGCGACCCGCGGCTTGAGCGCGTGGACCTCGGCGACGACCTTTGAATCCACCCCCGGTGTCGCGAGGCGCGAAAAGGTTTCGAGTGCGACGGCTCCGGCGAGGACCAGATCGAGAACCACCACGCCCGCGCGAATCCATCCCGAAGTAAAGGCACGATTGGCCGCCGCGACACCATAACCGGCCAACGCCAGCACGATGAAAATCCCGGGCATCAGGAAGCGTACATCTTGCCCGAAGTAGAAGAGGTAAATGAGCAGCAACGCGCCGAAGACGCCGGCGCCAAAGTAAATAGCGCGAAGTGCGATAGGCCTTCGTTCTTCCTCTGCGAACATCAGTCCGAGGGCGGCAAAAATCGCCGCCACAAAGGGATAAAGCGAATACCTCGAATGCAGCAGCGGACGTAGTTCCATGCCGATTCGAAGCCGCCCCCAAATCCCGTCGAGCCCGAGGAGCGCGAACAGATATGCGATCAGATTGCCATGAATGTTTTTCTCAACTGATGGGTGGAACAGATAGCGTGCATCGAACAGCTCAAAGTGCGAGCGATACAGGTCGGGACGCCAGAATGCATAGCCGTTTCCGAATGGCGACCCAAAGTAGTGCGAATTCACCGAGGCTTGAACCCCGGGAAGCACAGCGAATCCAACCGCGAACGCGACAATCTGTTCGATGCGAATGCGCCGCGTCTTCACCAGCATTAGCGCCGCGGCCATCCCGATCAGTATCACGATGCTGGTTATGCGGATGGTGACGGCCCAGCCCGCAATAAATCCGCATAGCGCTGCGGCGATGGGACTGCCGTTTTCCTCCGCATAGAGAAACGTCAGCGCGACCAGCAGCGTGGTCGCGAGCGACGGCACATCGCTCATCACGCAGGTCGCGAGCCCGATGAAATATGGCGAGGTCGCGAGCAACAGCGCCGCGATGATCGCGCTCGGACGATCGAATGCCCACTGCGTAAGGAGATACAAACCCGCGATCGCGACCAGCGCCATCAGCGCAGTCGCAAGGCATAGTAGTTCCGGCCGCCGGCCAACCAAGGGATAAGCGACCGCGAGCAGCAACGGATATCCGATGGTATAGCGTGTCGGATAGGTGTCACCGGCAAAATGAAGGACCGGCCCCAGCCCGCGATCCATATCGATCGCGGTCTCCGCATACTCGACCGCATCAGGCATCGGCCACAGTTCCTCGCCATTGGCGAATCCGTTGCGATGAAGCAGAAGGAGTGCGAATAGGAGGATCAGCCCGAGCGCGAGCGCGTCGAGAGCGGCGAAGCTAAACGATACCACTCGTTGCGTTTCCGGGGCGGGCGCAGCCCCACGCGCGGGAGATTTCTTTCGCTTGGGAGCCGCCATGATACCGACATCGCGCCAAGGCGCGCGGCTCCAAAGCGCATCACATTAAGAAAGCATCCGCAACCGATCCCGGAAAAAATACGGCGCAGGAACTCGGGCGCGAGTCCTGCGCCGCATCATGCGAAAGCTGACGAAATTTTATCTATGCGACGCCCGCACTAATGCGTCGGGATCGAAGAAGCTGCGCTCCACCGCGCCCATGTTGATGTACCAGCATTCCTTCTCGGGCACATCGTATCCGGGATGATACGCCACCGTCGCTAGTCCGGACTGAACGTCCACCGACGACGACCCGATCTGGAAGAGCCGCTTGAAAGGATAAATCGCCACCCGCGAGGCCGGGGTAACTCGATCCGCGAACTTCAGATACGAGGTGTAGTTGATGAAGAGCTGACCACGCTTGTCATATTGATCCTGATAGAGCCCGAAGTCCGCTTCGGAATCGATGTAAAGGATGTGTTTCGAGTAGAGGTCGCCGGGCAGGCGTTCCTTGCGCGCGATACCCTCCATAATGAAGATATGACGCATCTGCCACTGAGTCGGGCAAATGCTGCCGCCGCCGTCAGTCGGGCATCGCGGCGGAGG
>Ga0335079_10007030_pt1 | contig 12831 bp, 7 predicted proteins | sample Lox_Sample_33_FD_206719 | JGI IMG/M metagenome (GOLD analysis project Ga0335079, IMG submission 206719) | Soil microbial communities from Loxahatchee National Wildlife Refuge, Florida, United States - Lox_Sample_3.3 | ecosystem: Environmental > Terrestrial > Soil > Wetlands | place: USA: Florida... | reverse complement strand
ATCGTTGTAATCGCTGTGCAGCACATCACGCAACGCAGCTTCGGTAGACATGCCGCCAGCCAATCGGTCGAGGATGCGCTCTACATCCCCCATGCCGCCGTTCTGCACAATGTACTCAATGTTCGCCAACGCCCAGGCGTACGCGTATGCCGCCGAATCGCCCGGCAAGCCCATCCACGAACCCTCCAACTGCCCCAGTGATGCCGCATGCCCTTGTTGGAAAATCTGCACCAGCGTGTCCGCATTGTCGCCGCTGCGCTTCCCTTCCATCCATTGCGCCAGCCCCTCTTGAATCCACGTCGGCACATGCCCCCGCGTTTTCTGGTTCACGAAGCTGTGGGTCAATTCGTGCTTCAGCACGCGCGATAGCTCCGGCGTCACCCCGCTCAACCCCTGTACCGGCACACGAATCCGCCCATCGTTCAACGCGCCTACCCAACCCGGTGCACGCGTAATATCCGCAAAAGCCTGCTGCGTGTAGAGCACCACACCGATGGAATCCGGCGGGCTGAAGTTCAACTCAGACTCGATGGCCGAGAAATGTCCTTCCAGCGTGTGCAGCACCTCGCGCGCCAACGCCGGTTCCGCCGCGCCGCTGTAATGCAGCGTGAAATGCGCGCTCTCGTTTTCCTTATAACTTTCTTCTTCCTGCTTGTCGCGCTGCGCCTTGTCCAGCGCCGCCTGCACTTCGGGATCGCCGCGCAACGCTAGGGAACGCTTCCACTCCGCCACCGCTTCCGGCAATTTGTTCAAGCCGTAGTACGCCCAGCCCGCCAGCTTCGGCACGTCCGGATTGTTGGGCGCCACGCGCCGCGCCCGCTCCAAAAAATCCAGCGATTCTTTGTATTCGCTGCGCCGCAAGTGCAAATAGCCGACGTTCATCAACAGCACCGGCTCTTCCGGCATGTAGTTCAGCGCCGTGCGCTCATCCACCAGGGCATGTTCGAAATCGCCGTGCGCCAGTTCGAATTGCGCCGCCGCATGGTGCGCGAGCGCAGCGTTCGCACTGGCGCGCTTGTCCCCGCTGCGCGCGTCCCCTTCCATTTTCGCGATGTAGTCGCGGTCGATCGCTCCGTCATGGACCGCGCTCCGTTCCACTTCCGAGCTACCTAATCCGGGCACAGAAATTTCCGCGGGAGGCGCACTCGCCAGAGTCGCAGCTGCCGCTGCCGGAGTATCCGCCATCGGCACCGCTCCGCCTTTTTCAACGTGATCGACAATCGACTTCGGCAGGCTCAACTGCCCGGCAGCCGTTTCGTACGTGACCTTATCGCCCTCCTCGCGGACGTTCATGGCCACAATGCGCCGGCCGTTCTTCAACACAATGGTGTCGGCCATCGCCGCAGCGCTCAACAACACCAGCGCAGCTCCGCCGGACACAATTCGCCGCAAATAAGGGCTTAGCCGCATCTCTTCATTTTAGCCCTGTGCTTATGGCTAACCTCCGTACTCTTGTTGCGTCATGCCGTATGTGGCTACACTTCTTGATATGAAGTCGGCAGTGGCAGCTTTTGTTTTTTTGTGTTTGCTAACGCCCTGCCCCGCCCCTGCAGCGGACAAACCCGTCCACGAAATGTACGACGCGCTGAATGGACTCCGCGTTGATCCTGCTGCGATCTACCAGATTTCCGCTGCGAATCGCATCGAACTGCGCCGCGGCGATGCCGAACTCTACTTTGAAGAAGGCAAACTCGGCTTTCTCACTCCCCTCGATGGTCACGTCACGGGATTTATCTTCGCCGGCCGCGGCCATGCCTTGGCTTTTCCCCGCGAGCCGGTGGAAAAACAGCAAATGGCGCACTTCCTTGGTGCCACTATCCTGGACCAGGTATTCATCTCCGCCTACGTCCGGTTCACCGATGACGCCGCCGACGATCTGCTACACCAGTTTCAGTCCGCGAAACTCAGCCCACAAAATGACGACGCTTTCGTCTCCCGTTCGAACGCTGTGCTGGGCGAGTTAAACTTTTCTCAATCTCTGCGCGTTCTCCAGGACCGCCTCACGCAGAATCCCAAGCCCTACTTTTACGCAGCGCTCGAAGGTGCGGAAATCGGCTCCTTCGATTTTCTGTTCGATCCCCAGCGGCACGAACAAGTCTTGCTGGGGCAACGCCGCCGGGCCGGCAGCTTCGCCTACTACGACGTGTGGGCGTCCTACAGTGTGCCCGGCGTCGCCTCCCCTCCGCCAGCCTTTCACGCGCTTGACTACGCCCTGAACACCAGCATCTTGGCCGACAATTCTTTGGATGCGAACGCCGCCGTCCGCATCCATACCGACCTGGCGGGCGAACGTTTCCTCACCTTTCAGCTTGCGCGGGCGCTCCGCGCCGATTCCGTCACCGATGAAACTGGCCAAGCGCTCGAGTTTTTCCAAAATGAAGGAATGACTCCGCAGGAGCGCAGCGTCCGCGGCAACGACTACATTCATGTCGTCTTGCCGCAACCTTCGCAGAAGGACCAGGACTTCACCATTCGTTTTCATTACCGCGGCAACGTCATTGAAAACGCCGGCAACGGCGTGCTTTTCGTCGGCGCCCGCGAAAGCTGGTATCCGCATCTGGGCGACGAAGCGGAATTCGCTTCGTATGACCTCACACTGCGTTGGCCACGTCATCTCAAACTCGTCGCCACCGGCGAAAAAGTCGACGAACAAATCTCGGGAGACATGCATATGGGCCACTGGCACAGCGCCAAGCCGCTGTCCGTCGCCGGCTTCAATCTCGGCGAGTACGCTTCCACTTCTCTCAGCGCCGAAAACCGCAACATCGACGTCTACGCCAATCGCGAATTGGAACAGGCGCTAAACAATCGGATCAACCAGCCCACCGAGGCCATTCCCGAAGCTAACCTTCCTTTTGACGTAACGACCGGCCGTAGCCGCGCCGCCATGCAGCCTCCGCCGGCCAGACCCGCGGACGCCCTGAAGCAGCTTGGCCGTGAAATCGATTCTTCCATCCATTTCTACGAAACCTACAGCGGCAGTTTCCCTTTTCACACGCTGAGCATTTCGCAAATTCCCGGCACGTTCGGCCAGGGCTGGCCCGGACTCGTATATCTTTCTACGTTTTCTTTCTTGACGCCCGAAGCGCAAAATCGCGCCGGTCTTTCGCAAAGCCACCAGGAGGCCTTCACGGATATCGTTCCCTATCATGAAGTCGCCCACCAATGGTGGGGCAACGTGGTGGGTTGGTCGAGTTATCGCGACCAGTGGATTGACGAAGCCATTGCCAACTATCTCGCGCTGATGTTCGCCGACAGCCGAAAGCCCAGCGCGCACGAGTTGCGCTTGTGGCTGGAACGCTACCGCAAGCAACTCGAAGAAAAGCCCGTTGGGTCCGACCAGCCGGCCGGCCAGATCGGCGCACTGGCGCTCGGCAATCGGCTTACCTCTTCTAAGTCGCCCAATGGTTTTGAAGAAGTGGTTTATGGCAAGGGCGCCTGGGTCATTCACATGTTGCGCGAAATGCTGCGCCAACCCGGGGCCAAAGATCCGGACGCCCGCTTCGCCGCGTTGCTGCGCTCGCTCTCCACGAAATACGCCTATCGCGCTCTCTCCACCGACGACCTACAACACGAAATTGAAGCGGTCATGACTCCGGGAATGGATCTAGAAGGCGGCCGTTCCATGGAATGGTTTTTCGAACAGTGGGTTCGCGGAACCGGAATTCCGCACTACCGCGTGGAATTCTCCACCAAACAAACGGAAAAAGGATTGGTCGTGCACGGCAAATTATTCCAGAGCAATGTACCCCACTCCTTCATCGCCACCGTGCCGCTCTACGCCAGCACCGGGATGGGACACAATGTTTTTCTCGGAAATGTCTTCGCTGCTGGACCCGAAACTCGCTTTCAGTTCGTCACCAAAGCCGCGCCGCACAAGCTGATTATCGACCCACAAATGACGCTGCTCTGCACCGCCGAGCAAACCGCAAAAACTGACGAAGACAACAACTGATCCGCCGCATAGAACTGCGATGTGCTGCGTTACTTCTAGGGCGATGGCGCTTTGTTCTTGTCTAGCAGTTGCTGCTCGAGCAGCGGGCTCTCCAGATTCAGTGCTGCCTTCCCGTCCGGCCCGAACACATACGGAAAGCCCTTCGGGTCGAGCGGCAGGCTCGGCAGGAAGTGCTGTTGCACCAAATCACTCATGCGCGCCGGCCGGTGCCCGGTTCGTTTCTCGTACTCACCCGCCAGCGCATTCAGCTGTTGACACTCTACTTCCACCCGCAAAAGTTGCAGGTGATTGAACGCGTTTTCCTTGATCTGCGGGTCGGTCGTGGTCTTATAAATATCGCTCCACAGAAAAATCGACGTATCGAGCGAGCGTCCTTCCGCCGCAATCTTTGCCGCCATCACCTTCATCCAAATTTGCGCCCCGGGAATCTTGCTGCCGTCGGCAAACGCCTGCGACGCTTTCGTGTAATCCTTCAGTTCGAAGTAGTAGATGAATCCCAGATCCTCGTAGAACCGCCAATAGTCCGGATTCGCTTTGAGCCCGCGTTCCAGCAGCGCAATCGCGAGTTGCGGTTGGCCCGCGCCGCGCGGTTCAGGCTCACTCAAAAATGTTGATCCGAAGCGGTAAGCGACCAGCAGATTCGGATCAAGCGTGGTGGTCACATCGAGCAACGGCCACAGCAAATCGAAACCTCGCTCATGTCGTGCCCGCTTATCTCCGTAATACTGCACGGCGCGCGTCCAGTACAAGTCCGCCACCAGTGGCGTGTACTCCAGGCTCATGACCTTCAGCAGCTTGCCCGAACGCAACACCAGGTCATCGCGCTCCTGATGCAAAGCGGCGCGCTGCGCGTCGATCCCGCGCTGCAGTTGCCACACGCCGGCAAGTCCCACGACCAAAACCGGCACTAGCAGCCAGCTTTTCCAGCCCCCAGCCGTCATTTCATATTCCGCCGCGAAAACACGGCTGACGCGATCAGCAGCACGACACCGCTGTACAACAGTGCATACCCCGTGTTTTGCGCAATCAGCGCGCCAGGCACCGCCCGGCCGTGCGCTGCCGCCGCCATCACATCAAAATTCTCGAAATTCGGCAGCACGTAGGAAATCGTTCGCAGCAAACCCGCCAGCGCCGCGCTGATCGTTGCGCTGTGATACGTCCGCAATTCCTCGACGAACATGCCCGCCAAATAAAATGCCGACGTATATAAAATCGCCAGCAGCGGCGTCGAATAGCACGAAAACAAAAGCGCTAACGCCACCACCAGCATCAGTTTCAACCAGATAAAAAACACCGCCACCAACAGTACTGCATCCGCGTTTTCCAGATGGTGCTTCACGTAAAGCAGCGCCAAAAACAGACCCGCGGCCATCGCCGCGGTATTCACCGCCAGCGTCAGCACCAGCCCCGCGAACTTCCCCAGCAAAAATTCCCACCGCCGCACCGGCTTGGCCAGCAGTGCATAAAGCGTGCGCTTGTCCATCTCCTTGTAGACCAGCCCCACGCCGATGAACACCGCAATCAGCAACCCAATCACCGAAATGGCGCTCAAGCCCAAGCTCTTGATCACCATCTCTTCGATGCCGATGGAAATCTGCCCTACAAAAATCGCGGCCGCCATCATCAACAGCGCAAAAAACACCAAGTTGTACAGCACGCGGTCGCGCACTGCCTCGCGAAACGTGTTCCACGCTACCGCGCCGGCGCGCTTCATTTCCCGCTCACCTCGACGGCCGTCGCTTGCGCGCGTCCGGCCTCAATCAGGTGCAGAAAATATTCTTCGAGCGAGGGCTTCACTTCCGTAACCGACAAAATCTTCGCGCCGACTCCGCGTAGTTGCTCAAGCGCGCCGTACAACTCGCCTTCCGGCACCTGCAGCCTGTATCGGTCGCCCGTCTTAGTCGCTCTCGCCAGAACCGCCGCTGCCGCGTTTTCTATCTTGTTCAGCTCGAAAAGAATTTCCATCCCTTGCGTCGCCACGCCCACGATCTCTTCCGGCGCGCCCACCCCGCGCAGCTTTCCACTCACAATCACGCCCACGCGGTCGCACAGCATCTCCGCATCGGAAAGAATGTGCGTAGAAAACAGCACCGTCCGTCCTTCGCGCTTCAACTCCAAAATGATGTCGCGCACTTCGCGCCTTCCGATGGGATCCAACCCGGACATCGGCTCGTCCAGAATCACCACTTTAGGCTCGTGCAGAATCGCTTGCGCCAATCCCACACGTTGCAACATGCCCTTCGAATACTTGCGCAGCTGAATCTTTCCAGCGGTCTCGAGGCCCACCTTTTTCAGCATCCGCGCCACGCGGTCCCGTCGCTCCGCCGCCGTCAAGTCGTGGAACCGCGCAAAATAATCCAGTAATTCCGCGGCCGTCAGATAGTCGTAAAAGTACGGCTGTTCTGGCAGGTAGCCGATGTCCCGATGCATGTCGACATCACTGATCGACTTGCCCAGTATCCGGGCGGAGCCCGCGTCCGGAAAAATCAGCCCAACCAGCAGCTTGATCGTCGTAGACTTTCCCGCTCCGTTCGGCCCCAGGAAGCCGAACACTTCCCCATCCTCGACCTGCATGGTCAAGCCTTCCAGCGAGCGCTTCTTCTTCATGTGCAAGAAGCCGTAGGGATAGTCCTTTGTCAAATTTTCAATTTCGATGGCCATTTCAGGCATGAATTCATTTTTCGCGAGTATGTACACAGCGTCAATGCGCGGTGGGCGAGGTTGTGCGCGGATAGAAAATAGCGAGGGGTAAATCGAAGAGGTACGCCGTGTCCGGTAGAACTCTCTGCGGCTTGCTGCGAGCTAAGTTTCGCTTTGCGTTCCCGCGATCTGCACCAGCTCCGCCGGCACTGGAGGAGGCACCGGCGCCATCGGTTTCGGCTTGAGGGTCTGTGGACTGCGCCAATTGTCCAGCATAGCTACCTGCTGCACGCAGGACACCGTGCACAGCGGCGCACAATACTTGCTGGTGTGGTATTCGCGATGCCGCATCTCGTCGGTGTACTGCGCCAGCGGAATCCCCGGATAGCCGCGCTGCTGCGAGCACCAATGCACCAGTCCATCCTCGCAAATATACAGATACCGCGAGCCCGAACGGCACCGCCAGTCGTGCTCTTTCCCGCGCGCCACGCTGTGCTGAAAATCGTTAAACCGCGAAAACGAGCGCTTCCCCAGCGTCATAATCTCTTCGAAAATTTCCTGCTCGCGCGGCCCCAGGGGCTTCAACTGCCCGTTGTGGTCGTGAATGATACCCACGGTGCTTGTGAATCCCAATTCCACCGCTCGGTGCGCAATCGTCAGCGCATCTTCCGGATCTTTCACGCCGCTGCCCAGCACCGAATTGATGTTCACTTGAAACACTGCGAACTCGGACAGCCACTCCAGCCGCGAATCCAGCGTTTTCAAACTCTTCTTCGAAGTCTCATCCGGCACGACGTTGTCGATGCTGATCTGCAGGTGCTCCAGCCCCGCCTCATTCAGCGAACGGATTCGCTCCTTGCTCAACAGAAATCCATTCGTAATCATCCCCGCAATCATTCCGTGCTTGCGGATGTGGCGGATAACTTCTTCCAGCTCAGGATGCATCAGCGGCTCGCCCCCGCTGATCGTAATGATGGACGTGCCCATGCACGCCAAAATATCCAGCCGCTTCTTCATCTCGTCCAGCGGCACCGGCTTGGATACCTCGTCGTACTCGTTGCAGTACCCGCAGTCCAGGTTGCAGCGCCGGTTCGGAATGATGTGCACCAGAATCGGATGCTTGGTGGACGCCAGCGCCTTGCCGATCATTTTCAATTCGCGCAGCCGCGTCTTCCGGAAACGCCGTCGCCGTTCGCGCAGCACTTCCGCGCTGGCCCTGATGGTTTTCTTCTCTTCTGGCATGGATATGAACTAGGAAATCCCCAAAATTTAATTATACATAAGCCCGTTCCGCAACGGTTTCCTATCGCCAGTCTTTCGCCATGTCTCCAATCTCCAACCTCACCCCTCGTCCGCCACGCCGCAATACCTGCTTCCTCCTACGACCATCTCAGTCTGCCACTGCTCATGGAAAGGCGCGCCGAGGATACAAGCCACCTCGACGCTGGCTTCTCCTCTGCTTCGTGAGTAGGATTTCCTCGTTTCCTTGTGTCCGATACTTAGCCCGCGGAGTTCCCTGGCATGTTCGAAAAATCGCTTGCGACGCTAACACTTTTACTTTGCGCGGCCACCATCGCGTGCCGCAAGCCAGCTTCTTCTGCGCAACCTGCACCAACCTCAGACTTCGCCTCATTCGACGCCGACGGCACCGCTCATATCACCCGCACCGTTCCTATGCCTTCGACCATCAGCCCCGAAGCACAAAAGTGGCTCGGCTCGCTGCCTTCCGCCACTCCCGGCCCCGAAGATCTCGCCACGCGTCGCATCCGCACCGATCAGTGGCGCGCGCGCCAATCTGCCGAGGCGCGCCGCCTCTTCCCCGTCAACATCGAGTCCACGACGATCGCCGGCGTCCGCGCCGACATCATCACTCCTCTAGACACGCCCGTCGCTAACCGCGACCTCGTGCTCATCAATCTCCACGGCGGCGGCTTTAACTCCGATTCTGGCTCGCTCATCGAAGGCGACCCCATCTGCAATCTCACCAAAATTAAAGTCGTCTCCGTCTACTATCGCCTCGCACCCGAGAATCCCTTCCCTGCCGCGGTGGAAGATGTCCTCGCCGTTTACCAGGAACTTCTCAAGACGCATCAGCCCAACGACATCGCCATCTTCGGCACTTCCGCCGGCGCCATTCTCGCCGCCGAAGTCGCCGTCAAACTCAAACAACTCAAGCTCCCCGAACCCGCCGCCCTCGGCCTTTTCTCCGTTCTAGCCGATTACTCCCGCACGCCCGATTCGCACCAACTTTTCACCCTCAACGGTTTTCCCGGCGCGTTGAAGCCACAGGATCCCAACTCTCTCGCGGGCTCTGACGAATACGCCCGCAACACCGATCGCCGCGATCCCGTCCTTTCGCCCATCTTCGCCGACCTCAAAGGCCTCCCGCCCACTCTGCTCGTCTCCAGTACCCGCGATCTTCTGCTCAGCGATACCACGCTCCTTCATCGCGCTCTTCTGCACGCCGACGTGGACGCGCAGCTCGTCGTCTTCGAAGCTCTCCCCCACGCCTTCTGGTATCACTTCGAATTTCCCGAAACTACCGAAGCCCTCCACCTCATGTCCAAATTCTTCACCGCCCACGTCGCCCGCACCAAGTAAGCATCGAAATCGCCCAACGCCAAACATGCACGGCTGTAGTGGCGCAACATGTTGCGCCGCTGCTCGGCAAGGCCATTTTCGAGGCCGCAAGCTGAGCGCCTGGCACTTGCCTTCCGAATTGGGTTTGGGGGTCGGAGCTTCAGCTCCGACAAAACAAACTAGAAAAACTGGGCTTGAGCCCCTGAGGAATTGACTTCTGCTTTCATGGCAATGAGAATCCGAACGGAACTTCCCCGTTAATTTTCTCTGACCGCTGGAACCATTTCCCTTCCGTGTCGTCTTTACTAACCGAGGGACGCTTTCTTCGTCCAACCCTCGCCGTGCGGAGCACTCCTCTCTGCCACGTCGATTTGTTCCTTCTATCCCAGGGCCGCCCGCGAGGTGTCCATGCACTCGTTTCTGCAAGACCTGCGCTACACCTTCCGCGAACTCCGCAAACGCCCCACCTTCACCCTCACCGCCATCTTCTCGCTCGCCCTCGGCATCGCTGCCACCAGCGCCGTCTTCAGCGTCATCTACGCCGTGCTCATCGATCCCTTTCCTTACCCCAATTCTGAGCGCATCGTCGAACTCAATGTGCTCGATTCCGCCGGCCACGATCGCTATTTCGGTCTCAACGGCCCGCAAATCCGACAACTCCGCCAGGCCAAATCCATCGAAAGCGTCACCGCCGAAGACGGCTGGGACCTCACCACCACCGACGGCGACATTCCCGAAAATGTGCAGGCCACTTACGTTTCGCCGGAAGACCCCAGCCCTTGGGGCGTCAAAGCGCTCTATGGCCGCTGGCTCATCGCATCCGACGCTCCGTTCGGCAATGATCCCCAGCCGGTAGTCGTTCTCGGCTACCGCTTCTGGCAGCGCTATTACATGGGCGATCCCACTGTGGTCGGCCGCACCATTCAGCTCGTCCACAAGCCGTATCAAATCGTCGGCGTCATGCCGCCGCGCTTCCGCTGGCGCGAAGCCGAAATCTATGTCCCACTGCGCGTCAACACCGATCCAAACGTCTTTCTTGGCAGCGTCTTCAAGCTTCGCCCCGGCGTCACCATCGAACAGGCGCAAGCCGACCTGCAGCCCTATCTCGAGCAGTTCGCAAAACAAAATCCAGCTTGGTATCCCCAGGGTAAGTTTCGAACGCATCTCCGTAGCATCATCGAACTCTACGCGCGCCGCCTCGGCCCTACGCTCTATCTGCTGCTCGGCGCCGTCGCTTCGCTGCTTCTCATCGGCTGCGCCAACGTCTCCATTCTTCTGCTTGCTCGCGGTGCCGAACGCCAGCAGGAACTCGCCGTCCGCTCCGCTCTCGGCGCCGCCCGCCCGCGCATGATCCGCCAACTCCTCACCGAGTCGCTCACCATCGCCCTCACTGGCACGCTCCTCGGCACGTTGCTCTCCTGGCGCAGCCTGACGCTTCTCACCAAATGGGTGCCCGAGAACTCCATCCCCGCCGAAGCCGTCATCAAAATGAACATTCCAGTCTTGCTTTTCTGCGTCGGCCTTGCGCTCCTCACCGCCATCGTCTTCGGCATCTCACCCGCGCTCCAACTCTCCCGGCCCGATATCGCGCGCCTCATGCAGGGCTCTGGCCGCCGCATCATGGGCAATGCCGGGGCCAAGCGCACCCATCGCACGCTCGTCGCCGCGCAAGTCGCTCTCACGTTGCTTCTCCTCAGCGTCGCGTCCGCCGCCGGCAAAGGCTTCCTTCGCCTCGTCAACGCCGATCTCGGCTACGATCCCCACAACGTCATGTCCGTCCCCATCCCGATTCACGAAAATACCTACGGCACGCTGCAAGCCCGCTCCGCTTACTTCGAACAAATCCGCTCTGCCATCGCTTCCCTGCCCCAAGTCATCACCGCCGGCATTTCCACCAACGCCACTCCTCCCGCCAACGGCAACGACATGCGCTTCGAAATTTTCGGCAAGGGCTCCGTCGAAAAACCCGAAGCCCGCCTCAACATGATCGGCACGGAATATTTCGACGCTCTCCACATTTCTCTCGCGCAAGGCCGTGTCTTCGACCACCCCGAAACCATGCGCGGCGCTCACCTCGCGCTCATCAATCAGACTCTCGCGGGCCAGTTCTTCCCGAAAGGCGACGCTATCGGCCAACAAGTGCGTTTCCCGGATATCACCGACCGTCCGCCGTACGCTCCTGCCGCGCCCGGCGCTACCGACTGGCTCCAGATCATCGGCATCGTCAACGACGTCCGCAACGACGGCCTCCGCAATCCCATCAAGCCCTCCATTTACATTCCTTACACGCTGAGCATGCGCATGTTCACGCAGATTCTCGTTCGCACCAGCGTCCCGCCGCTTTCCGTGCTGCACGACATTCGCGCTCGTCTCGTCACCCTCGATCGCGAACAGCAAGTCATGACCGTGCGCGATCTCAAGGCCTGGATCACCGGCCTTCCCGAGTACGCGCAACAGCTTTTCATGGCCCGGCTCTTCGCCGTTTTTTCTGTCCTCGCATTAGTTCTCGCCGCCGTCGGCCTCTATAGCGTTGTTTCCTACGGCGTCGCCACGCGCACCAACGAATTCGGCATTCGCCTCGCTCTCGGCGCTCGCGCCTCCGACGTGTTCCGGCTCGTCCTCGCTTCCACCGCGCTCAACGTCGGCGCCGGCGTTCTCGCTGGCATCGCGCTCAGCTTTGCCTTCGACAAACTCGCCACCCGCTGGGTCTTCGAAAGCGCCCACAGCCCGCTCATCCTCGCCCTCGTCACACTCATTCTCGTCGTCGCCGCCACCGCCGCTTGCCTCCTCCCCGCTCGCCGCGCCGCCAACACCGACCCCTTAGAAGCCCTCCGCTACGAGTAAGTAGCACAGGCACTCTCGCCTGTGCCGCGTCCAACACACTGAGGCGTTCTCCTTGCAGAGCTATCCAACGTAACGCGACTTGCCCTGAGCTTCGAAGACACCCTAGCGAGCGTAAGCACTCTCTTACGTACCGCCGGCATCCTTGCCGGCGCTTTTGCTCGCCGAACTGGCATGCCCCCAACCCAGAAAAAGCTTCGGCCGGAAGCGCTCCGTCACGCCTCCGGCCGTTTTGCCCTCGTTTACCTGTGCTTTCGCTCGTCGCGAAAAACGTCTTAATTCGCCACGTTACTCAAGTCGGTCTGCAGCTGTGCCACATTGAACCCCGGGCAGAACGCGGGATTCTTCGCCTGCGGCGGCAGAATCGCGTACGCCTCATCCACGCACTCATCCCACCACGCCCACGTGCCCTGCTGCGTGCTACCCCACGTGAGTACCGTCACGCCGTTCGCGTCGTAGCCCACTGCATACACCGCATGCCCATCCTGCGTGAGCGGTCCCGGCGTCCACGGCTGTTTCGCCTGAAATTCTTCCTGACAATTTTCCTGGCACTGAAAGCCCAGGTACACGCCGCCAAACAGCTGAATCGCCTGCTGCACGTGCGTGTGATTCTTCGGATCGATCTTCACGTACGCCAGAATCTCGCAGCCATCCACTTGGTTCTGCCGCCAGTAGTTGAGCACATCCAGTTCGTTTAGTCCGCTGTCCGGACCGCCCGTCAAATGCCGGTACAACTTCACGACCGCATTCCTGGCCATGATGTTCTTGCTTCCCACAAGTCCGTTATACGCCGTGATCGCATGCGCCAGGCCCGC
>Ga0335079_10007026_pt1 | contig 12835 bp, 11 predicted proteins | sample Lox_Sample_33_FD_206719 | JGI IMG/M metagenome (GOLD analysis project Ga0335079, IMG submission 206719) | Soil microbial communities from Loxahatchee National Wildlife Refuge, Florida, United States - Lox_Sample_3.3 | ecosystem: Environmental > Terrestrial > Soil > Wetlands | place: USA... | reverse complement strand
TCCAACTGATTTCCGTGGACTACCGAGCTTTGAAAGACTCTCCGACGGCAATGGCATTGAAGAACCAGTTGATGCCTGACAACATCAAGCAGTTCGAGGCGGCTCTCAAAAGCATCGGTCTCGACCCGGAAAAAGACGTAGATACGTTGACGTTTGCCTCTTTCCGTTCGGGCAAGCAGGGCGTCAAGACCGTCGGCATCGCCAGCGGCCCCTTCAACATGAAGGCGATCCTCAAGAAGATGAAGCTGCAGAAGTACGTGCCCAAGAAATACAACAACTCCGACATCTATCCGATGGAGGGTGGCTTCGTCATGAGTTTCCTCGACGACAGTTCCCTTCTGTTCGGTGATTCGACCTCTCTTCGTGCTGCGCTCGACACGCGCGACGGCCAGACGATGGGCCTCGACACGAATGGCACCATGGCTGACATGATGACTGACGTCGACTCCGCCCCGGTGTGGAGCATCCTCGATCAGCAAGGCACGCAGAACATGATGCGTTCGGCCCTCGGCGACGCGTCCAAGGTTGCGGACTACGAGAGCATCAAGAAACGTCTGATGGGTTCGCGCTACACCATGAACTTCAATAGTGGCGTGAACTTCGACCTCACGGTCGTGACCGCAGACTCCGTCACCGCCGGCACGATGTCTTCGCTGGTAAAAGCAGGCATTCTCTACAAGAAGATGAGTGCTACGCCCGCGGAGAAGGTCGCATTCGACAACACCACGGTCGATTCAGACTCGTCCAATCTGCAGATTCACTTCAAGGCCAACGACCAGCAGTTCCAAGCGTTGATGCATTCTGAACTGTTCGCGGCCGTTTCGCACTGAAAACAATACAATTCAAAAGAGAAAGGCACCGAAGGATCGCTCGGTGCTTTTTCTTTGTGAAACTCTGTGCTCTCTGTGGTGAAAGCTTTTAGGAATTTACTTCGACCTTTCTGCCCGCTTTCTCGCCGCCCATCCTTCCTTGACGATCTGGCGCGCCCGTCCAAGAGCCAGTGCATCTTCCGGAACATCTTCCGTGATGCACGAGGCCGCCGCGACGTAAGAGCCCTTGCCAATCCGGATCGGAGCAACCAGGGTGCTGTCACTTCCGATGAATACGCCGTCGTCGATTGTCGTCGTGTACTTGTGAAACCCGTCGTAGTTGCACGTGATCGAGCCAGCTCCAATATTCACGCCGCTGCCAATCTGCGCATCGCCCAGGTAGGTGAGATGGTTTGCCTTCGATGCCTTGCCCAACTTAACTTTCTTCATCTCCACGAAATTTCCAACGTGTGCGTTCTCTCCGACCTCACAGCCGGGTCGCAGATGCGAATAGGGCCCCATAATCGCCCCTTGCGAGATCTTCGCCTGCTCCATCACACATCCTGGGCGGACCAGCACCCCATCGCCAATCTCTGAGTCGCGAATCACGCAATACGAACGCACTCGCGATGCAGTACCGATCTTCGTATTTCCAAGAAGTTGCACGTAAGGCTCGATGACCGTGTCTGGCGCGATCGTCACATCGGCATCGATCACGCAGGTGGCCGGATAGAAGATCGTCACTCCTTCCGACATCAGTTGACGGCACTTCGCCATTCGTATTTGCTGGTCGATATCCGCCAGTTCCGCTCTTGTGTTGGCGCCATGGACTTCATTCGGCGTTTCGGTTTTCCACGCAACCACTCGGCCCCGCGTCTTTCGAAACACTTCGGCCATATCCGTCAAGTAGTACTCGCCATGAACATTCTCGGTCGAAAGGCGCTCGATACTTCGATAGAGAGCCTTCACATTGAAAACGTAAAAACCGGCATTGATTTCCTGAATTTTCTTTTGCGCAGGGCTAGCTGATTTCTCCTCAACCACTCCATTCACTTCAACGCTTCTTGGTCCCTTTCGCAGGACTCGCCCGTAGCCTGTGGGATTCTCCAAATCAGCGCTCAGCAGCGTCATGTCGGCCTGCTCTTCGAGATGAAAATTTCGCAACTTTCCGATCGTCTCCGGTGTGATCATCGGAGCGTCCCCGGAGAGTACGATGACGTGGTCGTATCCGCGCAATGCCTCCCGTGCAACCATGAGGGCATGCCCGGTGCCGCGCTGCTCCGCCTGAAGAACAAAGTTCACCCGGGTGTGCCCGACCGCCGACCTCACCCGGTCCGCCTCGTGCCCGATGATTGCGTAGACATCCTTCGCGGGAACGATCCGAATCGCCGCGCGAATAACGTGCTCCAGCAGCGGCTTCCCCCCAACCTCATGCAACACTTTCGGCAGTTGCGACTTAAGGCGAGTGCCCTTGCCGGCAGCCATGATTGCAACCGCCACCCGGGGAGAGGCTATCGGCCCCATGGTGGAAGACGATGGCAGTGACCGGGATATGGGAGTGACTTTGGAAGACTTGGCTTTCGATTTCTTCATTCGAACTCAATATACCGCGCCAGGACGCGCCATTGCCTATTTTCTGGAACGTAGCCTAAAATCTTCCGCGCGTTATGCAACACTGTTACTGAGCCAGGAAGATCAGGAGACCAAAATGCCCAAGTACGTGATCGAACGGGACATCCCCAACGTTGGCGATATCACCGCGGACCAGATCATCGCGATCTCACAAAAATCTTGCGGGGTTCTGAACAACCTCGGGCCGAAAATCCAGTGGGTTCACAGCTACGTTACGCAGGACAAGATCTACTGCATCTATATCGCCCCTAACGAAGAGATGGTCCGCGAGCACGCTCGGCAGGGAGGGTTTCCAGCCAATAAAGTTTCAGAAATAAGACACACGATCGACCCCACATCCTCCGAGGCCTGACTACAGGCCGATTCCACCATCGACTGCCAGAATCTGTCCGGTAATAAATTGAGGCGCGGTCGCGAAAAACAAAACCGCCGCGCCAATCTCTTCGCCGCTTCCGTTGCGCCGCATGGGGGTCACCTTCGACATCCGCCGCATGAAGGCCGCGGCTGATTTTTCCCCTAGATCAATCATTCCTGGCGCCACTGCATTCACTGCGATTTCCGGTGCCAGCGCTTTCGCCATCACTTTTGTCAGCATGTGCAACGCAGCTTTTGACGAACAATAGTGCGCATGGGTCGCCCATGGTCTCAGCCCTCCCAGCGATCCCATGTTGATGATCTTCGCTTCGATCGGGCCAGTCCGCCTGCCCCGCGATCGGCGGATCAATTTCAAAGCCTCTTTCGAAACCAGAAACGGTCCCCTCGTATTCGAGGCAAAGATGGCATCCCACTGCTTTACGGTGAGCTTTTCGAATTCGGCGGTCTCATAATTCGCCGCGTTATTCACCAGGACGTCGATCCGGCCTAATTCTCGCCCCGCCTCTTTCATCATTCCGCGAACACTGGCCTCATCGGTCACATCGCAGCGGAACGCAAATGCACGCACGCCGCACGCCGCAATGTCGACTACGGTCTTCTGCGCTTCTGCCGATGAATTTCGAAAAGTAATCGCCACATCTGCTCCGGCTTGGGCCAGAGCGAGAGCGGAAGCGCGCCCCAGTCGTCGCGCCGCCCCTGTAATGAGCGCGGTCTTTCCCCGAAGAGGTTTCGCTTGCAGATCATTCATGGGGAGAATTCTACCGTGTGCCTGGCTTTAACTCTGGCAAGGCTCTCCCCGTGGGGTTAGAATCGCCGTGCATGCCAGAGCTTTCCAATGTGGTGGTTTACTCCCGCAAAGGCTGCCATCTTTGCGAAGTAGTCAAGGAGAGTCTTTCAAAGCTCTCCCGCCACGGCAGCTTCACCTGGCGCGAAATTGATGTAGACACCGATCCCGATCTCCGCCGCCAGTTCAACGACGAGGTTCCAGTTGTCTTCATCAATGGACGGAAAGCTTTCAAATATCGCATGGACGAAAAGGAATTCATGCGAAAGCTCGCCAACTAGCGCGACTCGCCGCCAGCCTTGAAAACAATTCTCTTTCCAGTAAAATCACTGCCGGAATGATGCGCTCCCAGCTCTACGCAGACCCGAAGGACATTTTCCTCCACAACGCCGTTCTCGAATCCTGCCGGCGAAATTCTGCCAAGACTGCACTCGTTGACTCATCCTGCGGCCGCCGGTTCACTTATGCCGAATATGGCGAGGCTGTTCAGAGTGTAGCCAAAGGGATGATCGCAGTTGGGGTCAAGCCGGGAGACGTGATCGCGATTTTCCTGGCGAACTCCTGGGAATTCTGCGTCGCCTACCACGCGGCCACGCTCGCCGGAGCCATCCCCACCTTGCTTAACCCCACGTACCGCGAGCGCGAAGTCCGCTATCAACTGGAGAACTCCGGGGCCGTTCTGTTGATCTCCGATGGCGTCAACCTCGAAGGTATCAATCTCGCTGGACTGCCCAATCTGCGCCGCGTTTACACCACGCGTCACCTGGCATCAAGCACCGAGCCCTTCGCCAATCTGATAAGTGCAGCACAGGCGGCGTTTCCCGAGCCGTCCGAGCCCTCGGACCGCACGCTCGCAGCGCTTCCCTACTCCAGCGGCACCACGGGCCTTCCCAAAGGAGTGATGCTGTCTCATTTCAATCTGGTCGCGAATGTGTACCAACTCATTGCTCCACACACGACCGAGCTTAATCCAGCCGACACCATCTTATGTTTCCTGCCCCTGTACCACATCTATGGCCTCAATGTAATGCTGAATCCCGCCTTGATGCTCGGAGCAACGCTGGTTCTGATGCCGCGCTTCAACGTGCAACATCTCTGTTCTCTTATCGTGGAAGAGTGCATCACGATGATGCCGATGGTGCCACCGGCAATCAATGCCCTCTGCCTCGCTGCTGAAGCTGGACAATTCCCCCGCGATCATAAGATTCGTTGGGTGAAGTCGGGCGCGGCGCCGCTTGCTCCCGATCTTCCGCGACGCTTCACGGCTCTGACCAATATCCTCGTCTGCCAAGGGTATGGGATGACGGAAGCATCGCCCGTCACGCACGTCGGATTCCTCTGTCCCGAGCTTTATCGACCCGACTCGATTGGCCATCCGGTGCCTAAGACCGACTGCCGGGTCTTGTCGCAGTCCGAGATCGATCCCAAAGATACGCCCGACGATCTCACTGAAACTCCCACCGGAATGCCCGGAGAACTCGTCATGCGCGGCCCTCAGTTCATGCTCGGCTACTGGAAAGAGCCACAAGCAACCGCCGCCGTCTTGCGCGACGGGTGGTATTGGTCGGGCGATATCGTCACGCGCGACAAAGACGGCTTCTACCGCGTAGTCGACCGCCGCAAGGAGATGATCAAGTACAAAGGATTCCCGGTAGCTCCAGCCGAGGTCGAAGCTGTTCTTCTTGAACATCCCGCCGTCAAAGAATGCGGAGTCGTTGGACGCGCCTGTCCCGAAGCCGGAGAAATTCCCGTTGCCTTCGTCGCTCTCCGGGATTCCTTCGTTCAAAGCTCGAGGCTCGGAGAAGAGTTGTGCGCCTTTGTCGCGGATCGTTTGACGCACTACAAGCAACCTCGCGAAGTCCACTTCGTCGACGCTGTTCCAAAGACTGCATCCGGCAAAATCTTGCGCCGCGAACTGCGTAAGCAGATGGCTTGAGGTATCTAACTGTGCTCGGGACTGTGTACCTTTGAGGACTTGACCGCAACCTGAGCCCAGACTACAGTCCTCGCCAATGTATTTCCGCTCTTTCCTCGTGTCGAGGTCAGACTTTATTGGGGCTCCCATCACTCCCATCGCGCTGTTCTGTTCGGGGTGGGGCACGGGACTTGCCGTCAGGCTCGCCCGAAGCTTGAACTGAACAGCAGATCGACCGCGCCGCCTCTCTCCAAAAGCAGGCCACAACTTGCAGGTACACGTGTGCCTATCCATGCACGGAGGTGCATTCATGAATACCAGGCTCTCCCCGCTCGTTCTCTGCCTTTCCATCGTTCTGCTCACTACCGTCTCGACGCGTGCGCAAAATGACCCCGGTCCGCGCTCTGGAGCCGCAGGCGCAGGCGGTTTTTATCCTTCGCTGAACAGCAATGAACAGTCTTTGTTCACCCAGGCTCTGCAGCGCTTCATGGAAGTCGATTCTGTAACCGGGTCCATATCGGGCGAAGGTGGAAGGGGGCTCGGCCCGGGATTCAACGGGAATAGTTGTGCGCAATGCCACGCTCAACCCGCGGCGGGTGGCAGCAGCCCCGGATTGAAAAGCCCGCAGAACCCCATCGCCAATCCACAAGTCGCGCTCGCCACTCTCGATGGAGCAGTGAACACCGTCCCCTCCTTCATCACGACAGACGGCCCAGTTCGCGAAGCACGCTTTCTCACCTCCAACGGCGTAACCGACGGAGGAGTTCACGATCTGTACAGTGTCACCGGGCGCTCGGATGCGGCAGGCTGTAATCTCGCGCAGCCCGACTTTGTCACAGCCGTGAATACCAACAATGTCATCTTTCGGATTCCGACGCCGCTGTATGGTCTCGGTCTGGTAGAGGCAACGCCCGACGCTACCCTGCAAGCCAGTTTCAATGCGACCGCATCCGCACGCGCCGCATTGAAGATCAACGGAATCTTCAACACGAGCGGCAATGACGGCACCATCACTCGTTTCGGATGGAAAGCCCAGAACAAATCATTGCTCGTGTTTGTCGGCGAGGCTTACAACGTCGAACAAGGCGTCTCCAATGAGGTCTTCCCCAACGAGCGCAACGGCATCACCGGCTGCGTCTTCAACAATTCTCCAGAAGATTCCACTCCGTTTCTGAATGGCAACTCCTCCAGCCCCAATTTCGGTTCGGCCGTAGGAACCGCTTCAGAAATGGGGTCCGACACAATGAACTTCGCACTATTCAGTCGCTTGTCGGCGCCGCCCACTCCCGGTCCGTCGACCAGTTCAACTCAGAATGGAGCCGCCCTATTCACTTCTCTCGGCTGCTCCCTCTGCCACACTGCAAGCCTGACAACTGCCGCCTCGCCGTACACCGGCATGTCTAACATCACGTACAGCCCCTACTCGGACTTTGCCATTCACAAGATGGGACAGGGCCTGTCAGACGGCGTAACCCAAGGTGCGGCCGGCCCGCAGTTTTTCCGGACTGCTCCGCTCTGGGGACTGGGACAGCGCCTTTTCTTCCTCCACGATGGCCGCACTGCGGATCTGGTCGTTGCGATCGAAGATCACTCCAGCACGGGCTCCGAAGCAAATCAGGTGATCAAGGCCTATAACAAACTCAAGTCATCAGACCAGCAGGATCTGCTGAACTTCCTGCGATCGCTATAACTCGGAGAGAGCAGGCGGTCGCTTCGTGGCCGCCTTGGGTAAAGCGGGGGATGTAACTGGTCCCCCGCTTTTTTGCGGAACTTTGCGAGCCGAACGTGCGTACCTTGAACCAGTAAGTGAAATTCATCCGGACCAGCGCCTGAAGCGCCAACGGAAGGAGAACTAAAATGGATGGACTCACCGGTCTCGCGGCAGTCGTGATGTTCCTGGCAATTCCTACATCTTTGGCCGTTTGCTACACCTTCTACCGTGTGCGCAAACTGCGCACCGAAGAGCGGCTGGCAGCCATTCAACGCGGAGTCGCTGTCCCGATCGAACCTGATCTTTCGCAGGCCGCTCATTCGCGCCGTTCCGGGATCTTGATGATCGCGGGCGCAGTTGGCTACATGCTCGCATTTTCGATTCTGGCACGCTACGAACCCGATGCCATGATGGCGGGCGCGTTCGGTGCGATTCCCTTCACGCTGGGCTTGGGATACCTGCTCGACTCGATGCTGATCCGCCGCGACGCGCGCGCATCGTAGCAGGTCGGCAGGTATTGCGTGACCGGATGGGTGCCCCATTTCTCGCACGTTGTGTGTGCGAGAAGTGGGGCTTTTTAATTTTTGCCGGAAGTGGCCGAGCCTATTCGCCGGTAAGAAACTTGTACTGCGCTTCATTCAGAGGGACAACGCTCAGCCTACCTTGCCGCACCAGAGGAGAATCGGCAAACACCGTGCTCGCTTTCACATCAGCCAGGGTCACAGGCTTGGCGATCGCCTTACCCACTTTGATCTTCACCTGCGGGTTGCGCGCATCGGACGCATCGACAGATACCACCGACGCTGTTCCGACGGCACTCTTCTCATCGCCGGTGTGATAGATCACCAGGCGCTCTCCGGCTTTCATGCCACGCAAATACTTCAAGGCCACAGGATTCGAAACGCCGTCCCAGATGGTGGCTTTCTCTTTTTGCAGATTCGCAAACGAATACGTCGAAGGTTCGGTCTTCAGAAGGTAGTCCATAAGTCCCCGTTCGAATCAGGAAGGTAGGCTTTGAATCATCTCACGTTCGGTTGGCGTGGGACCGCGTGTTAGTTTGGCTTCTTTCCGTCAGCGGGCGGATCGGCCTGCTTTGGGGCGCCGTTCGAATCCTGCGCACGGTCGTCATAAATCGAAAACTGTCCTTGCGGCCGCTTCAGCTTGATCGCGATTTCAGTCTTGGTTTTTTGGATGTCGTAGTCGTCGCCATAGGTCTGATACCCGTGGGCAAGCACCTGGATCCGCAGTTTGCCGTAAGGGATGCCGTCGATGTTGCATTTGCCTTCCGGATCCGTCTTCAGTTCCAGGCCGCCGCGCTCCTGCTTTCCACCGTCGTTCACCGGATGCAGAATGACCGCGGCATTCCGGACGGGCTTTCCATTGTCGTCCTTGGTCACAGTGAAGTAGATCCAGGAACTAGGGCCTTCCTCTTTGTCTTTCTGTCCGAATGCAAGGCTAGCCGGGACGAGCACGGCCACGGCAACCAACGCCAACAGGGTTTTCTTCATGTAGGTCATTTTATGCAGGTCTGGGATACCTGTCACGACCCAAGATTCACGAGATTCCAATCTGCTTTTTCCCTCTCTTTTAGAATGCTGGTGTGAAGACCTGGGACGTCATTGTCATCGGCGGGGGCATTATCGGAGTTTCGCTTTCCATTGCCCTCCGCAAGCGCGGCGCTTCCGTTCTCGTGGTGGAACGGGGAGAACCGGGACGCGAGGCTTCCCATGCCGCGGGCGGCATGCTGGTTGATTGCCCGCTGGAAACTCCGGCTCCGCTTCAGGCACTCGCCAGTGCGAGCGCCGCGTTGTATCCGGAGTTCGTGCACGAACTCGAAGTCGAGTCCGGCATGAAGGTCGACCTTCGGGACAAAGGTACGATTCTTTTCCTTTCCGATAAGCACGTCGGCGCCAACGAATTGCTGCTCGCGCAGGTAAATGAAATTGAGCCTGCGCTTGCGGATCGGACTATTGATAGTCCTGCGGTGTATTTGTCGGAGCGTAGCGTGGATCCGCGGGCACTCTCTGCCGCGGCAATCCGCACTGCCAAGAATCGCGGCGTGTCATTCTCTTCCGGCGATTCCGTCACTTCCGTGCATCATTCCGATGGCGCTGTCTCGGGCGTTACAACTGTGAAAACCTCTTTCGCAGCCCGGAAGGTCGTGAACTGTGCTGGCGCTTGGGCTAGAGCTATCGCGCCAGTTGCGTTTCCTACGCGTCCGGTCAAAGGGCAGATGCTCTGCCTGGCGATGCCGAGACGGGACCTGTTGCAGCACGTTGTGCGAACACCCAAGGTGTATCTCATTCCACGAAGCGATGGCCGCTTGCTAGTTGGCGCGACGGTCGAAGAAGCCGGATTCGACAAACGAACTGTTCCGGCGACCATTCAACGACAGCGCGAGGCAGCGCTCGAGATGATTCCCAAACTGCGCGATGCTCGAATTCTCGAAGACTGGGCAGGACTTCGTCCCGGAACTCCCGACGCATTGCCCATCTTGGGAGAGACTTCTCTTCCCGGCTATTTCGTGGCAACGGGCCACTATCGGGACGGAATCTTGCTGGCACCGATCACGGCGCAGGTGATGGCAGATGTTATTGAGGGACGCAATCCGGGATATGACCTCACGTCGTTTTCGCCATCGAGATTCACCTCGTAGAGACGCGGGTTCTATGTCTCCGCCGACCGTATCGATGCCGCCGACAGAGACGTTGCAAGCAACGTCTCTACGACATGTTCCGCCATCCAGCAGAGCTTTTCCCGGCGCGCTATACTGATTCGTTTCCTCGGAGCCCAGATGCGCGACTCTGCCCTGTCCGCCGAGATCCTCACCTTTGAAGAAAGGACTCATCATGGCCTCTCCCGCAGTCGATTTTGCCCGCAGTAACCAGCAGCGATTCCTGAACGAACTCAAAAATCTCCTTCGCATTCCCAGCGTCAGCACCCTCGACGAACACAAGCCAGACATTCAAAAGGCAGCAAACTTTGTCGCCGAAGAACTCCGCCGCATCGGCATGGAAAATGTCGAAGTCATCGCAACCAAGGGACATCCGCTCATCTATGCAGATTGGCTGCATGCTTCCGACAAACCAACCGTGTTGATGTATGCGCACTACGATGTGCAGCCCGCGGAACCGCTGGATGAATGGCACACTCCACCGTTTGAGCCGACCGAACGTAACAACAACATTTATGCGCGCGGCGCAGTCGACGACAAAGGCCAGCTCTGGATGGAAGTGAAGGCGCTTGAGGCCTTGATGCAAACCGGCGGAGGCAAGCTGCCGATCAACGTGAAGGTCATCTTCGAGGGCGAAGAAGAAGTTGGTGGCGAGTCGATTGCCGAATACATCCGCAAGCAGAAGGCGAAGCTGAAAGCCGATTTCGCGCTCGTCTGCGATACGGAATTGTTTGCGCCCGATCTACCGACGCTGTGCGTTGGCTTGCGCGGTTTGGTGTACACCGAGATCGAAGCCTACGGCGCAAAGACTGATCTGCACTCGGGGATGTACGGAGGCGCTGCGCCGAATCCGTTCTTCGCATTGATCGAGATGATCAGCAAGATGAAAGACTCGAAGGGCAAGGTCCTGATTCCGGGATTTTATAAAGGCGTGAAGGCTCCAACAGCTGCGGAACTCAAGGCGTGGAAGCGGCTTCCCTTCAACGAAGAGCACTATCGCAAAACCGAGGTCGGATCAAAAATTCTCACGGGCGAACCGGGATATTCGGTGCTGTATCGCACGTGGGCGCGTCCGACGCTGGAAGTTCACGGAATGCCTGGAGGCTTCGTTGCCGATGGCGCGAAGACCGTGATTCCGGCAAAGGCGAAAGCCAAAGTCTCGATGCGTCTCGTGCCGAACCAGAACCCCGACGAAGTCCTGAAGAAGTATCTGGCATTTGTGAAGAAGTCCACGCCGAAAGGGATCGAGACCAAGGTGAAGGTGTGGAGCAAAGGTCCCGCGTGCGTGGTGAGCACCGATAACGAATACATAGAAGCCGCGACTCAGGCCTTGCACGACACATTCAAGAAGGACACGGTGTTCATCCGCAGCGGCGGATCGATTCCAATCGTGACGGACTTCCAGGATGTGCTGAAGATTCCATCGGTGATGATGGGATTCGGACTTCCCGACGACAATCTGCACGCACCCAACGAGAAGTTCCACATTCCGAACTTCTATCGAGGGATCGAGACGATTTGCAGATTCTTTGAGAAGTTGGGGTAAGGCAGCTGTCAGCTTTCAGCCGTCGGCTATCAGCTTAAGGAGCGCCCTTTCGGGCGCTTCTTTTTTGCGTGCGTAATTTTGTTTGAGCTCCTTCGATAAGGAACCATTTACTTTTTAGTAATTACCCCCCTCCCCCCTCCGGTCTATTCGAATCAACGGATTGGGGGGAATTTGCGAAATAATATATGGCGCTCAATCACTTACGGGCAAAATCTTCCGTTTAAACGATTTAGACTTCGTTTCTCCTGAAGCTGGGCCCTGAAACACTCGCCATCAGCATTCTGACGGCCTCCGCGATGATGAACAACTTGGCCTATGGATGACAAGGTCAGATGTCACATAGACATTGTGGAAAAACAGAATGGAACGGACCATCAGAACCCGATGGAGCAAATTCATCATTGCGCTCGAGAATTCGTTGCGCTAGCCTGAATCTGCTCTCGCGGTTCTCCCACCTTTTTTTCCGTCTCCACCCTAAAACCGAGCAGTGGCTGCAATGTCTGTGCAATACAAGGCGGTATTTCCTAACCCCCCACTACATATAGTGTTATATTGCTTGACGCCGCCTGAAATTCGTCGGTACAGTAGCTTAAATTTGTGTGCGCCCTATCCAGCCTGGGGTGAGTGTGTCGTGTGAAGATGGCATCCAAGCCGGAAGGGGAACCTTCCTGGTAAACAAGCTTCATTCCCTGCTTTTCGGGCCTGCAATGGGCGAAAAGTGAGGCATCCACAGATCGGCTGGCCACTGGTTCGAAGGAGTCCAAGTTGCTCAAACTGAAGAGACTGCAGATTCTCGGGTTCAAGTCGTTCTGCGACCGCACCGAACTAAAGTTCCACGGAGAAGGTGTGGCCGCCATCATTGGACCCAATGGATGCGGCAAGTCCAACATCTCGGATGCGATTTCATGGGTGCTCGGCGAACAGTCGGCCAAATCGCTGCGCGGGGCGCGCATGGAAGACGTGATCTTCGCCGGCACGCGCGATCGCAAGCCGACCGGCATGGCCGAAGTCTCTTTGACGCTGATCGATCCAGATATCTACAAAGGCGCGGACGCAGGTGCGGCAACGGAGATCGACATTCAGGATGAGATGCCCTCGGCGGAATCCCAGGTGCACGTCGCGGACGACTGGGACGAGACGGCGATCCGAACCAAAGCGGCGCAGGACACCGATCAGGCAGTAGAAGATGCGCAGCCGGGGAAGATGGAAGAAGTTGAGGTTCCGCGTTCAAAGGTCAACACGATTGCGGTGGCGTTCCCGGATGATGAACCGATCTTTGCGCTGCCCGCGCACAACGTCGCGGCACCTGCGGATGGCGCGTCGATGGGTACTGCGGCTCCGCATGTGGTCCTGAAGATCCGGCGGCGAAAGTTCAACCAGCAGCAGTTC
>Ga0335079_10007023_pt1 | contig 12840 bp, 13 predicted proteins | sample Lox_Sample_33_FD_206719 | JGI IMG/M metagenome (GOLD analysis project Ga0335079, IMG submission 206719) | Soil microbial communities from Loxahatchee National Wildlife Refuge, Florida, United States - Lox_Sample_3.3 | ecosystem: Environmental > Terrestrial > Soil > Wetlands | place: USA... | reverse complement strand
CTTCTGATGGGTCTCATGGCATTCTCCTTAAAATTAAAAAACTCACTTTGATTATCGCACTTTTAGTAAGAAATTCAATCCCTACAAAGGCACTATTTTTTAAGTCGGCCCGAATGATCACCGGAAAGTAAAAAATGGCTAAAAGCATGGGCTTTCTTTATCAGTTCTTGATGAATTAACGAGAAAGCCCATAATATATTAACTACTCTCTGGCGTGGAGATAAAATTACAGAGTGGATTAAGGCGTTGGGGATAATGTCAATGAAGCTGGAGGAGTACAAGGTCCAATCGGAACGGTATGCGGGCCATCTTGGACCAATACTTGGCCCGCGCCCGCCCCATTGCTGTTTAACGCTCGCGCCCACCATTGGATTCCCCCGGTACCGCCTGATAATATTGAAGCTGAGATCGGGCCCAAATCTTCAGTGGATCCGGTATAAATCTTGGTTCCATCAGATGCAACCGAGGTTTCATTGAGCATTACCGAATCGTACAGGTTGCTTGAAATCGCTCCATCAAATACGGTCGAGCTTTTGAAGACATAGTTTAAGCCCATATACTTTACACTTACGAATGCGACTCGATTTCCAGGGTCGCTCACTTTTGCTTGAAAATAAATGATGGCCGGGCCGATGCTGGAAGGACAATTATAACTGTAGCTCAGACTGGCAGGCTTGGCTATGGCGCTGATCGTAACCGAATCTTGGGAAGCGCTTGCAGGGGGGAGAGCACAAGGACCGTTATACCCATAACCCCAAAGCGGGAATCCATGACTGGTATCTATTTTAAGAATGCACATCTGGACTGCTACTGATGACGCACTATCGTTGTTAGCCTGCGCTTCGGCTTGGATGGTGTATTCTCCCAATGCGGGAGGGGTCCACTTCAGAACGGCTTGAGTGTCCGTAGGTGAATCCACAGCTCCAATCATTTGTTGATTTGCGTAGAATGTAATATGAACCAGCTGGTTACCGGCACTTTGAGTATGCGCTTGCGCTGCTAGAACGTAGAGCGACTGAGGCCATATGACAATGGATGTCTGAGGCGAAACCAGATCCAGCGTCAAAGGATTTGATGCTGGATTCGGGCCGCAACCAGCCAGAAATAGAACGGCTAGGGCGAGACATAGAAATAACAAACGCAGGTTGAATTTCATTTTTTAACCTCTTGTGATGTTCTGTATTTTATCCATGATCTTGACGCAAAACTACTTCACCAAAGGGACTATTTGTACGGGTGCTTAAAATGTTTTAACAAGATTACACTAAACTGATCAGCCTCGCGAATTTGAGTCCGCGAAGCTTTCTAACGATCATGCTTTAGACATATCCCGGACAGCTTCTTTTATAGCCGAAGACAAAACCAGATGGTTTGGCCAATCTTCGCAGTATTGATAACGGTAGGCAAGCTGGATGATTCCATGCTTATCCACCACGAACTCACCGGGTAATTGCCAGGGACTATCCACTACTGCACGCGATGTGCCATGACGCGTTGCCAACATTTTCTTGCCGGCCTCCACATCACACCGCAAATATTCATCTCCCAGATCAAACACTACTTGGGAGGGTTTGCCTTCTAATAAATCATAAGCTTGATAAACTTGATATGTAGGATCACAAAGAACCGGGCATGGGATATTTTGATTCTGCGCATAAAGCGCGGCGCGCTCCGGTTCTCCCTGACCAATCACGACCACATGCCCGCCGGCTTTTACATATTCCGCATATTCGGCTTGCAGGCGTTTGGCGCGGTCAATTCCGCAGCTGCATCCGTAATGGCGCCAAAACATAATCAGCGCGGGACCCAACTTCCAAAAATCAGAAAGATGAACGCTCTTGCCGGTGGAGTCGAGCAATTCGAAATCCGGTGCGGGATCGCCCACTTGCAGTGGAGGTTTTGTCCAGCGCAAACGTGTCGGACCTTTCACCCAGGATGCCAGCCATTCCTTTTCGGCTTCTTCGATTTGTTTATCTAGGTCGTCCATGATGTCTCCTTGTACTTCTATTGGCACTTGAAGCTTTGGGTGCGCGGTGCTGACTCTCCGATAATGTTATAGGCTGTCACACTATAGATAATTGTACTGCCGATTGTAAATGATGTTGTATCCGTATAGCTGGTGGAGTTTGCCGGTAATGTTGCGACTAGCACGCCATTGCGGTAAACATGAAAACCAGCCTCATCGCTCGAGGCATCAACCCAAGTGAGTTGTGTGCTCACGTTACCGGAGTTATTGCAAGAATATTGATAATATAAGCTTCCAGGTCTCGCAGGTAAGCCTGACGGTGTAGAGGGCGGCGGTGTTACTTCTGGAATGTTTTGGATGTTGCCGGTAATCGCGATGTATTGTGCCGCGACCCAGCAGTCCCCCGATGGGCTTACGATCAACCAATAGTCTTCCGCTGAATCTTTTCCGATTACGGCCGCCTCTTGATTTGGCTTCACATCGGCGATGCTTTCATAATTTTCACCCGGTCCCGTTCGGCAGTATGTGATGGCTTTGATGACCGCCATCGGCGTTGCGGAGGGCGAAGGAGTTATGAAACTCGTCGGTGTGTTGAGAACCGCTATCCGTGTGCTTGAAGCGCTTTCATAAGCCCGCATCGTCTGTGCGACGATGGTGGCGATGGCGGATTGGGATTGCGATGAGGGCGTCAAGCTCACATTGATGTTGCAAGCTAATATAGCGAGGATTAGAGAACCAATGGCTGCCAAAAGCATTATTTTCGATTTCATAGCTCTCCTTCGCGTTGGATAGCTCATTTACTGCAAACGATGGTGATTTTTGTCTGTGTAGACTCTCCTACATCGTTATAGACTGATATACCATAAGTCACGCTGCCAGCTGGAACAATGATTGCGGTATCTTGATAAGTTATTGTGTCAGCAGGTAAGTCTGCAATTTGAGTATCGCCACGGAAAATGCGATAACCATTTGCGTCTTTTGGGGCGAGCCAGCTAAGGTTGGTTGTAACACTTTCGCCACTACTTCCAGGATATGAACATGAGAAATTAGCAATTATATCGCTCTTGTTGAGCGGCACTGGTGCGCTTTGAGTACTTGGTGGAGGTGTGACTTCCGGCAGACTTTCATAATCTCCGCTTGGAGAACCATCGCCTGCTATGACCCAACATTCATCTGCGCTGTTTGGCGCTTGGATTAGCCAAGCGCTTTGCGATGTATCTTTACCGATCAATTTTACGGTAATGCCTCGGCTCAAGACGGCAACAGCTTTGAAGTTTGAACTGGTGCCTGTCCGACATCGAGTATCATCGTTGATGTATAAAAGCGGCTGGGCGAACGTCGGTGTGGAGGCAGGCAATGAAGGCGTCGGTGTGCGGAGGTTTGCAGATTGTGTAGCCGCTCGATCGGTCAGTGCGACGAGTGTGGAGGCGGCTTCATTGACGGTCAACGCTTCGGGAGTTTGGGCGGCCGTCCCGCAAGCGGAAACAAACAAAGTTAGCGCGCTCGCAAGAATCAAAATCAGATTACGTGACTTCATGTGATTCTATTCTGTTTCTTATTCTCCGTTTCCCTCAAGCCAGCTTGCCATGTATTCCTGCTTTTCCAGTTCAACGGCTTGCTTCGTGAGTTGCAATGGATAAAAAGTATCCACCATCACAGCCAGCTCGTCTGTTTCTTTTTTGCCGATCGAGGCTTCGGTCATGCCGGGCTGAGGTCCATGCGGCAAGCCATACGGATGTAGGCTGATGTCGTATTGGTCAATGCCCTTGCGCGACATGAAGCTGCCCTCCGCATAATAAATGACTTCATCGGAATTGATGTTCGAATGATTGTAGGGTGCGGGGATCGATTCGGGATGATAGTCAAATAAACGCGGCACGAACGAACAAACCACGAAGTTGTGTCCCTGGAAGGTTTGATGCGCGGGCGGCGGCTGATGCACGCGTCCTGTGATAGGTTCAAAATCTCCGATATTGAAGATCCATGGATAGAGATAACCGTCCCAGCCGACCACATCGAACGGATGATGATCGAGCACGTGACGTGTGAGTCTGTCCCGCACCTTTATGCGGACCTCAAATGTGCCGCGCTCCGTGTGCGTTTCCAACTCTGACGGCACGCGGAAGTCGCGCTCGGAATACGGCGCGTGTTCCAGCAGTTGACCATAATCGTTTCGATAACGTTTGGGCGATTCGATTTGTGATGGATTCTCAATCGTAAAGAAGCGCGCTTCTTTTGAATCCAATTGTATCTGCCAGGTGGTTCCGAAAGGAATAACGATGTAATCGCCGGAATGAAACGGTAGATTTCCAAATTGCGATTTCAGTACGCCGTTGCCTTCGTGCACGAACCACGTTTCGTAAGCTTGCGCATTGCGATAAAAATAATCCATGCTCTTGGATGCGCGGCACACGCCGAGGATCGCATCGTTGTTGCCAAGCAGTGGAATCCGCGCCGAAACAGGATCCGCTCCGAGCGGGGCGTGAGCTGTTCTGAACGCGCGGTGACGGATCGGACCGAAGTCGCAATATTCGGGCTTGAGTGAACCAAGGTCTTCCGTCTTTGTCACGCGCGGCGGTAGAAAGTGATGATAAAGAATGGATTGAATGGAAGAGAATCCTTCTAATCCCATGAGTTCTTCACGATAAAGTTTTCCATCGGGCTTTTTGTATTGCGTATGTCGCTTGTGCGGGATTTGACCGAGCTTATGATAGAAGGGCATTCTAGCTCCTTTTGCCAAACAAATAATTGCTAAGGGTTAACAGTAATAGATTGAATCAAAGCATCTAACGTCGTCAGAGGTGGATTGAAATCCTCGGGCCGCGCTGAATTTAATTTTTGTGTGATGGCGGTCATATACTGAAGGTACACGGCGGAGTTGGTTCCATCAAAAGGCACGCCGTTAGGCGGCGTGGGTTCATCGGAATTGCCGTTGGCTGGCAGGAAGGACACGTTGAGCGGCAGGATGGCAGAGACATAATACTTGCCATCTTTAGTCAGCCCATGAAAATAATAAAACAACTCGTTGTTATTGATGGATGTGACCGCTAGATCAAATTGCGTTAGGTAGCGGAGGCCTTGACCGCCCTGGAATGAAACTGTATTAGCCTGTGCATAAAACATGTCTCCCACCGGAAAATCCTGAGGGAGGGACTGGCCCGGCGAGTAACCCAAACTTTTCAGGGCGCCGATCAGTTTTTGAGTCAGGTCTGAATATTGTGCATAATCGGATGCATGGAATATCATCAACTTCGCCGCGTTGGATAAAGGATATCCATGCAATTCAAGAACAACGTGCTGAGGCATGTCGCCCAGGGATGGATTAATATATGGCAGTTCGACTTCAGTGGTGTTTGTGCCAGAGACGCCGTCTGCCAGTCCGTTCGGAATTACAAGATGGGTGTTCGCAAAAGAAACCGGCAGACCTTGCGGGGCAGCGTTATGGGTCGGCGCGGCGGCAGTGATTGCTTGGATCGTCCCGGCGACAATCGTGGCAACGCTTTGCGGATTCGGGGTACTTTCGGCAGGCGCGGCAATACTGCAAGCAAGGATCAAACCAGCTAGGCTAATTATCAAAATGATCTTTTTGTGTTCATTCATTTTCTACTGAGTTTCAATCGAAAAGGATTGGATGAGCGCATCCAGCGTATTTAGCGATGGGTTGAACTGATCAGGCGCGGTTGCGTTGATCTGATTCGTGACTTGCTTGAAATAATTTTCAAAATCCGTGCCGGATGCATTATTTTGCGGAAAAGCAATTCCGCCGGATGGCACTGGCGACTCCGGATTATTGTCGACAGGTAAGAACGAGAGGTTGACGGGCAGAGTGGCAACAATATAATATTTGCCGTCGCTGGTCAAGCCTTCAAAGTGATAGAACAATCCGCCGTTGTTGATCGGCTCGACATCCGACGCATATTGCGTCACGATGCGGAGACCTGAACCACCATTGAATGAAATAACTTTTTCCTGCGCGGCGAACACTTGTCCGGAGTTGATGAAAGGAATATAGGGTAAAACGTCATTTGCATATTGTGCATTTGGGCTTGCCAGGATAATCTGCAATCGTTTCATGCTCTCGGCAGCTTTTTGATTCGCTGCTGCATAATCCGGAGCCGGATAAAAGAAAATCTGTGGAACCTGGAAACTGCTAACCAGCGAATAACTGTGCAGGGTGATCTGCCAATGCGCCGGTGCCACATCCCAAGACATGCCGGTTTGATCGGTCACCACATCAATCGTTTCGGTGCTTGCGCTCATCGCCAAGCCATTCGGAATTATCAGCTTGATGGGCGAAGCAAAAAAAGGAATTCCGCTCTGCGCGGTGGCTGACAGCGTTGACGATGGTTGAAGCGTGGGCGCACTAACCAAACTGCACGCCAGGATTATCGGGACAGAAACTACAGCAACTACAAGTCTGAATATTACCTTTGAGTTCATTCTATTTTGTTGATTTAGATGCCGGCTCTTGGATGACAACCACGCTTTCCTGTTCATTCGGATCGTTGCGCGCTACGACTGCAATAACTTGTTCTTTGTCACTTAAGTTTACCGGCTGGTGCGGAACATTGGGCGGGATGAACAAAAAATCGCCGGCTTGGTTGAGGCTGGAATGTTCAAGGCTTGGGCCATATTTCGTTTCGGCGCGGCCTTGAATAATGTAAATTGCTGTTTCGTATCCGTTATGATAATGCGGTGTCGCCTTTCCGCCTGGTGGGATGATGACGAGATGCATGCACAAATGAGTTGAGCCAGCCGTACTTGCAGAAATGCCCTCGAAGTTCGGCAAGCTTTGTTTGGTGAGATGTGTGCCCTTGGGCCGCACTGTAATAACGGGTTTATCTTCGAGGATCATAATCTTTTTCCAACTTTATTTCGCAATATGCCAAGCCGTTCAATTTCCAATTCGACCACGTCGCCCTCGTTCAACCACGGACCTTGGGCTTTGGTCAATTCTAGTAAGCATCCTGTGCCCACAGTGCCGGAACCGATCACATCGCCGGGCAACAAGGTCACGTTTTCAGAGGCGCGCGCCAGCAAATCGCCAAATGACCAATACATATCCTTGAAATTGCCGTGCGATCTTTCGACTCCGTTGATGCGCCCTCGCATCTCCAAATCATAGACTCCGGGGCGGTTGACCAATTTATCAGCCAATTCACCCGCTGTGACAATATACGGTCCCAATGCGGAAGCGAAATCCTTTCCCTTTGCCGGACCGAGCCCGACTTTCAACTCTTCGCGTTGCACGTCGCGCGCCGACCAATCGTTGAAGATGGTGTATCCGAAAATATGTTTGGGTGCGTCTTCGGGTTTGATGTTAATGCCAGGCTTGCCAATGACGGCGGCAATCTCGAGTTCATAATCCATTTCCCTTGTGTAGGATGGATACGGAATCTCATCTTCCGGTCCATAAATATTATTCGGATTCGTGAAATAGAAGATCGGGAACTTGTACCATTCGGCTGGCACTTCGCGTCCGCGGTTGGCGTTGGCAGTTTTGACATGATTCTCGAAGGCGTAGCCATCGCGTAGAGTTGTCGGGCGCGAGATTGGCGAGTGAAGCCGGACTTCATTTAACGGAATCCGGCTTTTATCCTGAATGTTGCGAACGTGTTCGAGTCCATCTTCACCGGCTTGAATCAAATCCATCAATGAAGCAAATGGAATCGTTTGAATTCCATCATCTTTCAACAAACCGGGGCTTAATGCAGAATTGGAAATTGAGAAGGTCACGAACTTCATTAAAGATTGCCTCGTTTTTCTTGTTCGAGTTCGAGCGCCTCGAAGAGCGCTTTGAAGTTGCCCTTGCCGAAGCTTTGCGAACCGTGGCGCTCGATGACCTCGATGAACATAGTGGGACGATCTTGAATCGGCGCGGAGAAAATTTGAAGCAAATAACCTTCATCATCTCGGTCCACCAGAATGCCGAGATCGTGGATGGTTTTCATATCTTCATCGATCTTGCCAACGCGGTCGGGCAAAAGTTCGTAATAGGTTTCAGGCACACGCAGGAATTCAACGCCGTTGTTCTGTAATTGCGAAACGGTTTTGATGATATCGCCGGTGATCAGCGCAATGTGCTGCGCACCGGGCGTCAGATAATAATCGAGATATTCTTCGATTTGACTCTTCTTCTTGCCTTCCGCCGGTTCGTTGATCGGGAACTTGACGCGGCCATTTCCATTTTGCATGACCTTCGACATCAACGCGGAGTATTCCGTTGAAATATCTTTGTCATCGAAGTGCATCAGTTGGCGGAAGCCCATCACTTTGTGATAGAAGTTGACCCATTCATTCATCTTGCCCAATTGCACATTGCCGACGATGTGATCAATCGCGGCGAGACCGACCGATTGGGCTTCTTTGTTTTGAATGGGGCGATAGGTGGGTGCAAAGACTCCTTTGTAGTCATCGCGATCCACAAAGACATGCAGCGTCTCGCCATACGTGTAAATTGCGGATGTGCGATAGATGCCGAAATCATCCTTCTGCTCACGCGGACTCCAAGCGGACTTGCCGCCCCGTGAAGTGGTTTCCTTCCAAGCCTTTTCGACATCATCCACTTCCAATGCGATGACTTTGACGCCATCGCCGTGAACCATGTGGTGTGCGGCGATTTCACTGGTCGGCGAATAAGCCGCAGAAATAACAAAGCGCGCCTGCCCCGACTGTAAAACGTACGAGGCGAAGTCGCGGTTGCCGGTTTCTAATCCCGAATACGCTACCGGCTTGAATCCGTAAGCTTTCCACCAGTAATACATGGCGTGTTTGGCATTGCCCACATAAAAGTGAACATGGTCAATGGATTTGATTTGGAGGAAGTCAGCTTCCTCGGTCATGGGACGTGAATCAGAAACAGGCGCTGATTTTGACGCGGTTTTTGTCATAGCTCTCTCCTTTAGCTTTGCCCTGTGTTCTTACAGGGTTGGTAATAAGGATTCTACGACAAAGGCTTTTCAATTGCAAATAAAAAATCTGCAGTCAAGCTGACAGGACTGCAGATTTTTTCTCATCAAGGTTTTATGCTGGGGGGATGCGTCGGTGTCAGTGTTGGCCTGGGTGTAGCGGTAGGTGGTGAAACCAACACAGGCACGCCTTGCACATTTCCATTGACCTGGCCCGCGTGCACCGCGACCCAGCATTTCGCGTTGAATTTTTGCCACAGGACGAAATACCAGAATCCGTCCTCGCTTACACCTTGTATGTCAACGGTCTCTCCTTTAGGGATCGCAGTGACATCGGGGAATGATATGTCGGCCCCTTTGCGGCAGAAAGCGTTCTCGATCAGCGTGAAGGTAGGCCCGGCTGAGGTTGGAGTAGCAGTTGGCGTTGGAGTAGACGTTGAGGTTGATACTAGAGTTGGTGTGAAAGTTGCCACCGGAGTAAATGTATTTGTTGGCATTCCCTCAACGGTAACATTGATTACCGCGTAATCGCTCCATTGACCATTGCTGCTTTGAGCGCGCACTTGAATTGTATATGTTCCCGGTGCCGATGGAGTCCAAGGTTGACTCATCAGGACCAGCTTTTGACTTGCATCCTGATTCGCATCGGTACGGATTACAACGCCGTTGACGCTCAATTCAACTTGTGCGATGCTTGCCGGATCACTGGAATGCGAAATGATATTCACAGGCGCAAGCGGCAGGCTGCTATTATTTAGCGGCGCATCGATCCACGACTTTGTTTGCCCACTGTTTACTTGGTTTACATTGCATCCAGCGAGAAGGACAGCCGCCAATATCAAGATATGAATAACGATACTTGGTTTCATCTTTTTCTATCCATTATTTGTTAATATGGATCGTTTGCTGATCCTTTGGCGTATCTGTAAAACTTCCAGCCGATGAACTACAGCTTTCAGTGACGGTAAATGTGGCATCCGCGCCGCGATATAACATGGGCCAATCATCGGGATCTCCAATGGCATCCTGCTGAAGAATGTTGGTATCGTAATTCCAGTGGTCTACGATCCAAAATCCACCCAGTTGAGGAAATGGATTTGAACGGGGTGTCAACGGAATAGGAATTTGAACGCCTGACAGTTCGTTGCTGCTTTCTGCAACAGGAAACGAAAGATCGTGTGGTATTGATTGAGAGACATCGTAAAATAATCCTGAATAGCCATAATCGTCGTTATCCGTGAGCTCGGTTCCTGTCCATGGAAGATTCTGATTGCCGTCAATGAAGACCTGTTGTCCAACCCAGGAATCGTTCTTGGCGGAGGAATGAAGCTTGATGGAACAGGAATACGAATCGGGTAAGGCTGAATCGGGGACAGTTCCATTGCGGGCAATCTTCAGGGTTAAGATAGTGGGACTACCAGCGGAATCAGGAGCTGGCACGAATTGAACAAGGTTGGCAACTTCTGGTGGGACGCACATGGCATACTGGATTCCCTCAGCATGTGCATCATCTTCGCTGATGCAATTGGCAGCCATTTGGTTTATTTGGTTTTGCTGCTGCTGTTCAGTAAGTGTATTCTCAATCGCTTGCACTGCCTTGTCGTGGCCCCAATTGAGCAGTTGCTGGCATTTATCGCTCAAGTCGGTACATGAAACCCCGTACTCATCAAACATCTGATCGGCAGCGTACGACAACCCCTGCTTTTCCAATGTGGAAGCGTTAGGCAATGCAGGTGGCAGGCCTAAATAAGCTAAGCCTGCATTCACTGCATCCTGACCACATTATTACAGGTTGTATCGTCTTTGCATCCCGGAATTATATTCACGATACCGCTGACCACATAGTTCTTTGCTGCGGCGTAATACGCCGAGGCTTGATCAATCCAGCCTTCAAACTGATGTACTGATGCTGTCCCAAGCCATTCTGCACATGACAAGGAAAGTGAATTTGCACAAGGGTCAGCGGGAGGAACATAGGCTGGAGGGCATAGTTCGGTCCCCACGGGCCAGGGTTCCCACCTCGCCACCCATTCTGCCGCATCTCCATATTTCGCCTCGAGATTTACTGTCTCAGTATCTATCCATTGTTGGTAATCAAAACCGGGCGGTTGAGGTTTGTAAAGATCGTTCTTCGTGATAGTCACGCAACCAGGCTTGGAAGCATTCGGTAGCAGGCCAGGATCAATGCTGGCAATTGAAATTATGTAAGGATCCGGCATTTGCCCGGCAGGCGGTGGATTGAATGTCACTGACACCGCGTTGGATGGCTCGCAAGCGGAAGCTCCATTCATGTTCAATGCCAGCACACGAACATAAAATTGCGTGCCACTCGTAAGTTTGGTGAAATCGATCGTGAATTTGTTGCTGCCATTCTGTTCGCCAATGATTCCGGATGACAATACGCCCGGATCATTAACGGGACAATCCTGTGAGGGTCCAAGTGGGAAAGACCAAACCTGATAAATGCCATATGTGTTGGGAGGGGCGGTCCATTGGAAGGTGACCTTGGAATACGCGCCAAATTTTGCAGGTGTATCCAAGCAGAGGATTGTAAGTTGTTGGCCGCACCATTCCAATTGCACCAACGACGGCTTGGGGTTTGCGAAGGTTTGTGCCGGGCTTCCGCTAGGTGCTTGCGCCGAGAGCGTGCGCGTGAAATCACCGATGTGAACAAGATTGCCGCCTTGCCATCCCCAGGCATCGAGTTCTATTGTCTCCTCACCTTGCGCGGGCGGTTTCAGATAGGCATTGATCTGATCGCTCACTTCGAATAAGCCATTGTTTAATGGCAGGAACTGCGTTGGATCCTGAGGCACGCGTCCCCAATTCTGATTATTTACGTGCAGGTAAAAATATGCTTTATCGTATTTGGCTGAAAGGACCGGATTTATGCTGGGCTGAAGGTCCAATCCGGCCCAATAGCCCGTCTTGCAGGTCGCGTCTGCGATTTGAATTTCTGACGGTGCGCTAGGTGTCTCACCATGAGCATTAAAGGCGCTTACGTAATAACTAAAGGAACCATAAAGTTTTGGGTCGGTGTATTCAATGGGAGTTGTCCCATTGCTATTAGGTGCTAAAGTTGTGATACGATGAAATGTCTGGTCGTTTGGGTCGAGTCGATAAACATACAATCCGAAAGCGTTCTTCGCAGTATTGGTAATCAGTACGTTTACCGAGCAGGTATTTGCATTCAACGAGAGGCTCGGGGCTGAAGGCGCGTTCTGCTGTGTGAATTTGCTGACCCAAAATGGAAGCGGATTGGGCGTGATGAAGGCTGGTTTTTGAACCGGTGTAGTTGGCGCGGGCGAGCCGCCGTTTCCTGATGTTGGTTGAGGTGGAGCTGGAGCAGGCGGCATGGCCGAAATCTCCGGAATTTTGACTTCGCTGCCATTGGGTAGTGGTGATGTTGGATTCAAGTTTGGATTCATCCCAAGAATGGCTTTAGGCGTTGTGCCAAAACTTGCGGCCAGGCTCGTGACCGTATCACCGGTCTTGGCTTTATAGTCAACATAGAGGCCGGTGAGGTTTGGTTCTATACCAATCACGCGAACGGCATTGGAACTTGAAATATTTCCACCGCTATCTTTGGCGCGTACAAGCAAAGTGTGTTCACCCAAACTATTGATTGTCCAACTCAGCAGCGCCGAACCATTGGTGGCGTCCTTGCTTTGAGTCAACTTGCTGTCCACCCATAATTCCATGGATTGGATTTGCTGATCACCGATCGCGGTGATCGAAACTGGAATCGGCATGCCTATTTGCCAATGGCTCTCGTTTCGCGGCGTGATGATTCTGACCGCCAACCGGGAGGAGTTTGCGCTGATTTGTTGGTCTACTGTGGGTATCTTGGTTAAAGAAACAGCCGCGCCTGTTACACAAAGCGCGACCATAATAAGAATTATATATAACCACACACGCTTTATTCGGCTACTCATAGAGCCTCCACGCGAAGCAATTACGAATAAG
>Ga0335079_10007022_pt1 | contig 12841 bp, 11 predicted proteins | sample Lox_Sample_33_FD_206719 | JGI IMG/M metagenome (GOLD analysis project Ga0335079, IMG submission 206719) | Soil microbial communities from Loxahatchee National Wildlife Refuge, Florida, United States - Lox_Sample_3.3 | ecosystem: Environmental > Terrestrial > Soil > Wetlands | place: USA... | reverse complement strand
CTTGCCCGCGCTGCGGGGTTCGCCGGCTGGGCCTTTGGCGAGGCGGCAGAGACACGGCCGTTCGTGACCATGGTCAACGGTTGCAGCGCCGGCATCAAGGATCTGCGCTACGGCTACGTGCTCGACGACGACTGGGCCAGCTGTGATCAGGACAGCTGCCTGCGCGATCACCGGCACGACACGCCGCTGCTCGCCGGGGCGAACCACTACGTGATCAGTGCCACGGTCACCGCCGACCCAGGCAGTAAGGCCGGCGCGGTGGTTGGTGACCTGCTCGTCCAGCCAGCCAGCGCGCACGGCAGGCGTCGCGGCATACAGCACATCGGCTTCCGCATGGACTCAGGCCGTGGGCTCGGCGGGATGCATCATGTTGATCTGCTCAGCCACCCTGCCGTGTGGGAGGCGATGCGCGGTCTCCTGCAAGCCCCTGAGCGTAACTAGCGGCGCTGGCCGCGGCCCGGCGTCCCCGCGCCGGATCACAGGTCATTGACCTGCACCCACACCCGCACCCATCCTCCCCTCACGCGCGGAATGAACGGATCAGCCGCACCCGCTGGGCGTCGGCCGGCAGCGGTTCGGATAGCGATTGGCGCCAAAACGAGCGTCACAGGTCTAGCGGTGCGGGCAATCGGACTCGCCGCTCGTTCCTGAGAAATTCGGCCAGCGGCCTGGCCAGGCCGACAGGCACTGGCGTCACCAGGCCGACCCAAACGAGGGCCGGGGTGTGAGCAAGGCGGCGCGCTCCTCGTCTCCGGCCAGGCTGGCGGTGATCGTCATGCCGGTCAGCAGTTTGACCCGCTGGCCGGCATGGGCTGCGGCTGCGGGCAGGTCCCGAACGTGTACGTTCTAGTCAGCCCGTCATTAGGAGTGGTGAATGAAGTAGTCCATTTGCCTGACCAGTTGTCTTCGTTCACACCAGGCGCGGGTGACTTGCTGTTCCAGGCGTAATCCAGGGTTCTCCGCGCTACTCGAAATCGTGGTCGCAAGCTCGGTAACAACCGACCCACGTTATCTCTTCGACGCAGAACTCAGGTTGTAGGAACTCCCAATCTGGGGCTGTGTAATCAGAGATGTCAGCAGGACCCTTGTAGTAATCCACCTCAACGGTCGTTGCTGTATTAGGTGCGATGCTGATCGTTCCTGTCGCATGTGAACCACTCGGCTGGATAATCCAGTTGTTGACTACTGTTGTGCCGTTCACAATGACACGGCTACCAGGGTAGGGGGAATCGATGACCCCCGAGACGCTGACCAGCGGCGGCGGCGCAACCCCATCGGTCCACGTTAGCCTGTTGTAGGAATAGATGATCTGGGTGCCAGCATCACCGACCTGCACACCCATCGCCCCGCGGGCGGTCCACGGCATACCCGCCGCCATCGCCGGCCCGCCCCCGCGTCGGCGACGCCCCTGGCGCCGGATCAGCGCTCACCGGAAACCCTCTGCCTTCTGCCGGTCACCTCCGGCCGCCTCAGCCGCCAGCCGGGGCGTTGAACACGTTGTCCTGCCTGCCGTGGTCACCGATCTGCACGCCCTGCGCGTTCCCGCACATCGACGGTGTACTTCCCCGCCCGCGCCCCCGCCTCATCGACCAGGCTCAGCAGCGCCCGCGCCGCCCCCACCAGGTCGAGGTCACGTTCCGCTGCGGCATCGGCCAGCTCGGCCATCAGCGGCGCCCGCCACGTCTCAGGGGCCTCTTCATACCCGGTGAGCATTACCTCGGCGCCCGGCCTGCCACCCAGCTGTTTCGCCACCAAAGCCCTCAGGTGCGCATACGCATCCTTCACCGCCGACGACGCGACGTCGGTCACTCCTGACGCCACGCCCGCCGCCAGCGCGGTGACAATCAGCGTGATTGGGTCCACCTCATACCCCCGCTCACCGGTTTCGTGTCACCCTACGGCGCCTGGCCGAAACAGGCCAGAGACGATGGGATGTACGGTCGACGCCGTCGAAGGTGGGCCGTTCGATGTCGGCCTGTTCGCCGAATCCTGCGGCCCCGCCCACGGCCTGCCACTTTTGCGCTCGCGCCAATCACGCCAATCACGTCCGTCATGGTCGTTCTCCTGTCGACTCGGGCACCTGGCGGGGCGAGACGCTGCTGGGCTCGCGGACCGGCTGGTCGATGCGAACCGCCCCGGCCGCCTCCAGCACGGCCAGCTCGCCGGCCCGGCCAACAAACACCCCCGGCCGACAGCCGCGGTAGCACACGGCAACGTGGCCAGGGGAAAGGTCAACGCTCGCCTCCCGGTCGCCGCGCAGACGGGCGCATCGAATGCTGCGTCAGCATTAGGCGCGGTGTAGATTTTCCGGAGCTCTTTCGCGACCGCGTCACGGTCTTTTCGCGCTACCGGGCGGAGCGCATTCCTGACGAGATGAAGCGTACAGGTTTGCACCGTGGTCTTCGGGAACGCGGCGCGGATCGCGTCTTCGAACCCGCTCAGCCCATCGCAGCAGGCGATGAGGATGTCGCGCACACTGCGGTTGCGCAGGTCGGCGGTCACGCTGGCCCAAAAGCGCGACGACTCCCCGGCGGTGGCCTCCTCCAGCGGGGTGCGCGCGAGCGAGATGCCCAGCACGTGCTTTTCCCCGTCGGTGTCGATCCCCAGCGCCAGATAGGCGGGCTTGGAGGTGACGACGTGGTTGTCGCGGACCTTGACCATGATCGCGTCCAGGAACGCCACCGGCCAGAACCGCGTCGGTGATCGCGCTGACCTGCTCGGGTTCGCACACCCTCACAGAGGGGCACACCGCGATGCCTGATACTTGCAACACACCCCGGTGCGCGGCACGGCGCCCGGGCGGCGCCGATTTCCGATGGGGCAATTGTCCACTGCCGCGATACCTTTCGCCTAGCCCGAGTTTCCGACGATCATGGGTTTTTGAGATCGGCCCGGTGGCCGGCTCGTTGAGTTCCTGCAGGTGACACGCCGGCTAGGTGTTTGAATGGTTAGCTGGGGTCGTGTATTACCCATATATGGCGTCGATCGTGGGGAAGAAGCGCGGCACGGCCACGTACTACTACCTGGTGGAATCCGCCCGCGTGAACGGCCAGCCCCGGATCATCTCCCAGGAATACCTGGGCACCGCGGAGGAGCTGGCCGCGGCGATGCGCGGCGGCGGGCTCGGGCTGCCGGACAAGACCCGGCACAAGGAGTTCGGCGCGGCCGCCGCGGCCTGGGGCATGCTGGAAGATCTGGGCGTGACGGCCATCATCGATGAGGTGGCCGGGCCGCGGCCGGCCGGGCAACCGCTGTCCACCGGGACCTACCTGGCGCTGGCGGCGCTGAACCGGCTGGTCGCGCCGTGCTCGAAGGCCGCGTTCGCGGACTGGTGGAAGACCACTGCCGCCGACCGGTTCACCAAGGTCCCCGCCGCCGCGCTGGACCACCGCCGGTTCTGGGACGCGATGCATGCGGTCACCGTGGAGCAGCTGGAGGAGATCAGCCAGAAGATCGCCGTGACGATCGTGCAGTCCGCAGGCGTGGACGTGTCCTCCGTCGCGCTGGACATGACTAACTTCGCGACGTTCATCGATACCGCGAACGGCCGGGCGCCGGTCGCGCAGCGCGGCAAGGCCAAGCAGAAACGCAGCGACCTGCGGCTGGTCGGGCTGGGGCTGGTCGTCACCCGGGACGGCGGGATCCCGCTGACCTGGCACGCCTACCCTGGCAACAAGCCCGATGTCACCCAGTTCCCCGCCATGATCACCCAGCTGCGCGGGCAGTACCAGACGGTCTGCGCCGCAGCCGGGACCCCGGCAGCGGCGGACATGACCGTAGTCTTCGACGCCGGGCAAAACAGCGAGGCCAACTTCACCCACCTGGCCGCCGCCGGGCTGCACTACGTCGGGTCCGTGCCCGCCTCGGACTGCCCGGACCTGACAGCCCTGCCCGCCAGCAAGCGATCGGTGGTCGACAAGGACCGGTTCGGCGGGCTGACCGCCTACGACACCCGCCGCGACGTCTACGGCGCGCAGCGCCGCGTGATCTTGACCCACTCCCCGGAACTACGCGACAGCCAGGCCCGCGGGTTCGACGGCACCACGCTGGCCAAAGCCGGCCAGAAACTCGACGAGCTGGCCGCCACGCTGGCCCGCGGCAAGACCCGCCGCAGCAAAGACAAGGTCATTGCCGAGATCGAGGCCATCGCCGCCAAGCCCTGGGTCCGGCGCGTCATCCGCTGGCAGCTCGACGGCGGCCAGCCCAGGGACCTGCGCCTTTCCTGGCACGTCGACCAGCAGGCCCGTACCGCGCTCGAAGAGGAGATCTTCGGCAAGCACGTCCTGATCACCGATCATGACAACTGGCCCGTCCCCGAGGTCGTCGCCGGGTACCGGTCCCAGTCCGAGGCCGAATTTTCCTTCCGCCAGATGAAAGACACCCACGTCGTGTCTTTCAGCCCGATGCATCACTGGACCGAGCACAACATCCGCGTCCACGTCTTCACCTGCGTCCTGGCCCTCCAGCTCGCCCACCTCATGCGCCTTCGCGCTACCCGCGCCAGGCTGCCCATGTCCGTCCGCGAGCTTCTCCGCGAGCTCGCCCGCATCGGCGAGACCGTCCTGCTCTATCACGGCGACCGCGGCCGACCCCGAGCCCACCGCATGCTCACAGAGACCACCCCAGTCCAGGACAAGCTCACCGGCATCTTCGGGCTCGCCCGCTACGCCCCCAAACGCTGACATGGGTAATACGCCAAAACCGCCCCCAGCACCATAGCTGACCAGCCGAAACAGTCGGATCTCACCCCGGATCTCGGAAACTCGGGCTAGGAGCACAAAGCGCGAGCCTCCGCCTTCTCCGACGATGACCCGTGCGCTGCGCGATTGATTGATCAGAGGTTCGGATCTAGGCCGGTCCCGCGGCATCGTCGACAAACGGTGTTCCAAGCGGCGACCTGCGCGGCCTTGTCGTGAAGCCGGGCGGGGAGAGGGCCCGGTGAGAAGGGCGCGGTCTTGCGCCGGGAGGGCTTGTGTTCCAGCCACGTCGTGGACTGGCCCCGGGCCCGGGACGAAGGATGCCCAGATCGCGCGGCTGCGCAGGAGAAGGCCCGGCGCCTGGTCAGCCCAGACCTGCCGCGGTGAGCGCCGCCCATGCCACCTCGGGATGCTGGATGTCGCTGTGGGCGCCGGAGAACGGGGACTGGTCGGCCTTGATGACCGCGTTGGAGTCCAGCCGGTAGAACGTGCCCGCCGTGAAGCTGTAGTTGTTGCCGGGCGGGGCGAGTACCGCGTTGCTTGCGCCTTCCTGCTGATAGCCGTCGTGCCCCATACCACCCCACCGGTAGTCCAAGTCAGCGGCGGACTCGCTGTCCTGGTGGCTGAGCAGGCTGGCCATCGGATACCACCATCCGACCGCGCGGTCGGCCTTGGTGAACGTGGCGAGCAACGGGCCATCGACTCGGTTGCGGTAGCCAGCGAGCGCGCCGCTGCGGGATGCGTCGATCGGCATCTTCTGGGCGAAGGCGAAGTGCGAGAAGGCACCCTGAACGAGGACGAGCGACTTGACCGGGCTTCCCGCGCCCGTCATCGAGTCCGGCAGCCCGGAGAGCGCGAAAGACACCAGGCGCGCGCCGAAGCTGTGCCCCATGAGATGCACGCGCAGCGTGTGACCTGCGGGGGCCGACAGCCCGCCCAGCAGTGGCCCTAGGCCATTCCGGCCGACGACGCCGGCCCGGTTCTTCATCTCGTAATAGCTCAAGGTCCGCAGCACCTCACGGGCGCCGTGCCATAGTGCGGTGAACGGATTGCCAATGCCCTCGGCGGCTGGTGACGGTGTCTTGGACATCGCGGAGAAGTGCCCGAGAACGGCTCCCGTCGATCCCGTCTTGGCCGCCTCCTCCCCGGCGTCCTCGGCGCCGCCGGGGTTGGGGGTCGTCACGAGCCCGGCAGCCAGCCGGTGGAATTCCTCAAGAGCGGCGGGGTCTTGGGGCTGTTCGTCGAGCAGGGTGCCGATTCTGGCGACGTTGGCCGCCTGGCCGGGGAACGCCGGCGTGAGTGCAGCGGCTAGGGCCGAGCCGCCCTTGCCAGGCGCTGGCGGCGGTGGCGCCACAGTGGGGTCATCGTCGGGAAACAGCAGTGAGGGCCAGAACACGCCGACGGCAGCGGTGCGTTCGAGTCGGCCGCCCAGCATGCCGGCGAGCAGACCGAACATGCCGCGGTAGAGGTTGCGCGCCGAGTTGGTGCCGCTGTTCCAGCCGTGCGAGAAGACGACCAGGTCGTCGATGCCGCCTGCGGCGATCGCTCCCCTCAGGCCTGCCTCGTCTACTGTTGCCCCCGCTGCGTCGAACTGGACCTCCCGATAGGAGAGCCCATTTATCGTGCCGGCCATGGGATGCCTGCCTTTCGGTTCCGCCTGATCAGGTCACAGGTTCGACAACACACGCATGAGGTCCACCAGACCCGCGCCCTGATGGAACTCGTGTCGGCCCAGCGACGACGCGTGGGTAACGAAAAGGCGCTTCACCTCATCTGGGCACCCGATGTACTCGTTGCGCGCCGACAGGAACGCCGCGACTGCACCCGACACGTGGGGCGCGGCCATAGAGGTGCCACTCTCTTCCCGGTAAGCGACGTCATGTTCTTGCAGCGACGTGAGTGGCGGGATCCCCTGGCAGAACGCCGCGTTGGCGGCGGAGGCGATGTGCTCGCCGGGTGCCACGACGTCGGGCTTGAGGCGACCGTCGAGGGTCGGGCCCTTGGACGAGGTGTAGCTGACCCCGTAGACATGCGGGGAGTCCTTGTGGCTTGAGCCCACGGTGATCGCGCTCTCGGCGTTGCCGGGGTCGGTGATGCTCGACAACGCGCCAGTCACGTCGGCCGACCCGCCGGTCAACGTGCCGGACGCGCCCGCGTTGCCGCCGCTTACCACCGCCACGACACCGGTGCCGACCAGAAGGTTCAGCTCCCGGCACAGCGGGCTTTGCCCGGCGGCGAACTCATCGGGGAACCACGGGCAGCCGAGGGAGAGATTCACTCCGTGGATGCGCAACATGCGCCCGTCAGCGTTGACTTCCCGCACCCACGCAAGTGCCCCGATGACGGCGCTGGAGACAGTCATCGGCTCGCCATCCGCGCCGACAGCAAGGACACGCAGGCTCACCAATCGCGCCCGCGGTGCCACCCCGGCGATGTGGCCGCCACCGCACGCCTCACGAGCCACCCAGTTCGGCAGGTCATCGACGGTCGGACGGCTTGTGGCGATCACCGCCCGCCAGTCCTTGGGCAGCTCGCCGGCAATGATCCCGGCGACGTGGGTGCCGTGGCCCGCCGGGTCCTTCAGCGCCTCGGCAGGGTCGGCAAGCGAGGGCACCGGCTCGTCGCCCACCAGGTAGGTGAAGTCACGATGCAACCCGTGCACGCGCGGATCGGACAGCGTTCCCGAGGCGAAATGCGGGTGAGATGCATCGACCCCGCTGTCGATAACCGCCCAGACGATCCCGTCGCCATCCGCCGCGTACACGCGCTCGGCCGCATCAGCGCCGACCGTACTCACCGAACGGTCAAGGTGCGGGCGCAAGACGTAGTCGGGCCAGACCCGGAATATCGTCGCCGGCTCCGGGCCGCGGCCGTCGGCAGCGAGCAGGCCCCTCGTCTCCTGCGGCGTCAGCCGGCAGCGAAAATACCCAGAAACCTTCTGCGGGACCGGCGGCCGGTCAGTGGAACTTCCCGGGAACACGGCGTCAAAGAGCCCTATGAACCGTCGCGTCACCTCGACGGCTCCCAACCCCGGCGCGAGGTTGAGCTCGACTAGAACAGCGTCACGGCCCTGCACGGTTTGCACGAGGGCCCGCCGCCGCTCGTCCAAGGCCGGGTCTTCGTCGATCAACAGGCGGCTGGCAGCTAAGCGGTGACCAAGATTGGCCCGCCACGGACGGTCCCCTGCGCCCGCGGCCGGGACCGGTGTGACGCTCATCTCACCCCTAACGCCGTGCGGGTGCACCTGCATCCTCTAGAGTTCTGGCCAGGCCGGCTGTCATCACCAATGGGACCGCGCACGGCCGCAGGGATCGTCATTTCAAGTGGTGCTGGTGACGGATCGGGTTGCATAAGAATGGCGCCACAGGCGGCACAGCACCAGGGTCGCTCCCTTCAGGCGTTGGTGGGCTGCCATTCGAAGGTTGTGGGCCCAGTCGCCGTTGCGGCAGTCCGGTACTCGTCATCACGTCGATGGCTTGCTGCCGAGCGACATCATGAGTCCGACTGAGACATCGAGGTTAGGTACGGGAAGGATGCCAGCTGGGTCCAGAGCGATAGGCTCGCCGCCGTAGACGTACTGCTCGTCAGGTGGGGCATCCGGTCGTCCGTTTGGGCTGGGGATGAGCCGGTGGCCGTTCGCGATCTCGGCGAACGAGTCGGACGCCAAGTCCGGCTGCCGTCGGCGGGTGACAGCCTCGAGCATCATCCCCCTCATCGCCGTGTGGGACACGCGGCTAGCTCGCCCAGCCGGTGCCTGGCGACGCTCACGTCGAGATCGCCGAGGCGTCGTAAACGGTGGCCGATTGCCTTGCACCGGGATCGACGAGCGTCCTGCCGCGTCGGCTGCCAGCGCAAAGTCCTTCAGCACCCGTCGAGACGAGTCGTCACCGCGTCGATTCTGGAATAGCTGCGCGAAGCGTTCTTCGTTGGCGGGCAAGGTTCTCCCAACCGAATCGTCTCGACGGGTGCTGGCCCCGAGGTCGAAACCGCCATTACTCGACCCCGTATATCCTCTTATATCACCCCTGTCACCGCAACGTCACCACGTCACGAGTTAGGTGGGCTACGTGCGATCGCCCTTTGTCGCCTGCCAGGACAACGGGTAGCTATCCATCCTGTGTGGTCTGGGGTATGCGATCAGCGGGCACCCATCGAGGATCGGCCGCCCTGCCCACCACGCTCTCCATCACCCAGGTGCCGTAGCATCAGGTCGCAAATTTGGCTGGCATCGATGGAGTCCGTTGCAAGCAGCGATGCGTCGGAGACGATACAGAGGGGTCCATGAAGTGGGGATTCCGGCCGACGTCCATGTGACCCCTTCACGAGGGAGGCGTCGAGCGGGATCACCTCCAGCAGCGACCGGATACTCAGGCGCTTCTTCAGCAGGTGGGAGCCGACCCGAAGCTTCGGCAAAGCGATCGCGGGGTCGATGAAGAGCTCGGCAGGGTCGTAACCGGGCTTGCGGTGAATGTCCACCGTCCGTGCGAAGTCGGGGGCCTTCTGGTCATCCAGCCAGTAGTAGTAGCTGAACCAGGTGTCGGGTTTGGCGATCACAACGAACTCGCCGCTTCGCTGATGGTCGATCTGGTGCGCCTGTTTCCCCGCCTCATCGAGCACCTGCTCAATGCCGGAGGTCACTTCCAGCAGGCCGCGAACCTTCGCGAGCAGCTCGGGGTCATTGACGTAGACATGGGCAACCTGATGGTCGGCAACCGCAAACGCCTTGCTGGCACCCGGATCGAGCAGTTCTCGTCCCCGCTCTTCTCGAACTGAAATCAGCCCCTCCTTTCGGAGCAGCCGGTTAAGGTGGATTACGGAGGACACCTCGCCGACGCCGTACTCAGAAAGCACGATCACCTTGGTGTCCCGTTCCTCATAGAAGCGGATGAGATCCCCGCAGACCTCATCGATCTCCCGCAGATCCTTCTCGATTGCAGGGCTGGCCGGACCGTGTCGCTGCAGCGCGTAATCCAGGTGCGGCAGGTACACCAGGGAAAGCGTAGGGCGGTGCTGCTCTTCCACGTATTTGGCGGCTTCCGCAATCCACTTACTGCAGCCGATCGTCGTCGCCGGCCCCCAGAACTGGAACAACGGGAACGTGCCCAGTCGCTCCTGCAACACCGTTCTGAGCTCAGGGGGATCCGCGTATACATCAGGAAATTTTCGGCCATCGGCCAGGTACATCGGTCTCGGCGTGACCGCGTAGTCGACCGACGAGTACATGTTGTACCACCAGAAGAGATTGGCGCAGGTGAAGGTAGGATCCTGGCGACGGGCGATCTCCCAAATCTTCTCCGCCTCGACGAGACGATTGGACTGGCGCCAGAACTTGACCTCGCACTCGTCGCGAAAGTACCAGCCGTTCCCGACAATGCCGTGTCGATTGGGCTGGGCACCCGTGAGATACGTCGCCTGGACACTGCATGTCACCGCCGGAAGGACGGTGCTAACGTGTGCCGTCTTACCGCGACGCGACCATGCCGTCAGTTGCGGCATAAACTTTCCTGCGAGCATGGACGGTGTGAGACAAACGACGTTGATGACGACTGTCCTCGCCACGTGACCTCTCTTCTGAACTACAGTGCGGCGCCACCATGAAACTGGTCAAGCACCCATCGATACTCGCGAGCGACGGAGTCGAGCAGTTCAATTTTCATGCCCGGCGGAAGCACATCCCAGGTATACGTTTCGATCTCCAAATGCCGGGCGAAACCCGTGCGCTGGAGCAATTCTAATGCCGACAGCGTATAGGATTGCGTCGAACTCAGGCCCTCATATTCCTCGACAAACAGGGGCACGTGAAAGTGAATACGCCATAGGCTGGTTCCTGGCTTAGCGGCGGTCACCAGCGCATCGTCGAGGTCTCGATGTCGGCGAATGACGCCGTCACCCGTCCGTTCGATAACCTGGTGGAGATACGTGGAGTCGGCGAAGGGTTTCAGGCGGTACACAACCTCAGTCCGCGCGGCTGGATCCTCTGGCAACGCAGCCTCCAGTGCTGAGCTGACCTGCAACCGGCCAATCTTGATTCCGGCCGTGGAGAGTTGGCGCCACATCGGCTCGGGTGTCTCGTACTCGACCGCGAGATGGCAGCAGTCGACGCACACCCGGACATGTTCTCGCAAGTGGACGACGGCTTCGTCGGCACTGACGCCAATGTCCGCGGCCAGATATGGAGCACCGTGGGTGAACAGCCAGTCGGTGAAGAATGCCACGACCTCGGGGGTGCTCTCGACCAGGCCATCGGGTTCGGGCTCGATATCCAGATGAATCAACTTTCCCGAGATCTGCCGGAGTCTGAACAGAGCCGCGGCAATACGGACGATGTTTTGGGTCACCGCCTCCCACATGCCGCGATCGCCCGTGTGCACCCACCGCTTGTACGAAAGCGGCGGTGTCGAAATGCCCCCCTCCGAGCCTTCAGGGAGCAAGGTTCCGAGGATCTGAACCATGCTCAGCGTGTACGCGACCCGAGCCTCATCTCGCCAGTCGGGGGCAAACGCTTCCGCCTTGACGACCTGCCGGTGGAATGACCCGTGCACGAACCCGTTCAGAAGACGGACATACAGGTCGTGATCCTCCAGGTATGCCTGGAACTCGGAGAGACGGTTTCCCGTCAGCAGGGCGTTACATTCTGCTGCTGACACACGGAGGCCAACGCCGAACGGGGAGTTGGGCGCCAAACTGTGTTTCAGCGCGGGCGCGAACGCGTCGAGATTGCCGCGGACCTCGTCCCACCCCGTGCTGGGATGGATGTTGGTACAGTAGGTGAGCTCCAGGTCGCCGCCCGGGCCGACGCGCATTCAGGCTACCCGCTTGCCGGCTATTGCCGCAGCGCCCGGCCGCGTCGGCAGCTGAAACTTCGGGGACTGGCCCAGGAAGCGAGCCGGCGTTTCGTAGATAACTTCATGAATGAGTTGCTCAGCGTGGCGGCGACGGCGCATTTCCATGGCGAACTGCGGGATTGCCACGGGGATGCTTGGACCCCAGTCGCAGGCCGACGCGACACACACGCGCTCGGCAGCGCACGTCTCGATGATGTCGACCGCGCGCTGCGGAGACACCTTGGTCTGTGGGTAGAGCGTGATGCCCGCCCAGAATCCGCTGTCCAAAATCGGGCCGATGGTGTGTTCCTCGGCATGATCGATGAGCACGCGCTCGGCGCGGAGGCGCGGATACGCCAGCAGCGTTTCAATGATGATCTTGGTCCCCTTGTACTTGTCCTCCAGGTGAGGGGTGTGGACAAGCATCAACTGGTCGTGCTCCAGCGCAAGCTCCACATGCCGCTGAAACGCTTCGACCTCATTCCGGGTGACCCGATTGAGTCCGATTTCTCCGATCCCGACCACATTGGGCCGATCCAGGTATTTGGCGATCAGAGGAAGAATTTCGCGCGCCAGCTTCAGATTATCGGCCTCCTTCGGATTTAGGCAGAGCCATGTGTAGTGGCGAATCCCGTACTGTGCCGCCCGGGACGGCTCGAACTCGGTGAGTTGACGGAAATAATCATCAAAACCATCAGCCGACGACCGGTCCCATCCCGCCCAGAAGGCTGGCTCGGTGAGGGCGACGCAGCCGGTGAGTGCCATTTGATAGTAGTCATCGGTGGTGCGAGAGGTCATATGGGCGTGCATATCGATGTAGTCCATCACCCGGCCTCCCGCGCGGGGTCGTAGGCGCCACGTGCACCCTTCCGGTCCAATGCTGCCAGAGGCGCGTTGGTGGGATCGCTGAGGATCATGGAGATCCGCTGCGCCCGTGCGGGGCCTGGGCCGGACAGCACCTGCAGCGCCGCGGCGAACGCCTCCATCCGAAAGTCATGTCCCTGGAGGCCACCACCAACCTCCGCGCGGTCCAGCCGGTCGAGGAACGCCGCGACGTCGAGAAGCTTGGTCCGATTCTCGATGAAGTATTCATCGATGACCTCACGCTTGGTCAGCGGGCAATTGCGTGTCGGCACCCTGTACACTCCTATCGGGTTTGGATGGCGTGGATTTCGGCGTCAGCTGCCCGGATCAACGCGACGCTTTGTTCAATTCGCCTCTCGTCCATCGCGTGAACGTTCGCAGCGCTGCCGATACCCTCCAACAGGGTAACGGTGAGCCGACCCCCGAGGTGTTGCCGGAATTCAGTGAGACCGCAAA
>Ga0335079_10007020_pt1 | contig 12842 bp, 6 predicted proteins | sample Lox_Sample_33_FD_206719 | JGI IMG/M metagenome (GOLD analysis project Ga0335079, IMG submission 206719) | Soil microbial communities from Loxahatchee National Wildlife Refuge, Florida, United States - Lox_Sample_3.3 | ecosystem: Environmental > Terrestrial > Soil > Wetlands | place: USA: Florida... | reverse complement strand
GGACAAGCTGGCCGCCGCACAGGCCGGCCAGGTCTTCAATCCGACCATCGGCTACTTGCCTATCAAGGATTCCGGACGCAGCTCGATTTGGAATACCGACTACGGAGATGTCGCCCCGCGCATCTCGGTCGCGTGGAACCCCTCCTTCACTGACGGCATCCGCGGACGTTTGTTCGGTTCCGGCAAAACCGTGATTCGCGCTGGCTTCGGAATCTTCTACGATCGCATCAACAACGTGCAGAGCGTCGAGATTCCGCAACTCGGCGTCGGCTTTGCCCAGACCCTTGTTCTTTCGCAGCCTCTGTGCAATATCAACGGTCCCTCGGCTGGGGCCGGCTGCAATGCCGCCGCTGGCAACTCGGACGTTGCAGCTTCTGGCTTCCGCGTCGGCGTGGATGGAGATCTTCCCGTGCCCACCGTTCCAGCTGTTTCCTCTCCGATCATTCCCGCTCTTGGGGGCGAGAATCTCTCGTTTGCCGTCGACCCGAATTTCAAGGTCGGCCGCAGCTACAGCTTTGACTTCACCATTCAGCGCGAACTTCCTGGCAACATGCTCATGGAACTCGGCTACATCGGCCGCATGGGCCGCGATCTACCCAATTCGGTGGACTTCGACTCTTCTCCTTACATGTTCAAGGACCCGGCCTCCGGACAGACTTTTGCCCAGGCGTTCGACGCCGTCGCTCACGCTTTGGCTACCGGCCAAGCCGTGGCCGATCAGCCCTGGTTTACCAACCAGCTCGCCGGCCTCAATTCTGGCATCGCCGGCACTGCTTGCGGCTCGCCGACCAGTTGCATCGCGGCACAAGCCGAGTCGGCGTTCGTTGGCCAATCCGTTACCTCAGTCTTCGCTGCTGTCGACGGGGATCGCTCCGCTCTCGACCTTCCTACCTTCAACAACCATCAAATCAACTTCGCGCTTTTCATGCGCACGCACAACGATCTTTCCAACTACAACGCCGCTACCGTTACGCTGCGCAAGCGGCCTTCGCACGGTCTCAGCTTCGACCTCAACTACACCTTCTCGAAATCGCTCGACCAGGTCGGCACCGTCCAGAACAACGCCGGCACTTACGCCACCAGCTTCAATCCCAACTTCCAGTACGGTCCTTCGCTCTTCGACCGCACGAACGTTTTCAATGCCATCTTCAACTACGACCTGCCCGCCGGTAAGGGCCACAAATTCTCATTCAACAATGGTGTTCTCGATCAGATCATCGGTGGTTGGTACACTTCCGGTGTTTTCCGCGCTGCCAGCGGTCTGCCACTCGCTGTCACGGACGGCGACCTCGGCGGCGGCTTTTTCGGAAACGGCATCAACGCCATCCCCACCGCGGGCAACGGCGCCGGCGGCTCGGTCCACGGCAATATCTGCAGCACCAACGCCTTCGGTTCGAATGGCGACGGTCCGAATTGCGGTAGCCCGGATCTAACCGGCACTGGCTTGAACCTCTTTGCTAATCCTGCGGCGGTTGCTGCTTCCTTCCGTCCCGTCGACATCTCTACCGACGGCCGCGACGGCACTGGCAACCCACTCCGCGCTCCTGGCTATTGGAACCTCGACGCCCGCCTCGGAAAGGTCACCACCATCCGCGAGCGGTTCAAGCTCGAGATTTCCGCCGACTTCTTCAACATTTTCAACCATGTCAACTTCTTCCCGCCGGCCCTGAACCTTCAGAACCCGGCCAGCTTTGGCGTCATCAGCCAGGAACTCATTCCAGCGGATCGCACGCAAGGCAGCCGCTGGATCGAGTTGGGCCTGCGCGTTTCCTTCTAACAAACCATCATCACAGTCACTCTTCCGGGAGGCGGGTTTTTCACCGCCTCCTTTTTTATTTCCACGATGGCGAAACACTCCGCGAATCACAAAATGCACCGCGCACTCATCACAAGCGACACGTCCCTGCCGCAGCAACACCTGTTTCATTTTCTTTCTGCAATGAATCTTTCGTTGACACCCTTTCCCTAATTGGTGTAAAGCATCACCATTCTTTTGTGGTGGGGACCCTGCGAGTGGTCACCTTTTAGTTGTCTGCGGCAGCCGGCACTCTTTCTCTCTCTAATTGTGTCTCCAGGCCATCGAGAGAGCGAATGGATCCGGCCGATGGATACTGCATACAGTCGCCATCGGTTTTCCGCAGCGCAACTCTCCTTTGACCATTTCTCAGCCACTTACCCCGCCCGAGTGGGGGAATATGAGGGTGTTTACACGCTTCTTCTTTTCCGCGTTCCTGCTTTTCGCATTTTTGCTGACCGCAACTTCTACTTACTCCCAAACCGCCGACACCGGCGCCATCCGCGGCACCGTCAGCGACAAAGGAGGCGCCGTTGTTCCCGATGCCAGCGCTACTCTAACCAACACCGCTACCAACGAAAGTAAAACCGTCGCGACCAACTCTTCCGGCGAGTACGTTTTCCCCAACGTCGCTCCGGGCAACTACAACCTCAAAATCAAGAAGTCCGGCTTCGCGGTTATGAGTTTCACCAATCTCCGCGTCGACGTCACCAAAAGCTACACCTACGACGCTACGCTTCAAGTCAGCTCCGGTGCCGAGACCGTCGAAGTTACCGCCGTAGCCCAGGCTGAACTGCAAACAGTGGACGCAGTCGTTGGCAACGTTGTGGGCGAAACCGAGTTGATGAGCCTCCCCACTCTGGGCCGTGACTCTCGCGAACTCCTCACGCTCCAGCCGATGTCCACGCCGTTTGAAAGCACGAATGGCGGCGGGTTTGGCAACTCCGGCGGCACGATCGCCGGTGCGCGCAGCGATCAGAACGTCTTCAACCTCGACGGCATCGATATCACCGATAACGTCATCGCTGGCGGCGGGAATCAGGTGCCCATCATTCCCATCAGCGTCGAAACCGTGTCCGAATTCCGCGTCGGCGTCACCAACAACAATGCGTCCTTCGGCCGCTCCGAAGGCGGCCAGATTAACGTCATCAGCAAAACCGGCACCAACGCGTTTCATGGGGGCGTCTATTGGTATCACCAGAACTCTGCGCTGAACGCCAATACCTGGGACAACGGCCATACTCCCGATGGCTCCGGCCTCGCTTTCACTCCAAAAACGCCCCAGCACGACAACCGCGTCGGCGTCACCGCTGGCGGGCCCATCCGGAAAAACAAAACCTTCTTTTTTGCCAATTACGAAATCCGTCGCTTTCCGCAAGCCGTCGAAGTCGAACGCATCGTTCCTACACAATCTCTGCGCAACGGCATCATCACGTTTAATGGTGTCGCCTACAATCTCGCTACGTCGACCGCGTGCGGCCCCGGCGGCAACCTGCTTTGCGATCCCCGCGGTCTCGGAATCAGCCCAACGGTTCAGACCTTGTGGAACATGATGCCTCTCGGCAATGACCCTAACGTCGGCGACGGTTCCAATACCGAAGGCTTCCGCACCAGCGTTCCCGAACTCCTGAAAGACGACTTCGTCAACTTCCGCCTCGACCACAACTTCACCGATAAACTGAAATTCTTCGGACGCTATCTCTACCACCGCGACCTTTCCCCCAACGCCCTCGGCGGCGGCGGCCAGGTGAGCTTTGTCGGTGGCACCGCTTCTTCCGCTAGCGCCGCCGATATTCGCGGCGACGGCTTCACTGCCGGCCTCGATTGGCAGGTTCGCGACAATCTCATCAACAGCATCCATGTCGGCTGGATTCGCAGCCGCCAGGACTTCAACGTAATTCGCCCGCGCGTCTCGGCCGCCGATCTCGATCTTGCGGGCACGCAAACAGCTCTCGGCGACATCGCCCTTGCTCCCGGCCTCGGTGCCACCGGCTTGATCGATACCGTCGTGGACGTGGATACGCAACGCGCCCGCCACCAAGCCATCTACGACAGCAACAAGCAGTATGCCGACAACCTCAGCTGGATCAAGGGCAAGCACACGATCGTCGCCGGCGGCGATATCCGTTGGCTGCCTACCATTCACGACCGCGACGACAAGGTCATTGGCTCCGTCAACTCTCTGGTCGCTGCTCTCGACGCCGACGTCGTCGGCTTCAGTATTCCTGCCGCCAACGAGCCGGCTGCCCTTCCCGCCTCTGATCTCCAAAACTGGGATCGCCTCTATGCCGCGTCTCTTGGCTTGGTCAACAACGTCGGCATTCTCGCTGTGCGCGACGGCAACCTGAACCCCAAGCCTCTTGGCGCTTCCCTCGTCGCCAGAACCACTCTTCGGTCCTACAACTTCTTCGGCCAAGACACTTGGCGCCTCACTCCGTCTCTGACGCTGACCTATGGCCTTGGCTACGGTTGGCAGACGACTCCCCAGGAGCGCAACCAGCAACAAACCTTCATCGCCAATCACGACGCCGGCGATACCATCATCAATGGCCTCCAATACATTCAACAGAAAAAGGCCGCTGCGGAAGCCGGCGACATCTTCAACCCCACGCTCTCCTACATTCCGATCAAATCCAGCAGCCGCTCTGACGTTTTCAACGTGGACTATGGCGACTGGGCGCCGCGCGTTTCGGCCGCGTGGAATCCTAGCTTCGATAGCGGCTTCCTCGGCCGCCTTCTGGGCCAACGCAAGACTGTCCTTCGCGGTGGCTACGGCATCGCCTATGATCGCGTCAACACCGTGCAGAGCGTCATCATCCCCATGCTTGGTGTCGGCTTCGCGCAGACCATCAACGTGCAGGCTCCCGGCTGCGCTGCTTCCGGAACGCCAGGCGCTGGCTGCAATGTGAATAACACCATTGGTGGTTCCATTTTCCGCGTTGGCCGAGACGGCACCATCCCCACTCCGCCGCTTCCCGGTCCTCTAACGTCGCCCATCGTTCCGCCTGCTCCTCTCAGCGAAACGTTGAGCTTCCAGAACGATCCCAACTTTAAGGACGGTCGCGCACACATGGTGGACTTCACCATTCAGCGCAACTTGCCCGGCCAGATGTTCCTCGAAATCGGCTACGTCGGCCGTTTTGGCCGCAACCTGGCTGGCAGCATCAACTTCAACTCTGCTCCGTACATGTTCAAGGACAAGGCCTCCGGCCAGATTTTCGCCCAAGCCTTCGATGGCGTCGCCAATCAGCTTCGCAAGGGCGTCAATCCGTTTCTTACTACCGGCAACGTCAACCCCGCCTTTACTACGCAGGCCTGGTTCGACAACCAGCTGCCTGGCTATGGCACCGGCTGCGGCCCCAACGGCCAGAACGTTACGCCCACGGAATGCTTCGCCTCGCAGAACGGCGTCTCCTTCATCAACGACAACATTTCCAGCCTCTTCCTTAACCTGGACATCGCTCGTCAATTCGTTCTTGACTTGCCTTCGTACGACAACCTCCAGGTTCTCGACCTCTTTATGCGCGACAGCCACGATCGCTCCAACTACAACGCCTTCGTCGTGACGTTGCGCAACAACAACTGGCACGGCCTCTTCTTCGACATGAACTACACGTTCTCGAAATCGCTGGACACCGTCGGTGCCGTTCAGAACGCGGCCGAATATCACTCCACCAGCTTCGACTTCAACCAGGACTACGGCCCATCGTTCTTCAACCGGCCGCACGTCTTTAACGCCATCTATCGCTATGATCTGCCGTTCGGTGGCTCCCATCGCCTCTCCAGCAGCCACGCTTTCATCAACAAGATCATTGGCGGCTGGTACGATTCGGGAATCCTCCGCATCAGCAGCGGCCTCCCCAACCTCGTTACGGTCAGCGGCCAGTCCCTCGGCGGCGGCCTCATCTTTGGCATCACGGCCGGCATGTTGCCCAATGTACCGCTTAGCTCCATCGGGACTGGCGTGCATTCGGGTATCTGCAGCACTGGCGCCGGCTCTGGGGGCAACGGCCCGGGTTGTGCGACGGCCGGCACCGGCACCGGTCTGAACTATTTCGCCAATCCGTCTGCGGTAATCAGCGACTTCAGCCCGCTGCAGCTCTCGACCGCGACCAACGACGGCCGCGATAGCGTTTTGCCTGGCCTGCCTTTGTGGAACTTCGACATGAGTCTCGGCAAAACCACCACCATCACCGAGCGGGTCAAAGTCACTTTCTCCGCTGACTTCTTCAACCTCTTCAACCACGTCAACTTCCTGGATCCGTCCCTAGACACGACGAATCCTTCCACCTTTGGTGTTATCAACACGCAACTCATTCCTGCCGACCGCATCCAGGGTTCACGCTGGATTCAGCTCGGCCTCCGCTTCGATTTCTAACTGCTGCCCGGTCTTCCGGACCGCAAACAAAATTCACCATGCACAAGGGAGAGGCTAAACGCCTCTCCCTTTTTGTTTTCTAGTTGGCGCCGACGCAATCCTGCAAATCTCGCAGCCGGTGACCCGCCCGACGATTGTTAACCCCCTGGTTGTCTCAGCCAGCCGCACAGAGGAATCTGCTTTTTCGTCTCTGTGTCCTCTGTGCCTCTGCGTTAAGCTCTCCTTCTTTTGTCCCATCCTTCGCGGACCACCGCCACGGTTCAACCACTCGCCGCCGCTCCAATGTTCCCGCGCAGGCCCAACGCATCTGCCTCCGCGCGCATCGCCTGAATGCAAAACCCAATGTGCTCCTCGATCGGCACGCCCAATTCCTCCGCGCCCTTCCGTACATCTTCGCGGTTCACGCCCTTCGCAAACGCCTTGTCCTTCAGCCGCCGCTTCACGGAATCCACTTCCAAATCCAAAATACTTTTCGACGGCCGCACATACGAGCACGCCGTTAAAAATCCAGCCAGCTCATCACACGCAAACAGCGTGTGCTCCAGCGCCGATTCCCGCGCCACTCCGCTGTAATCCGCGTGCGACAAGATCGCCCGGATAATCTCCTCGCCGTATCCCTTCTCCCGCAGAATCTTTGCCCCTTCGGCCGGATGCCCCGCGTCAGCGGCATGTTCCTGATTTGGCCAGCGCTCGTAATCAAAATCATGCAACAGCGCCGCGATACTCCAAGCTTCTTCATCCGCGCCCTGCTTTCGCGCGTACGCCCGCACACACGCTTCCACCGCCAGCATATGCTTCCGCAAACTCTCGGATTCCGTGTACTCGCACAGCAGCTTCCAGGCGTCTTCGCGCGTAGGCATTTCTTTTCCCCCAAACGAAAGGCCTATCTTACCTTAGGACCGGCCACCATAAGCCGCGGCCGCCGGTAGTCTCGGTGTTTTTGTACCGCGGCTGATTCGCCCTGGCTCGCCGCTAAGGCACTGAAGTTCCACCTTCGCACCGGGCAACGCAGACCCTTCGCGCCTGCATCGCACCTGCTAACGCAGGCACAGCTACTTACCAGCAGTAGTGCGCACACAGTCGGAAAATTCCAACTGGCGCGGAATACGCCAACGCGTTTCCGGTGTGCGAGGGCCCACGGGCTAAAGGAGAACGAAGGTGAAATCGACGGGGCAATGGGGAACGATGCAAAGAATCACAACCAGGACAGCAAGTGTGGCGGCGTGCGCGCTCGTTTTGTGCGGAGCCGCAACGTTTGCGCAAAGCAAGCCTGCCACGAGCAGTCCGGCGCCAAAAACCAACCAGGAAGCGGCGAAGCCGACGCAATCCTCGCCACGCACGGGCGGAGAAGGAGCAACAAAAATCGCGGCAGTGAATCTGCGTGCGGCGATCGCCAGCACCGCCGAAGGCAAACAGGCGGCAGCGCAACTCGAAGCGCAATTCGCCGAACGCCGCAAAGAGCTGGAAGATCTGAACAAAAAAATCTCCGACTTGCAGCAAAAGCTGAGCGCCGGCGGTAACGTGATAGGCGACGAAGAGAAAGCCAAAATGCAGGTCGAAGGCCAGAAGCTGACGCGCCAGCTGGACCGCCGCCAGCAGGATTTTCAGGAAGATCTGAGCGAAGCGCAAAATGAAGTGGTTTCGCGCATCGGCCAGCGCATCGTGCAGGTCATCGGCAAGTACGCCCCGAGCAATGGCTACGCGGCCGTCCTGGATGACTCTTCGCAGGCTACGCCAGTGATGTATGCAGCGACCGACATCACGCAGGACATCATCAAGCTGTACGACCAGACGTACCCGGCGAAGGCCAGCGCGACTCCAGCCGACGCCAAGCCCGGAGCGAAACCCGCCGCGCCCAAACCGTCCGGCCAGTAGCTCTCCGCCGCGCCGAAATCGTTAGGTTGATGGCGCCGGTCAAGAGCCTGCCTACACCACGCTGAGGTGCTGGCTCGTGTTGGATTCGCGCTGCGTGGGCTGCTCGTTGTCGAGGGCATGGCGAACCAGGTTGACGAGAGCTTCGCGCGAGAAGGGTTTTTGCAGGAAAAAGCCGTTGTCCAGCAAGTGTTCCACATTGCTGTTTTTTTCCAGATAGCCGGTCATGTAGGCGACCTTCATTTTTGGAACCGTGCGGCGCAATTGTTGGCCGAGCTCAACGCCACGCATTTTGGGCATGATCATATCCGTGAGCACGAGATGGATGGACTTGCCCATGCGCTCGACAGTGGCTAGCGCTTCCACGCCATCTTCGGCGGTAAGCACACCGTAACCGGCGGAGCTCAGAAATTCCGAAGCAAGTTCGCGCACTTCGGTTTCATCTTCAACAATCAAAACTGTTTTACGCGGCTTCTTGAGTTTTCCGGCGATGGCTTGCGCCAGATCCCCGGAATGGTCATCGGCGGCTTCATCAGTACGCGGCAAGTAAATCTCGAAGCGCGTGCCCTTGCCGGGTTCGGATTCGAGCCAGATCGAGCCGCCGCTTTGTTTCACCACGCCGTAGACGGTGGCGAGACCGAGGCCGGTACCTTTGCCGGGTTCTTTGGTGGTGAAGAACGGCTCGAAAATGCGGGCCTTGGTGGCTTCATCCATGCCGCAACCGGTGTCGGTCACACTGACCAGTGTGTATAGGCCGGGCTCGGCTTGCGGAATTTTGTGCGCGTAGGTGTGATCCACGATGACGTTTTGCGTTTCGATGACCAGTTTGCCGCCGAGCGGCATGGCGTCGCTGGCGTTTACGGTGAGATTGAGCAGGACCTGCTCAAGCTGACCGGGGTCTGCTTTGACGCGGCCGAGACAATCGCCGAGACGCAGGCTGAATTCGATGTCTTCGCGCACGAGGCGGCGCAGCAGTTTGTGCATTTCGGCAATGAGTTCGTTGACGTCGAGGACTTTAGGCTGAAGCACTTGCATGCGGCTGAAGGCGAGGAGTTGGCGGGTAAGAGAGGCGGCGCGGTCGGCGGTTTTGCGGATTTGTTGCGAGCTGTTGTGAGAAGGCTCGCCGGGTTGAATGCGGTCGAGCAGCATTTCGCTGTGGCCGCGAATAACGGTGAGCAAGTTGTTGAAGTCGTGAGCCACGCCGCCGGCGAGCCGGCCCAGGGCCTCCATTTTCTGCGCCTGGCGCAGCTGCGATTCGAGCTGTTCTTTGTCGGCGGTGTTTTTCTGCATGGCCTGGCGCATGTTGTCGAACGCGCGGGTCAGGCGTGCCATTTCGTTGTGCCCGCCGATCTCCAGCGGATAGGCATGATCGCCGCGTTCCAGCGCTTGCACGCCCTTCACGAGAGAAGAGAGTGGGCGCGTGATGGTGTCCGAGACGAGGTAAATGAGGCCGCTGCCGAAAAGAATCGTGACGATGGCGATGCGGAGCAGCAGACCATCCAGGCGCTGCAAATACGCCGCGGTGGAGGCATAGGATTTGAGGAAGAGCAGGCTGACGGTCGGAGGATCGCCGTTGTCGAGGTCCAGCGAGCTGGCGAAGAAACGCTGGCCCGCGAGATCGAGCTGCGAAGTTCCCGTGTGCGCAGGAAGTTGGTGGGCGAGCTGACCTTCGAGGAGCGGCTTGAGGGTGCTGATGGCGATGGAATCTTCGTAACGAAAGACGACGTCGCTGGAAGAGATGCGAGCGAGGTCAGCGACTACCGCGTTGTCAATCTCCCGGCCAACAACGACATAACCCTGCGTATCCTTTTTTCCCCCCGAGCTGAAAAAGGACTGCAAGACCACTTGATAGAGAGACCGCCCGTTGAACCACCAGCCGGAGGAATCGCCACGCTTGACGGCGCGGTGGACCAATTGTTGGGCGACAGCAGGAGGGAATTGGGAGTCAGCGGAGTGCAGCGCGGAAATGGCGCCGGCTTTGTCGGTGAGGATAAAGAGGTTGCAGTCGTCGGTCTTCCAGGGATCGTCGCTGGCTTCCTGGACGGCGGTAGCGTCGCCATTGCGCATACCGGCGACCGTAGCGAGGAGGTCGGCCTTGCGCGCCAAAGCCATAAGCTGCTGGCGCTGCACCGCCTGGAAGACCAGCGTGGCATTGCGGGTGTCCTGCTCGATTTCCTGTTGGGCGTGGGCCTGGGCGTTATTGCGGACAACGACGAGGGTAACGGCGGTAAGGCCGGTGGTGAGCAGCACGAACGACAAAATGAGTTCCGTGCGTAGCTGGCGGCTTTGCTTGCCCCACCGCAGAAGCTTCGCCAACACGCGCACAAGTGCGCCGCGAGAAAAGGGCCGGATAGAAGTCACGAGGCGACCAGAGTAGCTACGGGGACACGCAGCCAGGAATGGACCGGGAGTACTATTGAACTCGCGGCGTACGTAGAAGTCATTACAGCAATTCGTGTAGGAGCGGCTGTGAATAGTCCGTAGTGAATAGTGAGTGGTGCGGAGCCACCCACCCCGTGGTGACGGAAACTGTGCGCAACCGTATGAAGACAATAGGTTTGCGGACGGTCGTAGATGGCGGAACTGGTGGTTTGATGGGGACCCCGAACCCTGCCCCCTGGTATTTCTTGGAAAGATGTGTAGACAAAGAACTTACGAGGGCGGGCCTGCAAAAGATGTGAAAACAAGGGAGTTAAATTGGGAGAAGCCGAGAGAAAGGCCAAGGCGGGCGGGGAGACGTGGAGATTGGGGCGGTGGCACGGGCGTTCAAGCTGGAGCATGGTGTACGCCTAAAAAAGAAAGGCCAGCGACGGATCGCTGGCGCAAGGAGACGCAAACGCAAAGCATAGTATACGCGACAGAGTACTGGTTTGTCAAGTATAAAATGATAAGTAGTTTAGGGGCAATGACTTAGCGAGAGGAGAAGCGAACATGGCCAGGTGACGCCAGGTGATCCTGACTGATGCCGAGTACGAGGAAATCAGGAAGGCGGCACGGGCCCGACACATGACGATGGCGGAACGGGTGCGGCAGGCGCTGTGCGCTGGCGCTTGGGGGCGGTCATCGTGTGACGTGGGGAAAAACCTGGAAGTGGTACGGGCGGCGGCGCGATTTCAATTTCCAACGGCTGATCTTGACCGGATGCTATCCAAAATCGAGATGGACCAGAGGTACGAAAACGGGCCCAGAGGTTAGTAATAATTTATTGTCCGCAGGGTAGTCACAACGATTTTCGGTTGCATGGGCTCACTATCGGTGTCCCATTCGATTAATTTCCTCTCGACCCAGTTTCCACGAGAGTCGTCACGATATTCGATGGTTGATTTGCCGAGGATACGACCGGACTCATCGTAGTTGATCTGCCCGGTCGGCCGACTATCCCTGTCGAAGGAGTAAGTACAACGTAAGTAGTTGGGACCGGTTCCTTGAACGATCTCAATTGGATGACCGTGAGAGTCGCTCGTTTGGTAGGTATGCTCTTTCGTCGTTGCAGCGTATCTGTCTTCGACGGTTGTTCCATCGGCTCGGCGTTCACGTGCGTTGTAGGAGCCGTCGGCATAGATAATCTTGTCCTGCTCTGTCCCGTCCTTGTTTCGCTGAATGGTCCAATCGGCTTCCAGTTTCCCTTCTTTGGTGTCAATCTGACGTGTTATTCCGGTCTGAGGGTCCGTGCTCTCCCTGGTTTCGGAAGTGGTTTCTGACCCATCAACCTGGGTTTCCGTGCGGCGGTAAAGACTCGAATTCGGTTGCTGCTCGGCGAAATCACCCCGGAACCTCGAGACCAGAACGCCGTTGGTGTCGTAGGTGTCGGTTTCAATCAGACGTCGCTGTGCGTCGAAAAGGTTTTGTTCTGAATAGCTCTGAAAGGGAGCAGCGGTTGCGGTTACTTGCGTTCTGAAGATTTGCGAGCCCTTACGGGCATAGACCGTGTGCACCGACACTGCACCGTCAGGTTTATACCGAAAGAACTCGAGCTCATAACCGTCACGGTCATAGACATCGAACGTTGAATCATACGATTCATTGCCCGCAACGGCTGTGCTCCTGAACTCTTCCGTGAAAACGGCCTGCACCTGCCCTTTCAATCCGACAGCAACGGCCTCTTGAGCGTATGTAACCCCTTGTTTTGTAAGGAAGGGCATGATGAGGAGAAACACAGCTCGAACGTATTTGCCGCGATGCAGAGGAATAGTCCAGATACAAAGCACGGAAGCTTCGATTCAATGGATTTTGATATGGATGCCAAGCGTTGCCCGAGACATTCATTAGTCGTATCGGAGGGCGATTAGGGGGTCGACTTGGGTAGCGCGGCGGGCGGGGAGGTAGCAGGCGAGGAGGGCCACGGCAACGAGGAGCGTGGTGATGGCGGCGAAGGAGGCGGGGTCGTAGGGACTGACGTGGAAGAGCAGGTGCGAGATGGCGCGGGTGAGCAGGAAGGCGGCGACGAGGCCGATAGCTGCGCCGATCAAGAAGAGCTTCAAGCCTTGGGAGAAAATCATGCGGAGGACTTGGGCGGGTTGCGCGCCGAGAGCGACGCGAACGCCGATTTCCTGCGTGCGTTGGGCGACGGCGAAGGAGAGCACAGCGTAGATGCCGAGCGTGACGAGGAGCAGAGCGATGGCCGCGAAGCCAGTGAGGAGGGAGGCTTGCATGCGGCGAGAGGCGAGGTTGTCGTCGACCATGTCGCTGAGTGGCATGGCGCCGGAGACGGGTTGCTCGGAGTCCACGGACCAGACCTGCTGGCGGACGGCTTCGGCTAGAGACATGGGGTCAACAGAAGTGTGAAGGGCAAGATAT
>Ga0335079_10007018_pt1 | contig 12844 bp, 6 predicted proteins | sample Lox_Sample_33_FD_206719 | JGI IMG/M metagenome (GOLD analysis project Ga0335079, IMG submission 206719) | Soil microbial communities from Loxahatchee National Wildlife Refuge, Florida, United States - Lox_Sample_3.3 | ecosystem: Environmental > Terrestrial > Soil > Wetlands | place: USA: Florida... | reverse complement strand
GGAAGGCCGGCAGCCCATGCCAGCAGCATGACGCGCCGCTCATGGAAAAGCTCTTTCATAAGCCATACTTTTGCATGCGGCGATAGAGTCCGCTGCGGCTCAGGCCCAGCGCTCCTGCGGCCTGGCTCACGTTGCCATCAAAACGCGCCAGCGTCTTTTTAACCAGGTAGCGTTCGACGTCTTCAAGGCTCATCTCTTCCAGCCGCGCGGTTCCCCCGCTGGCCGCTGCCGGGCGAAGCCCGAGATCTGATGCGCGCACCTGATTCCCCTGCGCAAGCAGGACCGCGCGTTCAATGGAGTGGTCCAATTCGCGGACGTTTCCCGGCCAAGGATGCTCGAGTAAAGCCTGCGACGCTGCGGTGTCAAATCCATTCAGGGATTTTCGGTAGCGCTGCGCATATGTCCGCAAGAAATGGTTAGCCAGCAAGGGGATGTCTTCGCGGCGCTCGCGCAGCGGCGGCAATTGAATCTCGATGGTGTTTAACCGAAAGAGCAGGTCTTGCCTGAAACGTCCAGCGGCAACTTCCACGTTCACGTCCGCATTCGTCGCTGCCAGAATTCGCACATCCACTTTTCGCGTCTTCGAAGACCCAACCCGCTCCATTTCGCCGGTTTCAAGCACGCGCAGGAGTTTGGCCTGCAAATTCAATGGAACGTTCGCGATTTCGTCGAGGAAAAGCGTACCGCCATCCGCCAATTCGAATCGCCCCACGCGATCCATCTTTGCGTCCGTGAATGCGCCTTTGACGTGGCCGAACAACTCGCTTTCGAAAAGGCCTTCTGAAAGGCCGCCCGCATTTACCGTTACGAGCGGTTTGCCCGAGCGCGGCGAGAGCGCATAGAGCGTCTTCGCGATTACTTCCTTGCCGGTTCCGTGCTCGCCGGTGATAAGCACGTTCGCATCCGAGGGCCCGATGCGCGCGATTAATTCCAGCACTGGCCGCATCGCTGCTGATTCCGCAATCAGAGTCGGTAGGGAATCCGCGCGCAGCAGCCTGTTTTCAGCTTCGAGACGCATCTGGCGCCGCAACGATTGCCGCAATTCGATTTGCGTGCGAACGATGGTCAGTAGCCGGGGGTTTTCCCAGGGCTTCTGTATGAAGTCGCGCGCTCCGCGGCGCATCGCCTCAACTGCCACTTGAACGCTGCCCCACGCCGTCATTACGACCACCGGAAGCGCGCTATCCATGCTCTGGATGCGCATGAGGAGATCGAGGCCCTCTGCGCCCGAAGTGGTATCCCGCGCGTAATTCAAGTCCATCAGGACAATATCGAATTCGCGTGCCTCGAGCGCCGCCAGGATTTCTGAGGGGGACGCAGCGGTTTGTATTTCGTAGCCTTCGTTTTTCAGCAGCAGCCGCAACGCCTCGCGCACGTCGGGCTGATCATCCGCGACAAGCACGCGCGCTGCGGCCGGGTTTGATGTTCTCATTCCGTCGTCAGGCGTGCGTCCTTCGTCGCTTTCTGGCGGTGCCGGTTCGAACCGGATGGCCTGCCTTTTGCGGGCAGGCCCCCAAGCTTACTCCCGGCCCGCTTCCGCGCGCCCTATTCTACGCGAATACTGCCGGAGGACGTGCTCGCGTAAATGAGCGGCCCTCCGCCATGGGCTTTCCCGCGCAGTTCGTGCCGGTTGATCGTTCCGCTCACTGTCAACTCATGCTCTGGAGTAATCGAGACGCTTCCGGAACCGGTGCTCGCGTCGAGCTCAAAGCCCGCGTTCGGCGGCAGCTTCATCGTCACGCCACCGGAGCCGGTGTGAAGTCGCCAATCCCCCGTGGGGGTTCCGTCCACCGTGATGTGCCCGCTGCCTGCGCGCGCATGGACACCTCCATGCACCCCGCGCAATTCAATTCCACCGGATCCCGTTTCGATGTCGACGTCACCTGGCGCCGTCTGCTCGTATTCCACCGTACCGCTTCCCGTGCGGCCGCTTAGTCCTCCCGCGATGCCAGTCGCGCGGATGCCGCCGCTGCCGGTGGTCGCGCGCACGCTGCCTTTTATGTCCTCGAGCGTAATTGTCCCGGAGCCCGTGCTCGCTCGCATCTCATTTCCAATTTTGCTCCCGTTGATGCTGCCGGAGCCGGTGGTCGCCTCCACGGGGCCGCGTACTCCTTCCACCATCTGGCTGCCTGAGCCAGTGGAAGAATGCAACTGCGTTTCCGCAGGCGTCACCACTTCGTAGCTGATGGATACATTCCGCCGCAGCTCTTCATCGCGGATTTCACCGACGTGAATTGTATTTCCTTCCTGGACGATCGGAGGATTCGCCTCAAGCTTGCGAACCTTATCCTTCGCAGCGGCATCAGACATTCCCCAGCCTTCATGCACTCGAATTCTGCCGATCACATGCACCGTTGAGCCGTCTCCCGGTCGCACGCTGATCGATCCCGAGCCTGTATCGACCGTAAGATTCACTGGCCCGGTTACCTTCAGTGTTTTATCAAATTGTCCTTCGGCGAAATTGTCGTCCGCCGCATTTGCATGCGTGGGGTGTGCAACCGTGGCAACGAGAAGAATACTCAGTACCGCGATTGCCGGTCCCCAAATTCTTGCCATTCTCATTTTCCAGCCTCCTGTGAAGCCCGCTTGCGGGCTATTCGTAGCGCAACGCTTCGAGCGGGTCCACCCGCGTCGCGCGCCGTGCTGGGATGTAGGACGCCAGGAATGCGACAAAGGTCAGCAGAAGCGTCACTCCCGCAAACGTAATCAGATCTGTTGGCTGAACGCCAAAAAGCAGCGATTGCAGGAATCGCGTTAGAGCGAGCGCGCCTGCAATTCCCGCAGCAATGCCTATCGCGACGGTCAACATGCCCTGGCGCAACACCAGCCCCAGGACATCCCGTGACTGCGCGCCCAATGCGATCCTCACTCCGAATTCGCGCGTGCGCCGCTGCACCCAATAAGACATAACGCCATAAACGCCGGCAATCGCCAGAAGTAGAGCGGTGCAACCGAAAGCGCCGACGAGCGTCAAATTAAAGCTCCGCGACCCGAGGGAAGCCGAAAAAATTTCTGGAAAAGTTCTGAACCGAGGCGGAATCTCGGGAGCAAGTTCGCGCACGATTCCGTGAGCCGCTGCAATGATGGAAGCTGTATCGCCATTTGTGCGCATCACTGTCGTGAAGGTGGAAGCTGAGCGCGGGCGCTGCCGGTAATTTACGTACACTGTCGGCGTCGGCGGAACTTCCAGGCTTACCTGGCGGATGTCGCCCACAATTCCTACGATGGTGAAAAGACGCGGGTCACCATCCATGTTGCCGAACTCGATTGTCTTTCCGATGGGATCCGTTTTCGGCCACTGAGCCTTCGCAAGCGAAGCATTGATTACCGCGACATGCGGTGTGTCAATTGAATCGTGCTCATCAAAAAGCCGCCCGCGCAGCAATGGAATTCCCAACACGCGAAAATATCCGTCCGTAGCGACGCAAAAGTCCGCGTCGCCGGTGCGCGATTTGTCTTTGAAGAATTTGTCGAAATCATCCAGATTTTTCGGCACTTCCTGCTGGGTCATCATGATAAAGGTGCCGTCGGCCAAATCCGTGTCCAGCGGCAAACCATTCACCAAGCCCACGTCATCCACCCCCGGGACGGTCTTCAGCTTCATCAGCAGGTTATTGACGAACTCGATGTTTCTCGCAGAGCTTTTTGCCGTGTCTGAAATCGACCATGTAGAAGGCAGCGTCAAGTCCATGCTGACGATGTGCTCGACGCGGAATCCAGGATCCACCGAGAGCACACGCAACAGGCTGCGTCCGAGCAGCCCTGCGCCAATCACCAGCACGAGAGTAATCGCCATCTGCCCTGCAACAACTGCACGGCCCAATTTCTGAACGCTATGCGACCCGGATTGGCTGCGGCCACCCTCCAGCAATGAGCCTTGGACGTCACCGGAGGTAGCGCGGAATGCGGTGAAGATTCCCAAACCCGCAGCCACGACAATCGTTACGCCGAGTGCGAAGAGCAGCACCTCGGAGTTGAGCGAGACTTCGTTGAGACGCGGCAGACTCGGGGGCGCAAACGATACGAGGGCACTTACTCCCCAATCCGCGACCAAAACGCCCAGGAGGCCGCCCGTCAATGAAAGAAGGGAAGCCTCCGTCAGAAATTGACGAACAAGGCGGCCGCGCCGCGCGCCGAGCGCTGCGCGAATCGCGAGCTCACGCGTGCGCGCGGAGGCCTGCGCGAGAAGCAAGTTCGCAACATTCGCGCACGCGACCAGCAGGAGAAATCCCACAGCGCCCAGCAGTACCATCAGCGTTCCGCGAACACCGCTCGTCAGGGAGTCTTGAAGAGGAATCGCCAACACATTCATCATCATTGTGTCGTCGCCATACTGTGATTTCAGCCGGCTCGCAATTCCGGAAAAGTCCATGCGTGCCTGTGAAAGCGTTATTCCGTCGCGCAGGCGCCCGACCCCGCGCCAGTTGTGCGCTGTGCGGCTCGGCATCCATTCCTCTTGCTCCCGCGGGACCCAAATGCTTGTTTCATCTGGAAAATGGAAACCCGCAGGCATCACTCCGATCACGGAGTAAACCTTTCCCTCCATTTTCAATTTGATTTGAGAGAAATCCTGATTGGCGCCAAGAGATTGCTGCCAGAAATCGTGGCTGACGAGCGCGACCGGCGCCGCCCCAATGCGCAATTCCTCCGGAGCGAATGTCCGTCCCGCGGCTGGAGCAACTCCCATCACCGCAAAAAAATCCTTGGAAACCAAGGCTTCCATTGCGCGCGTTGGTTCGGATGTGCCGGATATCGTCGTCTCCCCATTTGCGTATTCGGCCATTGCCTGCAGGCTCTTGTTCATCGCGCGTAAATCATCGAAATTCGGGTCGGCAAAATTCATTTTGCCGCCCTTCGAATTCAATTCGTTCAGCTTCAGGATGCGATCCGGGTTGGGATAGGGAAGTGGGCGGAGAAGAACGCTATCAACCACGCTGAATATTGCGGTATTCGCGCCGATCGCGAGTGCAAGGGAAAACACCATCACCGCGGTCACGCCGGCATTCTTCACCATCGTGCGCAGGCCATATCGAATGTCCTGGCCTAGAATTGTCATTTTTGCGCCTTTCCCCCACCCGCAAGGAGCTATAGTTTGGCATCTTGATATGCAGATTCACAACCCTCGCAAGCTGCCGTAACTGTCTGATTTAATTGAGTTTACGCCACGCCAAGTCGACTTTGATAACCGGCGGTGACCGGAAATGGGACGCACTGTCCGAAACTGGAGGCCCTCTTTTTGGTCTTTAACCTACTCATACCTCAGCGCCACGAGCGGATCAACTCTTGTAGCTCGTCGGGCAGGAATCCAGCACGCCACTAGCGTTACTGCAATCAGTACCGCAGCCACCGCGACCAAAATACTTGTCGGGACTCCGCCGATCCCAAACAAGCCGCCGGAGAGCACCTTGCCCATCGCAAAAGCTGCAGGCCCTCCCACGGCCAATCCGCCCGCGGCAAGGAGCGCTCCCCGACGCATGACGAGCAAAAATATGTCGCGCTTCTGAGCACCCAGCGCCATTCGAATACCGAATTCATGAAGCCGCGCGGTTACTGCAAACGCCACCACGCCGTAAACGCCCACAATTGCGATCACAAGCGCAATGAAACTCAAGATTCCCATCATCCCGGCGATTTGAGAATTGCCGGCAAGGGATTCGTGGATGGCTTCATCGAGGGACATAACGTCGAAAGCGGGAAGTAAGGGGTCAAGCGTCGCAAGGTGAGCGCGCGCGGCGTCAGAAAAAGAGGAGGGCGCACCGGCAACTCGCAAGCCAAAAAATGCCTCTCGCATCGGAGATTGCGCAACCGGGCGGTAAATCACTGCTTCCGGAGATTCATTTGTCCAGTCATAGAGTACGTCGCCGGCCACGCCGACTACTTCAAGCCACGGCTCGCGCGAATCCGGTTCACCTACTTGGATGCGTTTTCCAATTGCGCTTTGCCCCGGCCACGAGCGGCGTGCCAGCTTTTCACTTACAATCGCGACGCCTAGCGAATTGGAAGTATCCCCGTCAGTAAAATTTCTTCCCTGTTTCAATTGAACGTGCATCAAACCGAAGTACCCGGGAGAGACACTCTGCATCACCGCATTGGGTGAATGTGCGGCGTCCGGGGCGACCCTTCCCTCAATCTGGAAGTCTTCCCAGTCCACCCCGTTATTGCTCAAGGGGAACGCGGAAAACATGGCCGCGGATTGCACACCGGGCAGACTCGCAAGCCGGTCCGTCGCCTGCTGATAGAATCGCGCTCGCGCACTTTCGTTCGAATAACTCGCAGCGGGAAGATTCACGGCAAGAACCAATGTGTGGCCGGGGTCATAGGCGTCTGCCGAATGGAGTATGCCCCGCAATCCTCGCACGGCCAGGTTTGCACTCACGAGAAGCGCGAGCGCGGTCGCAATCTGCGCCACGACGAAAATGCTCCGAAAGCGCTGCTGCAAACGGCTGCCCGTTGATCCGCGCCCGCCTTCACGTAGCGCCAGATTTAGGTCGGCCTTGGAGCCGCCGAAGGCGGGCCAAAGCCCTGCAAGGATTCCACTCAGAATCGCAATTGCCATTGTGAAGAGCAAGGAGCGATTGTCCAATTGAAGTTGATCCCAACCGGGTATCAATCTTGCGATTTCGCCCGGCATGGAATGAAGCAAGAGCCGCAAAAAGAAATCCGAAAATAGTAAGCTCGCTGCTCCGCCAAACAATGCCAGCAGGACGTTTTCGGCAAGCAGCAGCCGCACAACACGCAATCTGCTTGCGCCCAGAGCCGCGCGGACAGCAATCTCCCGCCCACGCGCCGAGCCACGCGACAATTGCAAATTCGCGATATTTGCGCACGCAATCAGCAGCACAACTCCAACCACCGCCAGCAGTAGAAAAGTTGCCGACCGGGTCAAAGTGCCCTCTACAAATTCCGCGAGCGGCATTACGTGCGCCTTGATATTTTTGTTTGTCGCCGGGTACGCGAGCTCAAGCCTACCCGAAATCGTTTTCATCTCAGCCTGCGCCTGCGCGATTGAAACTCCGACTTTCAATCGGCCAACCACTTTCAGGCTATGTGCTTTGCGATCACCCCACTGCTGCGGTGAAAAATCGAACGGCGTCCATAAATCGGTTGGCACCGGGAAGTTGAAGTCCCTGCCCATGACGCCGATCACCGTGAATGGTTTTCCATCCAAATTCACAGTGCGCCCTGCAATTCTCGAGTCTCCTCCAAACCGGCTTTGCCACAGGCCGTAGCTCAGAATGGCAACTTGGTTTTTTCCTGGCTCATCTTCGCCCGCGGCGAAGCCTCGGCCGATCTGCGGCCCTTGCGCAAGGGTCTCTAGAAAATCGGCGGTTACTTGCACTCCGAATACTTGTTCGGGTTGTCCATCACCGGAAATGCTTACGTCTTCCTGCTTATAGGCAGCAAGTTGTTCGAATGAATGGTTTTCCGCTTTCCAATCAAGATAATCAGCCGCTGTGACGGGCGCTTTCTGGCCGTTCACTACGGCTGCGAGCCGATCAAGATTGGAAAAGGGAAGCGGCCTGAGAAGGAATGCATCAGCTACGCTGAAGATGGCGGTATTCGCGCCGATGCCCAGAGAAAGAGTCAGCGCTGCTATCGCGGTGAATCCGGGATTTCGGAGAAGATTGCGGAATCCAAAGCGGAAGTCCTGCCAGAGTGAATGCACGGGCCACCTCCCATGATTTGCGCGGATGGGTGCGGAAACCGCCGGCCATCAGGTTTCCGCACACTCATGCAATGAGAGATACGCCGAATCCGCTCTGACTGTTCCAAAGAAAAAGCGATCGCGCGCCAAATATCAAACTGAGGCACTGGTGCTCGAACCTGCGGCGACGGGCCGCGTTTCATCCACCACCCAGCCATCCTTCAAATTGATAATGCGGTCCCCGTACGCGGCATTCCGTTCAGAGTGAGTGACTTGAATGATGGTCGTGCCGGCATCATTCAGTCGTTTGAAGAGCTGCATGATTTCTTCGCCTTGGCCGGAATGTAAGTTGCCGGTCGGTTCGTCGGCTAGGATCAATCGCGGACTCATCACCACTGCACGCGCCACGGCGACAAGCTGCTGCTGCCCGCCGGAGAGTTGATTCGGGTAGAGGTCTTTTTTCCCAACAATGTTGAAGCGGTCCAATATGTCGCAAACCAAACTTGTGCGCTCGCTGCGCGGCACATTTTTGTATGAGAGAGGGATCTCGAGATTTTCAAAGACAGTGAGGTTGTCAATCAAATGGTAGCTTTGGAAGACGAATCCGATATAGCGCTTATGAAGTTCGTTGCGCTGCTTGATGCTCAGCTTGTGAACAGGCTGATCGAGGAAGCGGTACTCGCCCGTCCACGCGCCATCCAGCATTCCAATGATCGAGAGCAGAGTGGATTTGCCGGCGCCTGATGGCCCCATGATGGTGACAAACTCGCCGGCCTGGACGTCAACGTTGACGCGCCGCAACACGAAAAACTTTCCGGCCGCAATGTCATACGCTTTTTCAATATTCCGCAACTGAATCAATGGCTCGGGCATTTCAACAATCTCCTCGTGTTCTTAGACTCCGCGCGCGCTCCAAGGTCTCTTGGACGCAAACCCTTGAAACTTTGCTATTCCATCCGCAACGCCAAAATTGGGTCTACGCTGGTTGCGCGGCGTGCAGGACCGATGGCCGCAAGAATCGCGGGCACGCCTATAAACGTCCACAGGTCGGTTGGCCTTACTTGGAATAATATCGTGCCAAGGAACCGGCTCAAGTAAAGCGCGCCGCCAATTCCAATGGCAATTCCAATTATCAGTAGCGCCATTCCGCTGCGTACCACCAATCGGAAGATATCGCCGCGCGCAGCCCCGAGGGCGATGCGAATTCCTATTTCCTGCGTCCGCTGCAAGACCGTATACGACATTACTCCATAAATGCCGACAGCCGCCAGCGCGAGTGCAAGTCCGGCAAAAGAGCCCAACAGAAGCACGGTCAACCGGCGAGGCGCAACGTTTTCGTCCACAATGCCCGCAAGCGTTTCAATTCGCGAGACGGGTATATTTGGATTCACTGATTGCACCGCATCGCGCATCGCTTGAGAGAGGCTTGCCGGATCGCCGGAAGTCCGGAGAATCACGTAACCACCTCCGCCCGGCATCTGTGAATATGGAATAAGGGTCTCGACGCGGGAAAGCTGGTCCACGCCATAATTTTTCACGTGAGACACGACACCCACGACTTTTCGCCAGATCGGATCATTCGGATCTTCATTGCGGCCGTTGACGGAAATATGCTTTCCAATGGGATCATCGTTTGGCCAATTCGTTTGTGCCATGGTCGCGTCAACGATGCACACCGGTTCCGAATCCGCCGTGTCCGCCGTTGTGAAGTCCCGTCCCTTTAAAAGGCGAATTCCCATGGCCGGGATTGTTCCGGGGGTCACGCGCGAAATATCTGTTGATGGCATTAATTGAGGTGAGGGACGCGGCCTTCCCTCCACTATGTAACTCGTCTGATTTCCGCCTAGCAGCGGATTCTTGATGCCGGAAAATTGCACTCCGGGAATCGTTTGGAGCTTCGCTGTCAGGTCACTCAAGAATTGCCGCCTCTGCGCATCGGTCATGGCCCCAGTGCTAGGAGTTGTGAAAAAACCAGTCAGAACACCAGCGGGATTAAATCCTGAATCCGCCCGGAGTACGCGATAAAGACTCTTGACCGTCAAACCCGCGCCCACGAGCAGCACGAGAGAGACGCTGACCTCGGCCACTACGAGAGCAGCCCGCAGTTTCTTTCGCCCCGAGGACGCGCTGCCTCCGCGCCCGCCCTCTTTCATCGATTCTTGAATATCAGTTCGCGAAGCCTGCCACGCCGGGAAAATTCCGAAAAATAGCCCAGTAAAGAGACACAGCCCCAGGGTAAAGAAAAGGACGCTGCCGTTCACGGCAACGCCGTCAATCCGTGGGACACTCAGCGTTGAAATACCAGCAAGCGCGCCCGAAGTGCTGTAAGCAATCAGCAATCCAAGACAGCTTCCGAGCGCCGCAAGGATGACGCTCTCCGTCAATAGCTGGCGCATCAGCCGCATCCGCGTCGCGCCCAGCGCCGTTCGTATCGCGAGTTCGCGATTGCGCTCCGTGGCTCGGGCCATCATCAAGTTCGCGACATTGGCGCATGCGATCAGCAGAACAAAACCAACTGCGGCCAGGAGAATCAATAGTGATTGCCGGATGTCTCCGACATAAGCATTCAGCAATGAATCTACGTTCACGCTATGGCTGCCATTTTCATTGGGATACTGCGCGGAGAGCCTCGCCGCAACGTCCTTCATTTCCACTCTCGCTTGTTCCAGCGTCACTCCGGGCTTCATCCGCGCGTACGCATAAATTCCAGGATGCTCGCCCCTCCGTTTTGGACCTCCCTCTTTATCCTCGAGTCTCCATAGCGAATTGAAAAGAGCGTATTGTCCCCAGGTTCCGTGAAATTTATTTGTTGGAAGCACTCCCACCACGGTGAATAGTTCGCCATCCAAATTCAATTTTTTCCCAATCACATTTGGATCTCGCCCGAACTTGCTCGCCCAATAGCCATCGCCCAAAAGGACCACGGGCGCGGCGCCGGCTTTGTCGTCGTCCGGTGTCAAGGCTCTCCCCAGGATCGGTTGAACGCCAAGTGTTGGGAAAAGCCCCGCGGTGATTTGCCGAACGCGAACGCTTTCCGCTTCGCCTTCTCCTGTGAGAATTGCGATATTTGAACGGTAGGGCGCCATGCTCTCGAACACGGTATTCATCTTGCGCCAGTCGTTGAAATTCTCCATCGAAATACTCATGTCGTGGATCTGAGGAGAACTCTCACCCATGAAGACGATTCGTTCCGGGTGCGGGTAGGGAAGCGGTCGCAGGAGCACGGCATCCACCACACTGAATATAGAAGTGTTCGCTCCAATGCCGAGCCCCAACGTCAGAACTGCAATTGCTGTGAAGCCGGGCCTCTTGCCGAGCATCCTAATGCCGTATTTGATGTCCTGAATCAGTGACCCCATGATTCCCCCCTTCGTGCTCGAAGACCCAGATGTAGAACTCTTCACATCATCAAGGAAGAACGAAATTTGAGGCAGAATGGTTCCTCGCACACCAAACCGCCGAAATCATGGTCTACTTCAAGCAAGTTTACGGCCTCGCCGCATACCCGTAACAGCTTGCGTTTATTGGAGTTACCGACAGATTAGAAGTCGCGCGCCCCTCTGCCTGCTCGTTATTGGGACGCGATGTGGCGAAACCGGAGGCGCTCCAGCAGGGTTATTCATGCCGCAGAGCGACGATTGGATCAACCTTCGTGGCACGGCGCGCTGGTATTAAGCATGCCACGAATGCCACTGCGGCGAGAATCAGGGCAGCTGTGCCCAGACTTGGCAAATCCGCATGTCCAAGGCCGGGGATAAAACTTCCTGCCAACGGGATCAACATGATTGAGATTGGTATCCCGATGGCAAGCCCGGTTGCCACCAGAATCATCCCGCGTCCAATAATCAATCTCATGATGTTGCTTCGCAGAGCCCCCAAAGCCATGCGTATGCCGAGTTCGTTCTTCGAATCCGCCACGACGTATGCCATAACGCCATAAACTCCCAGGGACCCGAGCACAAGCGATAGCACGCTGAGTGCACCCATCATTTGCGCGGCCGTAATAACATCAATGTTGCCTTCACGCACCAGTTCCGCCATTGACTTGACTCCAAAAATCGGCTGGTCTGGATCCACAGCGTAGATCGCGGACCGGACGGCCGATACATAGGAATCCGGATTCCCCGATGTTCTTACCGCGAGCGATCCATATGCACGGGGATACTGCGGGTAAGGGATGTAAACAACAGAATCCAACGCCGGGTTCGTCGCGTCCATTTGGACATCACCCACGACGCCGGCGATTGTCATCCAAGGATAGTGCGGGTCGTCTGCCGCTCCAATTCGAATTCGATGGCCGACCGGGTCTTCATTCGGCCAGTACGCGCGCGCCAGGTGCTGGCTAATTACAACGACTGGAGGTGAATTCGAAACATCCTGGTTTGTAAGGTCACGCCCGCGAATTAGCGGCACGCCAAACACGCTGAAGTAACTTGGGCTGACGCACTCAAAATCCGCGTTCTCGGATTCTGCCGGATTTGTCCAGGGCCGCCCTTCAATACTAAAAACGTGAGTGGAATGCCCCACGAATTGCGGCAGCGTAGTCGTGGTGGCCACAGCCTGAACACCTGGCAGAGCGGCGATCCCCTGCAGCGTTTTGTCGAAAAAGGTTTGCATCTGCTCTGGCTTTGAATATTTCGAGGCCGGCAAATTCAGTTCCATCGTCAGTATTGTTTCCGGACGGTAACTGCGATTAGCATTCAGGATTCGCTGGAATGTGCGGATGAGCGACCCTCCGAGCGCCAGCAGCACGACGGCCACGGCGACTTGCAGAATGACCAGCAGGCTACGCAGCCGGTGACGCACCCGCCCACTTGTGCCCGATCTTCCTCCCTCCTTCAGTGTCTCGCTCAAACCGACGCGCGAGCTTTCGAGCGATGGAAGAAGCCCCGCAAGAATTCCCGCTGTTACAGCGACACAAATGCTGAATGCCAGCGCGCGCCAATCCAAACGGATGGCATCCCATCCGGCAATTGAGTTCGTAACCTCCGCCGGCATGTCTAGAAGGATGAGTCGGATGGTCCATTCGGCAACAAGAAATCCTAAAGCCGCACCGGCGAGGCCAAGCAAAATGCTTTCTGTGAGTAATTGCCTCACGATTCGCCATCGGCTGCCGCCGAGCGCGGCCCGAATCGCGATCTCTTTCACCCGCCCCGTGCCACGCACAAATTGCAAGTTGGCTATATTCGCGCAAACAAG
>Ga0335079_10007017_pt1 | contig 12844 bp, 9 predicted proteins | sample Lox_Sample_33_FD_206719 | JGI IMG/M metagenome (GOLD analysis project Ga0335079, IMG submission 206719) | Soil microbial communities from Loxahatchee National Wildlife Refuge, Florida, United States - Lox_Sample_3.3 | ecosystem: Environmental > Terrestrial > Soil > Wetlands | place: USA: Florida... | reverse complement strand
GCGAAAGCGTAGAAGCCGTTTGGATGCCACATGGAGACGGGGGCGAAGCCGGGGACGGCAGCGAAGCCGGGAGGGAACAAGAGAGCGAGCCAAGAAGAAGGAAGGGTGCAACCATCTGCGTCTCCAGTCAAGTTGGCTGTGCCCTGGACTGCCAATTCTGTCTGACTGCTTTGCTCGGCATGAAACGAAATCTGACCGCCGGAGAGATTGTCGGCCAGATTTCGTCGGTCTTGGGGGAGCGGCAGGTTTCGCTGCCTCTTGATCGCGTCAATCTCGTCTTTATGGGCATGGGAGAACCATTCTTAAACTACGACAATTTCCTGAAGGCCGTGCGCTTGCTGGTGGAAGGAGTAGGACTGGCGGAGTCCCGCATGACGGTTTCGACGGTTGGAATCGTGCCGCGAATCTATGATTTTGGGCGCGAACCAGTGCGGCCTAAACTGGCCATCTCGCTGAACGCTCCGAACGATGAGGTGCTCACTTTCGAGTATGTGCTGCTAAACCAGGTCAACGATTCTCGAGCCCACGCCCGAGAATTGATCGAACTGATCCGCGGCACCCGTTCCAAGGTAAACCTGATCGCGCTCAACCCCGGACCAGGAATCGCCCTTGAAACGCCACCCCCCGCACGGGTGTCTGCATTTCAGAAGATTCTGATCGATGCTGGTGTGCCGACCTTCCTTCGACGCCCTCGCGGACGTGACATCTACGCCGCCTGTGGACAGCTGAAGCGCACGCTCGGGCTCCAAGCATCGGGTCTCTCAACCGGAGCAGGCGTCGAGAGCGCTTGATGAAAAGGGAAGGCCACAACCGTTGGCTACTGAATCGCCGCCTTGTCTCGCTCGGGTTGGGACGAGGGTGACGCCACGCATACCGACGGTGCGGCTTTCATGATGGTCGGCAATTCGATGCGGAAGGTCGCTCCTCCTTGGGGGCGGTTTTCGCAGACGATTTGTCCTTTGTGTTCCCGAACAATCCCATAACACACGCTGAGGCCGAGCCCGGCGCCCTGACCTACGGGCCGCGTGGTGTAGAAAGGATCGAAAACCCGGGTGGGGTCCTGTACGCCCGGGCCGCGGTCGGAAAACTCGATCACGATGACATCATCTTTGGCCCGCGTGCTTACGTCGAGCACACCGCCGTTTTCCGCCATGGCGTGGAGGGCGTTGTTGGTGATGTGCAGGCAGACCTGTAGGAGTTGATTCGAATCTGCCAGTACGCGAGGCAAGTTGCTGGCCAGGTCTGTGTGTACTTGGATCGCAGCCCCATGGAACTGCGGTGGGTACAGCTTAACCGCCGTTTGCACGAGAGCATTGATATCGAGCGGAACCTTTTCCGCTGGCACCTGCGCGGCGAAGCTCAGCAAGCTCGAGACCAGGGTGCGAATTCGGCGCACCTGCTGCTCGATTTTCTGGAGCCAAGGGCGCTGTTCGTCGTTCAGTGAAGTGCAGCCGAGCAGCTCGGCATACCCCAGTATCGCGGTCAAGGGATTATTTAACTCGTGCGCCGCTCCTCCTACCAATTGGCCTAAAGAGGCGAGCTTCTCCGCCTGTATCAACTGCGCCTGGAGGTGCTGAAGATCGTCTAAGGCTTCCTGCGTGGTTTTCAGCAGGCGGAGGAGTTGGCGGTCCAGCATGTGTTGCTTGCAAAACACCAGCACACCCAAAACCAGCATGGTTCCGAGCGACACCACCACGCGAAATCTGCGGACAGGATGCGGAGCCTCGGTATTGAACACCGACCAGGCGGCGAACAGGGGCAGGGAGAGAACCCCCACCATGCCTAAGCGCGCAACCCACACGCCGTAGCCTTCGCCTGAGCGCACCGGGGCGGGTTCCTCGGCTTGCGGCACGGATTGTAAGCCAATCCAGCTCACCCACGCGATCGAAGCCGCGAGCGGAATATCGTATATGCAGCCGGTATAGTAGACCCCTCTCTCGATGGCCCAGTTGGCCAGATACGAACTGAATCCATAGACCAGAGTGCAACCAAACCACTGGGCATACACTCGGTTCCAATAGCCCGAGCTGCGACTCCAAAGCAGGGCCAAACCGCCGAGGAGGGCTAACTTCTCGACCAGATAGACGATATTGAGATTGTGCTGGTAAATGGCGGGATCGGGACGGACGTAAAGCCAGGGTATCAGGCTGATCAGATACAGGTAGATCCACCAGATTGCCAACATCAAGAAATCCAGTGAGCCGACCCGGCTTTGCCATTGATCTTGCTCGCGATCGGGCTGCATCGCCAGGGCGGCGATCATAGGAACCAGATGGAGAAAAAGCAAGGCGTCGGGAGCAAATAAGTCGGGCACCTCCTGACGCAGAACTACTTCGAAATAGCACCAACAGCCCTGATAGACCATCCAGATGCCCACGCCGGACATCATGAGCGCCCAAAAGATCCGGGCCCGACCGTGGCTGGCCTTAACCCGCGGCCACAAGGCCAAAGCGCCGGAAAGCATAAGGGCAAACTGGGTTAGGTCGCTGATGGTGACCAGCGCGAAGCCCCGCAAGATGATCGACGCCGCCACCTGGAGGCACACTAAGCTCAAGACGACGAGAGTCCAGAGCTTCGCGGGGCGAGACATACACGTGGTCTCATTGTAGGTGGCTGCCGAAGGAGGGAAAGTTACTACCGTAATCTTCCGGAGGTAACGAAACCATACCCCTAGCCGAGGGGCGCCGGCGAGGCACACAACTCAAAGTTTTGCTTGCCCTTAGGCCTCAGACATCAATATCATCCGTGACGTCAGCATTCTGCGGGGCATATTCCGTTGGCAGTCTTGCCAGTCCGAGCGGTTCGAGGTCGATTCCTTTGGAGGCTGCGAGCGCCCCTGGGCCCGGGCGAGGTGCGCCGGGTCGAACGATGGCTAGCCTCGGCCAGGGTCTTGCTGGCGATTTCGGCGTTCGTAGCCATCTGGATGAATCCGCTCGAAATCCGCTTCTCGTTGTGGGCGATCGGTTTGCTGGCCTTCTATATCGCGCAAGGAATGATCATCATCTTCTTCCTGCGCTGGCGACAGCAGTCGACCCCCGCCTTCCGGGTGCTGGTTCACTGCGCCGACATCATCTGGCCGGCTCTGATTTCCCTTTTCGCCGCTGGGGAAAGCAATCCCTTCTTCGTGTTCTTCGTGTTTGTGCTGGCGGCGGCTGCCTACCGATGGGGTTTGTGGGAAACCGTGAGCACGGCGGCCGCCACTGTCGTGTTGCTTTGGATCGAAAGCTTCATCGTCCGCTCCGGGCTGTTTGTGAGTATCAACGATGTGCTCATGCGTTACCATTGGCCGGTCTTGCACTACGATGCTACCTCTTTCGATCCCAAGAGCCTGTTCATGCGTTCCGTGTATTTGCTGGTCTTGGGTTTCCTGTTGGGATATCTGGCCGAGCAGCAAAAACAGCTGCGCGCGGAAAAAGCCGTCATCAATCGAACCCTGAGTAAAGCCAGTGTCGAGGCAGGAGTCTCCGGGACCTTACAGGCGATTGCCTCGGAACTGTTCTCGATGTACGGAGCTAAGCACCTGCTGATCGCCTCTCTCGAGGCTATGAGCCACCGCGTGTTTGTCGCGGAAATCGGCGGGGAGAAGCGGGCCGCCTCTTTTCGCTGGCTGGAGCCGACGGTCGCCGATCGTGAAATCTATTTGCACGAGACCGAGGCGGCGGTGTGCTATGCCGAAGCAGACGGCCAATCCCGACCGCCCGTCGCCGTCCTCGGTATCGACGAAGCGGGCAGTCGCATCGAGCACCCCGGCTCAAAGTTTCTTGAGCGCTTTGCGCGGTCGCATCGCTTCCAGAGCGCGGTCGTGGTGTCCTTCCTCTTCGGGCAGGAGTGGCGCGGCCGGCTTTTCCTGCTCGACCCAGCTCTCACCAACGAGACCGAAGAAGAGCTACACTTCTTGCTCGAGCTGGTACGGCAGGTTGGGCCGGCGGTTTACAATGTGCTCCTGCTGCGCCGCTTGCGTCTGCGCGCCGGGGCGGTGGAGCGTGCCCGTTTCGCTCGTGAATTGCACGACGGGGCGGTGCAATCGTTGATCGCGGTGGAAATGCAAGTGGACGTGCTGCGCCGGCAATCGACCAGCCGGCCGGATCTGGTGACGCCGGAACTGGGCCGCATCCAGGGTCTGCTGCGGGAGGAAGTCCTCAAATTGCGCGAGTTGATGCAGCAGATGAAGACTCTCGACGTCGATGCCAAGCGGTTGCTCGGCCTCATTCACGACAGCGTGGACCGCTTCCAGCGCGAGACCGGGATTGCTGCCCGCTTCGTTTCCGAGCTGACGGAACTCGATATGCCACAACCGGTCTGCCGCGAGGTGGCGCGGATCGTGCAGGAAGCACTGGTCAATGTTCGCAAGCACAGTCAGGCGCAACGGGTTTTGGTTCGTCTGGGCGCGAGGAACGGCACTTGGAGAATGGAGATCGAGGACGATGGCCATGGATTTCCCTTCTCGGGACGCTTGTCGCACAACGAATTGGATAGCACGGGCAAAGGGCCGTTGGTTATCAAGGAGCGGGTGCGTTTAATTGACGGCGAACTCACGATAGAATCGTATCCGGGCCGTGGCTCCCGTTTGGAGATCACGGTACCCCAGCAACAAGGCGCAATCCATGGATAGAGGAAGATCGCATCCTATTCGCATCGTGGTCGCTGATGATCATCCGATTTTCCGGGATGGGCTACGGCGATTACTCGAAACCGAGTCGGATCTCAAGGTGGTTGGCGAGGCTTGCGACGGCGCCGAAGCCGTGAAGCTGGTTCGTCAACTGCGGCCCGACATCCTGCTGCTCGACCTCGCCATGCCCCGCCACCCGGGGCTTGAAGCCTTGCGGGAGATGAGCGCGGGTCCGGGCTCGAACGGGGTCCGAGTCATACTGCTCACGGCGGCGGCAGAGAAGAGCCAGATCGTCGAAGCCCTACAGCTGGGCGCACGGGGTGTGGTTCTGAAGGATTCTGCCACCCAGCTTCTGCTCAAGAGCATTCACACCGTCATGGCCGGAGAATACTGGGTTGGGCGGGAAAGCATCTCCAACCTCATGCAGTATCTCCGCAACCTCATTCAATCCTCCGGGGAAGAAGCCAGGCAGAAGAAATTCGGGCTCACGCCGCGAGAATTGGAGATCGTTTCGGCCGTGGTGGCAGGCTATTCCAATAAGGAGATCGCCGAGTATTTCAAGATCAGCGAAGATACGGTAAAGCACCACCTGAGCAACATTTTTGACAAGCTGGGAGTTTCTACCCGGCTGGAACTGGCCTTGTTCGCGGTCAACCAGTCTTTGCCCCTAAAGCCCATCTGCTGAACATGGCACGGTCGTGCCATTGCCGAGGCCCAGGCCGGGCCCTAGCATTAGAGTGGCGGAGAGGGGTGTGGAGACGTTCGGTTTGCGGTAGTTGCCCTTTCTAGGAGGCAGTCTTTGCAACGCTGGTTCCATAAAATCTGGCTGGAAGAACAAGGTCAGGATATTGCCGAATATGCGGTTATGCTTGCCGTTATCCTGATCATTGTGGTCGGTACCGTGCGCTTGATTGGCGGGAATGCCAATAATGCGTTCTCGGCCACTGCGAGCTCGATTAGCCAATAGCACTCGCTAAGTTCAGGTCGCCACGCGTCCGAAGGCAATCTCTGGTGCTGACCAAGATTCCTTCTTGTTGCCGCCCACTTCATCTCATCCGTAACCATGGACCGTGGGGCGGCGAAAGCCGACGCACGCCTACCGGAAGAATCTAACTTCGCCGATCCTCGATCCGACTGCCGCTTGGCGGTCATGCTTTCCCGGCAGAGCACGCTCCTTGTTCCGATCCCGTGAAGCCCATTCCTGCTCGGAAACCAACCGGAAGGCTCGCTGCAGTGAGCACTGTGACGCCATAACGGTTCGTTTGGACTCTTGACTTGGCGGCGTGAAAATTGAGAATTGGGATGCCGCGATCGCTGCTTGACACGCGGTGTAAACTTTCGAGCGGTGGTTTGAGAGTCAAGAAAATATGTTGCCGAATTCTCCACCATCCGCACGCCCAGCCGCGCATCTCTTTATCCACAATAATCACCGGGCTGAACCACGTCGATCATTCCCCGGAGGAGCACGGGCCATTTATGTTTTCCTTCACCATGTTCTTGAGTAATGCAAAAACCATGGCGGAGAAGCAAGATCTGAGTTGTATCGCGCTCGAAACCGCTGTGTTTTGCACGCAATGTGAGTTGATTAGTCGCAGCACTACGTCTTATTGCTTTGCCTGTGGTAGTCAAGCATTGTTGAGCTTGTCACGGATTCTAGGTGGATCCCTGCGCGGACAGACAACCGCGCGGTTGATCACCGATAATGAGCTCGATCGATTGGTGCGCGATCTTCTCCGCACTGTCCCCGCCGGCGCGCCGGAAAACCACTTGCCCGCCTCATTCGCGACCCTGGCGCCCTCGCGTCACCACGCCCGTACTCAGGCATCGGTGGAGGTGCCCGTTGTGCGCCCCCGCCTAGGGCAAGAGCTATGTCCGAGCGAAATCGATTTGGAGCCCGCAATTCACATCATTGCCGAACGGGCGCAAGCCTTGACGGGAGCGACCGGGGCCGCCATCGCTTTGTGCCAGGGCGAGGAAATGGTGTGTCGTGCCCGCACCGGTCGCACCGCGCCTGACCTCGGAGTTCGTTTGCAGACCGATGCCGGCATCACCGCCGATTGTGTTCGCACCGGCAAGGTTGTACTTTGCCAGGATACGGAAAGAAATCCGAGCGTCGACCTCGCCTCCTGCCGCCGCTTGGGAGTGCGCTCCGTGCTTGCAGCTCCCTTGCGCCATTATCGCCGCATGATCGGAGTCTTCGAGGTTCTGTCGATCGCTCCTTACGCGTTCGACAACCGCGACATTGCGACCATCGAACTGTTTTCGAGCACCATGGTGGCCGCCATGAGTCGGCTTGCAAGCATGGGGCGAGCCAGCCGGCGAAAGTCTCTGTAGTCGGGCGCCCGGCAAGGGTTTCCCCTGTTCCCGGGCTATCTCCTTGGGATAATATGATATAAAGGCCCGCCATGCGGTCTGCCCTCACCAATCCGCCTGTGATTGGCTTAGAGATGTGTGATCGCCGTTGGAGTGTGCGCTACAAGGTGCAGCTCCCTGCCTATGCCAGCCTGGTCGGAACTGGTAGCAGCCAGCCGCCGGAGCGGATGAGAATAGTCGATATCAGCGAAAATGGCATGGGGATTCAGGCGTTGCTTCCGCTCGAACCCGGCCAACGGCGAACCTCCCTGCTGAGATTGCCCTACAGCCAGACCCTAATCCGAGCGGACGCCGAGGTGGTCAGGACGGACGCATTCGGGCGCGCTGGGCTTCGATTTTACGCCATGCCCGAGGAGTCGCTTAGCGCCCTGAGACTGTGGCTCTTCAGCCGAATCGCCAAGCTCCCACAGATAATTCAGCAGCGCCCGATCGCCCAACCGGGACCGCGCGCGAACCTACGGGCAAATACCAGCGGCATCGCTCCCTTGGAGAATCGGAGCAAGCCTACGCGGCCAGATTACACAACCATTCTCGCTGCCGTCGAAGCTGTGCAGCCCGAGCTCGAGGCGGTTGGAGTCGATCGGGATCTCGCCTTGCACCTGGTTGCTCGCAGGGCACAAGAATTTACCCGAGCGAGCGGCGCCGCCTTGGCGTTAGCCGAGGGCGAGGAGATGATTTGCCGAGCCAGCGTCGACGATGCTCCCCCCAGTGGCTACCGCTTCAGCATCGGGTCAGGGTTTTCCGGGGAATGTGTGCGCAGCGGCTCAGTCTTGCGGTGCGACGATTCCGAAACCGATCCCCGCGTGGACCGCGAAAGTTGCCGCTCGATCGGGGTGCGGTCAATACTCGTCGTGCCCATCCGCTGGAAATCCATGATCATTGGGCTGCTCGAGGTGTTTTGCCTGCAGCCGAACGCATTCGGGCCGGATGATGAGTTCATTCTTGTGCGCCTGGCAAAGATGGCCGCCACAGCTGGCGCTCCAGCTGAGGCAGCGGAGGAGGAAGGCGCCCCCGAAGCCCCGCCCGAGCCGCGTGCGCCTAAGCTTGCTCGGTGGGCGGGCGCCCTGATCAAGATCGGCATCACGGTCTCGTTCGTCTTTTTGGGGGTAATCAGAATCTGGGAAGTCGATAGCCGGGGTTCGAGTCAAACGACGGTCGAGCCGACAACCTCGGGCAGCCTGCAACTCCCCGATCCGCCTATGAAGCAACGAGCGACGGGGTTGCCGGAGTTGTTGCAATTGGCGGATCAAGGGGACGCCGCTGCCCAGTTCGCCTTGGGCGTCCGCTATGAGACAGGGGACGGAGTGCCGCAAGATGACCAGGAGGCGGTCCACTGGTTCAACGAAGCGGCCGAGCAAGACGACCCCGGCGCGCAAGGCATGCTCGGGGCCTATTATTCGGCCGGACGCAGCGTTCCCGCGGATCCCGTAAAAGCCTATTTCTGGTCGATTCTAGCGAAAGCCGGGGGAGATGAAGCCAGTAAGTCTCGTGCAGCCTTGCTGGCATCGCGGTTGAATCGCCGCCAGATTCTCGATGCTCAGCAACAGGCGAATAACTGGAGAGCCCGGCATCGCGCATCGCGCCCGCCCGACGCCCCCCCGGAGCCATGAGCCGCTTGGTCCTCTCGAGCGCTTCCGGTTTAAAATATAGAGAGAAGGGTTTCCCGGTGTCGACGCTCAAGGATATCGTCTATGAGCATGTTCGCGAGGGCGAACTGTATGAGCGGTTAGACCGCAATCGGGTGCGGTGTTACGCCTGCGGCCACTGCTGTCCGATCCCCGAGGGCCAGCCGGGTGTCTGCAAGGTCCGCTTCAATCGGGGTGGCACTCTCTACGTGCCCTGGGGCTACGTCGGTGGGGTGCAATGCGATCCAGTGGAGAAAAAACCCTTCTTCCATGCCTACCCCGGTGCGCTGGCCTATAGCTTTGGCATGCTGGGATGCGATTTGCATTGCGCCTATTGCCAGAACTGGGTAACTTCTCAAGCCTTACGCGATCCGCACGCTGTTTCCCCTCCGCTCGCGGCATCCCCGGAAGCATTGGTTGAACAAGCGCTCCGCCAAGGCGCTAAAATTTTGGTCAGTACCTACAACGAGCCGCTTATTACCAGCGAGTGGGCGGTGGCCGTCTTTAAAGAAGCCAAGGCCGCAGGTCTCGTGACCGGCTTCGTTTCGAACGGCAATGGAACGCCCCAAGTGCTCGAGTACTTGCGTCCCTGGATCGACCTCTACAAGGTAGACTTGAAGAGTTTTGACGATCGGCACTATCGCCAACTTGGGGGACGGATTCAGCCGATTCTGGACACCATCCGTCGCCTTCACGACTTGGGTCTGTGGCTTGAAATTGTCACCCTGCTGATTCCCGGCTTCAATGATTCGGACGATGAACTGCGGCGATTGTCCGAGTTCCTGGTAAACATATCCCCGAATATTCCCTGGCATGTCACTGCGTTTCATAAGGATTACAAGATGGAGGACCCCGACAACACGCGTCCGGAGGATTTACTCAGGGCGGCACAAATCGGCAAGAATGCCGGTTTGAACTATATTTATGCGGGAAATCTGCCCGGCAGTGTAGGAGAACAGGAGAATACCCATTGTCATCACTGCGGCACGACCGTGATTCGCCGCTATGGCTACTTTATCGAGCAGTATCGTCTCACTCCGCAGGGTTCGTGCCCGTCGTGCTCCACTCTAATCCCCGGCCGGTGGGCCCGAAAGTTTGACGGCCAAATCACCGATCGTCCTTTCCTGCCCCGTCGTTCTTCTTCCTTGATCAATATTCTCAACTAGACGTTGGCTTCGTCCGAGTGGCCTGCTCCCACCGGACCTCGCTCACAAACCGTCGAGGTGAGCGTCCATACCTAGAACCCTCGGGTATAACTCCGTAAAATGGGGGGGAAGATATGCAGTTCAAGGAAGATGTCGGTTATGCGCTCAGGCAATTCGCGGCTGCCCCCGGCTTCACGATCACAGCCGTCCTGACGCTGGCGCTTGGAATCGGGGCAACGACTGCGATCTTCACGCTCGTCGATGCCGTACTGCTCAAGTCCTTGCCGGTAGCGAAACCGAGTGAACTCTATCGTGTCGGCGACGTAGAAAACTGCTGTGTCAACGGCGGCCTACAGGATGATTGGTCTCTGTTCTCCTATGACAAGTACAGGACCTTTCGGGACGGGACCGAGGGGTTCGTCGAACTGGCGGCTTTCCAGGCGGGGGGTGTCCTGCTAGGTGTGCGCCGGAGCGGAAGCGCCCAGGTGGCCGAGTCGCAGCCAGGCGAGTATGTCTCGGGAAACTACTTCTCCACCTTTGGAATTGGCGCCTACCTGGGACGATTACTGGCGCCGCGGGATGACCGCAAGGGAGCCGAGCCCGTCGCCGTCATGAATTATCGAACCTGGCAGCAGAAGTACGGGCAGGACCCATCGGTGGTTGGGGCAAGCTTCCTGTTCGACGGCCACCCCTTCACCGTCATCGGAGTGGCGCCACCTGGATTCTTTGGCAACCGACTGCAAAATCCCCCTGCCTTCTGGATTCCACTTTCCGACGAGCCACTGATCGCGGGCGCGAGCAGCATCCTTGATTTCCCCGAACAGGATTGGCTGGACCTGATCGGCCGAATGAAGCCGGACGCGGATCGAAAGAAGGTAGAAGCGCAGATGCAAGTAGAGCTCAAGCAGTGGCTGTTAAGCCCTGTAAGCACGCTGCAGTCGGAGGAACGGGCCTTGGTGGCGAAGCAGACCTTACATTTCTCGCCGGGCGGTGCGGGGGTGCGAAGCTTGCGCAACGAGTACGAAGCGGGACTGCGTATGCTGCTGGCAATTTCCGGGTTTGTGCTGTTGATCGCTTGCGCCAACGTGGCCAACTTGATGCTGGTGCGAGCCGCCAATCGCAGGCAGCAGACTTCAATCCGGGCGGCGCTGGGCGCCCCACGATCGCGGCAGATCGCGCAGGTGCTGACGGAAAGCGCCGTGTTGGCCTTGCTCGGGGGAGTGCTCGGCGTCGCCTTGGCCTTCGCTGGAACCCGTCTGATTCTGCATCTGGCGTTTTCGAAGATCCACGTTGCCATCACTGCGACGCCTTCCCTTGCCGTGCTGGGCTTTACCTTCACAGTAGCGCTATTGACCGGAATCCTGTTTGGAGTCGCGCCCGCCTGGAAGACGGCATCGGCGGACCCAAGTGATGCCCTCCGGGGAGCCAACCGCTCGACCGCCGGACGCGAGAGCTGGATGCAAGAATCTCTGGTGGTAGGGCAAGCCGCACTCTCGCTAATCCTGCTGTGCGCTGCGGGGTTGCTGATTCAGAGCTTGCGTCAGATGCACAACCAGCACTTCGGCTTCGAGACGGGCAACCGCTCCATCGTGCTATTTGACCCGAACATGGCGGGATACGGGCCGACGCAGCTCGATACGCTCTATCGCCAGCTTCACCAGAATCTGAAGGCAGTCCCGGGCGTAGCCCAAGTCGGTTTTGCGCTCTACAGTCCCATGCAGGGGGATAACTGGGGCGAAACCGCCTACATCGAAGGGCAAGCTCCTCCACCGCCAGATAGCGATCAGAATGAATCATCGTGGGCACGGGTAAGTGAAGACTACTTCGAAGCCATAGGAACCAAAATCGTGGCCGGCCGAGCCTTCACCGATCAGGACACGGCGAACACACGACGTGTCGCCGTGGTGAACCAGACCTTTGCCAAGAGGTTCTTTAAGGACCAAAATCCGATTGGAAAGCACTTTGGCGATTTGGATATGAAGTACGCCGGCGCCTTCGAAATCGTCGGCGTCACCGAAGACACCATGTATTGGGAACCTGCCAGCAAGATGCGGGCCATGTTTTTCCTGCCTGCCCAGCAGCGAATGAACTATGACGATCCCCTGGCGTCGACGTTCGAGAACCGTTCGCATTACCTGAATGCGATCGTGTTGAAAACCGTGGGAAGCGTGCCCGGTTTAGAACCCCAGGTGAGACGTGCTCTCGCGGAGGTGAATCCGGACCTCGCCGTTATCGGATTCAATCGCTTCGCCGATCAGGTGGAAAGCAACTTTTCCCAGCAAGAGATGATCGCGAAACTAACCTCGCTCTTCGGTGTTTTAGCTCTGGCGCTGGCTTCGGTCGGCCTGTACGGCGTGACCGCCTATTGGGTCGAGCGTCGCACCCGGGAAATCGGCGTCCGCATGGCCCTCGGCGCCGACCGCTTCAACGTCTTGAAACTCGTGCTGCGAGGAGCCTTCCTCGACGTAGGGATCGGGCTGGCCATTGGCATTCCCGCGACCATTCTTGGTGGCCGCACCCTGGCGGCGCAGTTGTTCGGTGTTACCCCCTACGATCCGAAGATCTTGCTCGGAACGACGGCCGTGCTTTGCTTGGCCGCTCTGGTAGCCGCTCTCGTCCCCGCGCGAAGGGCCGCCAGCCTCGATCCACTCCGCGCCTTGAGGACTGACTAAAACATTCTTTGCTGGTTATGCTGTGGACGAGCGGGGCAAGCCTCCTCGAGTACGCCTCGCCTCTGCTCCAGCCGGTTCCATCGCAGGCCGTGGCGTGGCGGGACAAACGACAGGTGGATTGGAAATCCGTTTACCCGAAAAACGCCGTAAAGCCCCGCCCTTCAGGGCTGGGGATAAAAGTGTATTTGCGAAGCAAAGCGGGGTTTCGCACGTATTAGATTAATGCTTGCAGTATTATCAGTACATGGCACTAGAAGGATACAAATCGGACGACAACGTTGTGTATTCCAACAAGTACCATTGCGTCTGGACGCCCAAGTACAGGCGCGCCGTGCTGGTGGGTCGGATTGCAAAACGCTGCGAACCGGTGCTTCGAAAAGTGGCAGCAAAACATCGGGCGGAGATCCGGGCTTTGGAAAT
>Ga0335079_10007016_pt1 | contig 12845 bp, 9 predicted proteins | sample Lox_Sample_33_FD_206719 | JGI IMG/M metagenome (GOLD analysis project Ga0335079, IMG submission 206719) | Soil microbial communities from Loxahatchee National Wildlife Refuge, Florida, United States - Lox_Sample_3.3 | ecosystem: Environmental > Terrestrial > Soil > Wetlands | place: USA: Florida... | reverse complement strand
CCGGAATCGCAGTTGGACCGCTTCCTGCTGCGGGCGCGCATGGGATATCCCCAGGGGGAGAGCGAGCGCGAGATTCTGCGCTCGGAGGCCGGCGCTGCTCGACTCGACGACGTGCGGCCGGCGCTCAGCTCGGCTGATGTGGTCGCCATTCAGGAGGAAGTCACCAGGGTGCGGGTGGACGATTCTCTGCTCGACTACACCCTGGAGATCGTGCGCAAAACGCGCGACTCCGAGTTCCTTTCACTTGGCGTCTCGCCGCGTGGCTCGCTCATGCTCTACCGCGCCGCGCAAGCCATGGCCTACGTCGAAGGCCGCGATTTTGCCGTGCCCGAAGACTTCAAGTCGCTGGCTGTACCGGTGTTCGCACACCGTGTGGTCGTCAATGCCCGCTACTCCTCGATGCTCAAGAAGTCCGAGCAGGCGGAGCAGGTGCTGCGTGAGATTGTGGAGAGCGTGGCCGTCCCGTTATGAAACCGGCTTGAGCTGCAGGATTAGTCCCAACGTTGCGCGCATTCCCTCTTCAAGTTACAGACGTAATCTTTCGCGGGCATCCTTTTGTCGCTAACATACGCCTCAGCAGGGACGTCTAACATGACAACAGGCGCCACTTCGGTGGACGCTACGGCCGGGGACCCGATTAGCGCTCGAAAACGCTGGTTGTGGTACATCGTATTTGCTTCCGTCCTACCTATCGCAATTCTCCTGTTGCGACACCTGGCATGGAAAGGCGATGCCCAGCTCCACACTCTGGCTGAAGCTGTAGCCAACGGGGCCGCCCTGATGGCGGCGGCGATGGCGCTGGTCCGCTACTACACCAAGAAAGAAAGCAAGTTCCTGCTGATCGGCAGTGGCTTCATCGGCGCCTTTTTCCTCGACGGCTATCACGCTGCGATCACCTCTGTGTACCTGGCGAAATACACCCCCTCGACGCTGGCGGCGCTGACCCCGTGGAGCGGCACGGCCTCAAGGTTGTTTCTGTCGCTGCTGATGCTGGCTAGCGTATTTGCCTGGCGGAAAGGCATGCAGAGAGAGGCAACCCGGCGGCAGGAAATTCTGGTTTATGTGTTGGTCGGGAGCTGGACGCTGATCAGCTTCGTTTTCTTCGTGGTGGTCAGTTTGAAGCCGCCGTACTATCCACACTTTGTCCTGCATCGCCCGGTCGAACTTATACCGTGTGTCCTCTTCGCGGTGGCAGCCTTGGGCTATCTTTCCGCCGGATCGTGGAAGATTCACGCCTTCGAGCATTGGCTGGTTCTCTCGCTCATCGCCGCGGTTGCCGCCAATGTATCCCTCTCGATTTATGGCGGGCTTTTCGATGCCATTTTCTTCGCGGCCCATGTGCTCAAGATCGTGCAATACGTACTGGTTCTCTTCGGACTCTACGTAAGCATGCACACCATCTTTCGCCGCGAGGCCGCTCACACCAGCCGCCTGGCCCAGGTGAACATCTCATTGGCGAATGAGATCGAAGAGCGGCATCGGGCGGAAGCGGAGCTGCGGCAGGCGCAGGAAGAGCTGGACTCTCGTGTGCGGGCTCGCACCCAGGACCTCGCGATTGCCAACGATGCTCTTTCCGCCGAGATTGCGGAGCGCACGCGCGCGGAACAGCAGCTCACCGGCGCCAATGACGAGTTGAAAAACCGGACGGACGAACTGGAGCGCCAAACGCACGAGATGGAGTTGCTGGCGCAGCTTGCTTCGGCGCTGCGGGCGTGCGCCAATCCGGAAGAAGCCGAGCGTGCAGTCGCGCGGGTGCTGGCGTGGGTGTTTCCCCGCGGCAGCGGCGCCATCTGTATTTTTAACAACTCGCGCAACCTGGTGCAGCCCTCCGAGCGCTGGGGGACGCAGATGGAGGTCTCGGCATTCACTCCCGACGAATGCTGTGCTCTCCGCATGGGGCGCGTTCATCTGGCAGACGGGCAGCAACTGCTCGATTGCGCGCACGTGGACGCTCGCAGGTTCTACCTGTGCGCTCCTCTGGTGGCACAGGGCGAGATGCTCGGCACCATCTTCATCCAGGCTGAGAAGGCGGCCGATCTGGAAAACCGCAATTTCGTGAGCGGGCCGGCCAAGCTGGTGCAGACCATTGCCGAACAGGCAGCCCTGGCGCTGAGCGGCCTGAAGCTGCGCCGCGTGCTGCGCGACGCCGCCATTCGCGATCCCCTCACTGGACTGTTCAACCGGCGCTACATGGAAGAAACGTTCAGCCGCGAACTGGCGCGCTGTGTGCGGAATGGCAGGCCTCTGGCGGTGGTGATGATCGATGTCGATCACTTCAAATCATTCAACGATCGCCACGGTCACGACGTTGGCGACCTGGTGCTGAAGCAAGCCGGCGTGCTGATGAGGTCAATGATCAGGGCCGAAGACATTGTTTGCCGGCTGGGTGGCGAGGAGTTTCTCATTATCATGCCCGACGCCGATCTGGAGTGCGCTATGCGACGCTCCCACAGCCTTAAAGACCAGTTCGGCGCGATGAACATTAACCACAACGGCGGCCCCATTGAAGCTGTAACCATATCGGTGGGCGTCGCCAGCACGGAATCGGCCGGTTACACTGCGGAAGCCCTGATGCATGCGGCCGATCAATGCCTGTACATGGCCAAGAACCAGGGACGCAACCATGTGTGCGCCTGTTCCGCCGCAATCGTGGCCATGCCCTAGTGGCCGCGCCTAGCTCTTGCTACAAGACCTTCTTTTTGGCTGCGGCCTTGGGCTTGGCTGCGCTCAGCGCCTGCTCTGCCGGGATTTCGTTGCCGCTTTTGTCGACGTAGTGGATGTCGAATGCGGCGTCACCCGACAAAAAAGCTGTGCAGGCGGTCACACAAGTGAACGCGTGCTGGTGCTTCGGAGGGATGTAGGCGAAGCCCCCGCGCTCCACGATCGAGCTTTTGCCGTCCTGGAGCTGCATTTTCCCCGAACCGCTGACCATCATGATTTGCTCACCCGAGGAATGCCAGTGCATGGGCACGGTGCAGCCGCTGGTGAACTTCAGCATCAAGGTGAACGCGCCCTTGCCGGGGTCGCCGTACTCGGGCGCCATGGTCAGGCACGCCGGCAAATACGGAGCGGAACCGAATTTCAACTCGCCCGGGTTGGCGGCATGGGTCTGCTCACCGCCTTGCGCCCAAACCGTGAGCGCCACCAGTCCCACCGCGGCGCAGAGCAATACAAATCGGCAAATTTGGCGTGTCATGTTTCTTAGCCTCCCTGTAAGGCCGATCACGGCGCACGATTCTAGCGCAAAGTCCGCGGCACAACAATTCTCTGGTTTTCGATCTGCGATGGTATCGTTATGGGCGATGAACGTGCTGCGCTTTTTCATGCTGCTGGCGCTGGTTATCTGGATTGGCGGCATCATCTTCTTCGCCGCCGTAGTCGCGCCGACGTTGTTCAAGGTCCTTCCCACCCATCAGCTCGCGGGCGTCGTCGTGAGCCGCTCGCTTGGTAGCCTGCACTGGATGGGAATTGCCTGCGGCGTCGTGTTTCTCGTCACGTCAATGATCAGTTCGTGCTCGGCGTGCGGCGCTGCTCACCCGTTCGCGCCGCGTCACCTGCTCGTGTACGTAATGCTCGCGCTCACGGCGATCTCGCAATTCGTGGTCTCGTCGAAATTGCTGGCGATGCGCACGGCGATGGGCGAGATCGATCTCGTGCCCCTCGCCGACGCGCGCCGCATCGCCTTCAACCAGCTTCACGTCTGGTCCTCACGCCTGGAATCCGGAGTGCTGATTCTCGGGCTTATCGTGCTGTTTCTGGTGGCGCGACGTTTATCATAAGACCCTCTTATGAAATCCGGCATCATTGGCCTGCCGCAGGTAGGCAAGACATCGCTGTTCACCATCCTCACCAAGGCGCACGTGGAAGCGCACGGCGGACGCGAGGCCCACATTGGCATCGCACGCGTTCCCGACGAACGCCTCGACAAGCTGGCGGCGCTCTATAACCCGCGCAAGACCATGCACGCTTCCATCGAGTATGCGGACGTGGCCGCCATCGGCCAGGAAGCGCTCAAGGACACCGCGTACGCGACCGCGCTGCGCAACGTGGATGCTCTCGTGCACGTGTTGCGCGCGTTCGACGATCCGGCCGTGCCACACGTCGGCGCCATCGACCCCGCGCGCGACGCCCGCAACGTCGAGTTCGACCTGATGGTCAACGATCTTGGGCAGATCGAAAAGCGCATGGAGCGTCTGGTCAAAGACCTGAAGAAAATGCGCTCGCCGGAGCTCGAGAAAGAGCACGAGCTGATGGTGAAATCCAAAGAGCAACTGGAGCGCGAGCGTCCGCTGCGCGAGCTGGAACTGGCGCCGGAAGACCGCAAGCGCCTGCGCGGGTTCATGTTTCTCAGCCAGAAGCCGATTCTCTATGTGCTGAACGTGGGCGAGAGCGCCGATCTCGGCAGCGACCTCGAGCATGCGGTCGATAAATTCGGAGTCCAGGAGATCGCCTCGCGCCCCAACGCCGGCGCCACGGCCATCTGCGGCAAAGTCGAAGCCGAACTGGCGGAAATGGACGACGCCTCAGCCGCCGAATTCCTTTCCAGCTACAACTTGAAGGAGAGCGGCCTGGTGCGGCTAATCCGCACAACCTACGAGCTGATGGGACTGATCTCCTTTCTTACCGTCGGCGAAGACGAATGCCGCGCCTGGACCATCCCGCGCGGAACGCGCGCGGTCGAGGCGGCGGGAGCCATCCACACCGATCTCGAGAAGCACTTCATCCGCGCCGAGGTCATCCACTGGGACGCGCTGCTCGAAGCCGGCTCGGAAGCCAACGCCCGCGCCCGCGGCACGCTGCGACTCGAAGGCAAGGACTACATCGTCAAGGACGGCGATGTGGTGCACGTGCGGCACTCGGGATAGTACTCATCTGCTATTCTTCCCGCTCGCATGCACCCCATTCTCCTCAGCCTTGTGATGGGCCTGACGGCCGCTGCGGCGGACGTTTTCGGCGGCGCTCTCATCGCCCACCGAACCTGGGAGCGGCACTACCTGAAATATTTCGTCGCCCTGGGCTCCGGGTTCATGCTGGCCGCGGCGTTGCTGGAGATGGTGCCCGAGGGCATTCACCTGGCGGGCGCGCGCGGGCCGCTGTTCGTGCTCGCCGGATATCTGCTGGTGCACTTCTTCGAGCACACGGTCACGCCTCATTTCCACTTCGGCGAAGAAACTCATGCCCATGAATTCGTGGGCGCCCACACTGGCTTCTCCGTGCTCGTCGGCCTGGTGGCGCACACGTTTTTCGACGGCATCGCCATCGCCAGCGGTTTCCTAGTCTCGGAATGGCTGGGATGGGTGATTTTCCTGGCCGTGTTCCTGCACAAGATCCCGGAGGGATTCACGGTGGCCTCGGTGATGCTGGCCAGTGGACGCAGCCGCGGCATCGCCTGGGGATCCTCCGCGCTGCTGGGCGCCTCCACCATCGCCGGCGTGCTGGCGATGTCGGCGCTGCAGAGCTTCCTGGGCGCCGGGCTTTCGCTCTCCGCCGGGGTCACAATCTACGTGGCGGCTTCCGACCTGATCCCGGAGGTCAACAAAGAGCAAGGCGTGAAAATGGCGCTGCTGGTGTTCCTGGGCGTCGGCCTGATGTTCGCCTTGGACCAACTCTTCCACCTGCACTGACCTGAGTCCGGGCTGCAAATCAATCGTTCTCCGCCAGCATCTGGGGCCGGGTATAAGCTAATGCCAGCCGGAGGAATCGAGCCAGAACAATGCCACCCGCCGCACGAACCCTCCTTCTGATCACAGCTTCCTCGCCGGAGATCCAGAGAGTTCGGCGCTCTCGGGTCTTAAACTTCCAGCAGATCACGATGCCGTACCTTGCGGCCCTTGTGCCGCCGGAATGGAACGTGGTGCACATCGATGAGGCGGTGAGGGCTGTCGATTGCTCAACGCCAGCGGACCTTGTGGCCATCACCTTCCACACCCCAAGCGCGCCTCATGCCTACGCCATGGCGGCCGGCTTCCGTCACCGGAGAATCCCGGTGGTGCTCGGCGGACCGCATGTGACCCTGATGCCCGACGAGGCGCAGGCCCACGCTGACGTGATCTTTGTCGGGGAAGCCGAATCCGGGTGGCCGCAGTTTCTCCGGGATTTTGAAGCAGGGCGACATCGCCGGCGCTATTGTGCGACCGAGCTTCCATCCCTGGAACAGGCTCCGATGTCGCGGAAAGACTTGTTTCACCGCCGTGATCATACGGGAGGAGTCCTGTTTGCCACGCGGGGCTGCCCGCACCGCTGCGACTTCTGCGTTGTCGCCGTCATGTATCAGAGCCGGCTGCGCAAGCGGCCGGTAGAGGCAGTGGCTGAGGAGTACGGCTCTTTCCCGGGGAAGGTCATCATTTTGTGGGATGACAACATTGCGAGTGATCTGGAGTACGCCAAGACGCTCTTCAAGGCGCTCGTTCCCCATCGCAAGTGGTGGAGCAGCCAGGCGAGCATTCAGGCGGCTCGGGACGACGAGTTCCTGGAGTTGGCCGCGCGCAGCGGCTGCAAACAGCTATTTATCGGACTGGAATCCATCTCTCAGGCAAGCCTGGACGGGGCCCGCAAAGGCTTCAATCGCGTGGCCGACTATGCCCCGGCAATCGAGCGGATCCACTCCCATGGCATTGCCGTGCAGGCGGGTATTGTCTTTGGCTTTGACCACGACGCGCCCGCGATCTTCGACGATACCCTGGACTTCCTCGAGCAGGCAGGAGTGCAGAATGCGACCTTCAATATTCTGACCCCATTTCCCGGGACGGGGCTGTACCAACGGCTGGAGGCGGAAGGCAGAATCCTTACCCGCGATTGGAGCAAATACAATGGACGGGCGGATGTGGTCTTCCAGCCGAAGCAGATGAGTCCGAAGGAGTTGCTGGCCGGATATCAACATGCCAACCGGCGCTTCTACTCGTGGGCAGGCATGTGCAGGCGTTTGTCTCGTTCGCCCATCGGCTTGTTTTGGACTCTGCCCCTGAACCTGGCATACGCGCTCGCCCTGCGCCGTTTTCGGTGAGCCGCTACTCCACCGTCTGCTTAGCCTTGTAGCCGTCGCGGGCCACGATCAGATACTTCAAGTCTTTACCTTTCTGGTCATGGACCTTGAGCGGGTGGCCGTCACCATCGGTCAGCTCCACCTTGATCTTGCGATAGCTGCCGTCTTGCCTGGTGTTGGTGGGGTGATAAGTGATGATGTACTGGTTGCGGATGGAATGGGCGATGTCAGCGAACACCTCGGGGAACGCTGCCTGGAACCGGGGAAAGTATGCCTGGCCACCGGTCATGTGGGCGAAGGTGTTCATCTGGTTGTCGGCCTGCAGGTAATTCATCCGTACGTCGGAGCAGGGATTAATCACGTCGATGCTGGTTCGAGTACAGTCGGTGGTGCTGGCCGCGCGCATCCATTGCCCGGTGCTGATGGCAAAGATGGTGGTGTTGCGCGCCTCGCGGACCTTCTTCAGGACCTGGTCATAGTTCAGCTTGCTGAAGGTGTCGCGGCCGCTGGAGATCAGGATGATGTATTTGCGGCCCTCCACGCGGTCCAGGCGGTCGATGGCCTCGTAGAGAGCGTCGAACAGGTTGGTTTCCCTCCAGGTAGGTATCTGGAGCTGGTGCAAGGCGCCAAAGACCTCCTGCTTGTCCTGGGTGAAATCCACCACGATGTGCGGCTTCATGTCGTAATACATCACCGCGATCCAGTCATCCGGCTTGAGCGAATGGGCGAACGCGTTGACTGCGGTAAGGGAGTCGCGGATGAAGAAATAGTTGTTGGCGGCAAACTCGGTCAGCAGCAGCGCGGTGATGGGCGCGCTCTGGGTCTGGTTGAAACCCGAGATCTGCTGCTGCACTCCGTCTTCAAGGACACGGAAGTTCTCCGCTTTTAATCCGGGAATGAACTGGCCATCCTTGGTGGTAACCAGCACCGGGACATTGACCAGCGTCGCTTCCACATGCAGGGAGTACTCCGGCATGCCTTCTGGTTTCCGGGGAGGCTTGGGCTTTTCTTCCGGCGGCGGCTCATCCTTCTTCTTGGGAATCACCATGGGGCCGACATCGTTCTGCGGACCGCCGGCTTCGTCCGGCGGCTCGGCCGGCTGTTGCTGGCCGGAAGACGGGCCCGACTGTCCGGACTGCCCCAGCAGCGGCAGCGCCAGCATTCCGGCGCCCACCAGCAGGAGGGTAAAAATTACCGCGAAAAATCTTGCACCGATGCAGCGAAAAAACCTGGAATCGTGCGCCATGGCAGCCATCCCCGGAGGATATGTATGTGCTAGTATAGATGCACAATTCCAGACTTTCGAGCCTCCTTTCCGCACAATTCCCTCGTTGTTGCCGGAAAGAAGTGTAACCGGATGGTATGAAGCCAACATTTCTCTGCGCGTTGCTGCTCTCGCTGGCCGTTTCCGCCACCGTTTCGGCAAGTTCGGAACCCTCCAGCACCGCTCCCCTGAATGCTCCTCTCATGAGCGTGGACCAGGTGCGTCCCGGCATGAAGGGAGTGGCGTACACCGTCTTCCAGGGCACGCAGCCGGAAGCGATGGAGGTCGAGATCCTGGGTGTGCTCCGGGACGTGAATGGCCCCAAGAGCAACGTCATCCTGGTGCGCCTGCGCGGGGAAAAGCCCGAGTACACGGGCGTGGTGGCCGGCATGAGCGGCAGCCCGGTGTACGTGGATGGAAAGCTGCTGGGCGCGCTGGCGTTCCGCATCGGCCAGTTCGCCAAAGAGCCGATTGCCGGGGTCACTCCCATCGCGGAAATGCTGGAGATCAGCGAACTCGACCACAGCCGGCCTGCCGACGTGCAACCGGCTTCGGCCAAGACGCATGCCGAAGCCTCGAGAACTTCTGCGCCCGGCGATGCCGCTGGCCTGGAGCAATACCGCGACTTCCTGACCCCGATCGACACGCCGCTGGTGTTCAGCGGCTTCACCCCAGAGACTCTGCAGCGCTTCGCACCTCAGTTCGCCGCCGCCGGGATCACACCGGTGAGCGGCATCGGGTCCGCCAATCCAACCGCGCATGATCCCGCGCCGCTGGTACCGGGCTCGGCGGTGAGCGCAGTTCTTATCGAAGGCGACATGAACGTGGCCGCCACCTGCACCGTGACCTATGTCGACCCCCAGCGCGTGCTGGCCTGCGGGCATCCGCTGCTGCAGTTTGGCCTGGTGGACTTGCCCATGACCAAGGCCGAAGTGGTGGCTACTCTGGCTTCGCCGCTGAACGCCTTCAAGATCGTCAACACCACCGAGGCGGTGGGGGCATTCGTGCAGGACCGCCATACCGGCATCCTGGGCCGGCTGGGCAAAACTCCGGAGATGATTCCGGTCACGCTGACTGTCCGTGGCGGTTCCAAGCCCAAGCAGTTCCACTACCAGGTGCTGAATAACGCCCGGCTCACCCCGGTGGCGGTGATGGCGACGGTGTTCAACTCGTTGCAGGGCGTCAACGAATACGGCGAAGAGATCACCTATCGCATGCAAGGCACGATCCGGGTGCAAGGCTATCCCGAAGTCGCTCTGGAGAACATGTTCGCGCCGCTCGACAACAATGTCCCTACTGCCGCACAGGTGGCGGTCTCGCTGGGCGAGCGCTTTGGAAGAATCTTCGACAATCCTTATGTCACGCCGGGAATCACGGGAGTGAATCTGCAGTTCGAGCTGACGCGCGAGCGGCGCTGGGCGCGGCTGGAAAGCGCGCGCACCGACGTGACCGAGGCGCGGCCGGGCGACGATATCGTTATCGAGTCGGTGCTGCGGCCTTATCGCGGCGAGCGCATCGTGCAGCAAATCCCGATCAAGGTGCCAACTTCGACTCCGAAGGGAACCCTGCACATCCTGGTCAGCGACGGCGACACCCTGGACCGCATGCGGCGCATGATGCCTGCCCTGTCCCGCAAGATGGACCTGGCCTCCACCATCGCCATGCTGAACAAAGATCACACCAACACGCGCCTCTACGTCTCGCTGCTCGAAGCCAATCCGCAAGCCATGGTAGATGACAAAATCATGCCCACACTGCCGCTTTCCGTCATGAACGTGATGGAGGGCATGCGCGGCACCCAGGACATGGTGGTGATGGGCGAGTCTGAGGTCAACGAAGCTTCGGCGCCCGTGGATTACGTGGTGGCCGGCGCGCAGGTGATCAGCGTAACCATCAAGTAGTTCGCTTTAGAGAAAAGTAGAGACGCAGCGTGCTGCGTCTCTACAAAATTCACTCACCCCAGCCGATGTTGCTCTTCTGGTAAACTACGTTAATACTCCCATGAAGAAGTCTGTCTTCGTTCTCTCCACGCTGGTTCTTCTCTGCACACCTCTGCTGGCCGAGGGCACGCACCTGTGGAGGCAATCCAGCTTCGACGATTTCGAAAAGGGCACCGCCAAAGGTGTGGCCATCACCAGTGACGGCTCGCTGGAACTAGCGCCTGCCTTCAAGGCGGTTTACACCACGCCTTCTACCTACATCTGGGCGATCGCGGCTGATGGAGCCGGCAACGTATTCGCCGCGGCGGGCGCGCCGGCGCGGGTGTACCGCGTAACTCCCGACGGGCAGTCCACCGTGGTCCTGGCGCCGCCGGAACTCGAGGTGCAGGCGCTGGTGGTGGACACCAGCGGCGTGCTCTACGCCGCTACCTCGCCCGATGGCAAGGTGTATAAGATCGAGCGCACCGGCAAGAGTCCCAAGAAGACGGAATCGCCGCTGTCCACTGAAGAAAAATCTGATCTCGATCCCAATTTCACGTCGTCGGTGTTCTTCGATCCCAAAACGAAATACATATGGGACCTGGCGCTCGATCCCAAAGGCCAGCTCTACGTCGCAACCGGAGACCAGGGGCAGATCTTCCGCGTCGACCGCAAGGGCGCGAGCTCGGTGTTCTTCAAGAGCGACGAGGCCCACATCCGCGTGCTGGCGTTCGACACCAGGGGAAACCTGCTCGCCGGCTCGGACGGCAGCGGGCTGGTCTACCGCATTTCTCCCGCCGGCGAAGCCTTCGTGCTTTACAGCGCCGCCAAGAAGGAGATCACAGCGCTGGCCGTGGATGCGGCCGGCAACATCTATGCTGCGGGCGTGGGCGAGAAAACCCGCGCTTTCCCGCCGCCCGGGAACATGCCGCAGCCGCAACCAGTTCCGGTAGCGCCCTCTGGGCATGGTGCTGTGACCGCTGAATCCAAGGCCATGGCGTCGGCCGCTGCCGCGGGATTCAATGTCAGCCCGTCTGCGATACCGCCTTTTCCCACAACCCCGGGTTCAGAGGTGTACCAGATCGCCCCGGACGGCTCTCCGAAGCGCATCTGGGCGTCGCACGATGACATCGTTTATGCGCTCAGCTTCGACGAGCAGGGCCGCCTGCTGGCGGGCAGCGGCAACAAGGCGCGCGTCTATACCATCGAGAGCAACGGCGATTACGTGGACCTGCTGAAGGCCAGTGCCACCCAGGTCACTGCGTTCACTAACGGTCCCAAGAACGGCCTGTATGTCGCCACCAGCAATCTGGGCAAGATCTTCCTGCTGGGACCACAGCCGGATTCCGAGGGCAGCTACGAGAGCGACGTCTTTGACGCCCACATCTTCTCGCGCTGGGGGCGGCTCGAGGTGCAAGGCGCGGGCAATTATGACCTCTACGCCCGCAGCGGGAATGTCGATAATCCCGATCGCAACTGGAGCCATTGGGCAAAGGTAGATATGACGAGGACTGCGGAGGCCGGGGTGCCGGCCGCGCGCTTCATCCAGTGGAAGGCCGTGTTGCGTCCGGGGATGACTCCAGCCCGTATCGATTCCGTGAACGTCAACTATCGCCCGAACAACGTCGCGCCGGTGATCGACGACGTGGTGGTGCAGGTGGGAGTGCGTTACAACGTGATGCCGACGCCCAAGAGCGGCGGCGAAGGATCGCCCATTTCCAGCGGGCCGCGCTTTGAGGTGCCCCCGCAGGCCATCCGCGACCACGAATCCATCAGCGCCCGCTGGGCGGCCCATGACGACAACGATGATGAACTGGTGTACTCGGTCTACTACCGCGGCGACAATGAGACGCAATGGAAGCTGCTCAAAGATAAGATTAGCGACAAATATCTCACCTGGGATGCCGGCCTGTTCCCCGACGGCGGATACGCCATTAAGGTAGTCGCCTCCGACGCTCCCTCGCACTCTCCCGACGAGGCACTCAGCGACGCCAAGGAGAGCTCACGTTTCGAGGTGGACAATACTCCGCCGCGCATCGAGAACCTGAACGCCGTCATGGCCGCCGGCCAGATGCACGTCACTTTCCGCGCCGCCGACAATTTTTCGCCCATCAAGCGAGCTGAATATTCTGTGGATGCTGGCGAGTGGCAGTTTGTCGAGCCGGTGGGCCTGCTCTCCGACCATCGTGTGGAGAACTACAACTTCAGCATCCCGGTGCCCGGCGAAGCAGCCGCAACCGATGCCGCCAGCAAGGGCAGGAAGCGTCCCAAATCGGAGCTTCCCGCCGAGCACGTGATCGTGGTGCGCGTCTACGACCGCTTCGAAAACATGGGAGCCGCCAAGACGGTAGTGCGGGAAGGCGCGAAATAGATAGGGTCATTGATTCATTGGGTCATTGAACCATTGGGCCTGAGGTCGAATGAATCAATGGCTCAATGGCACAATGGCGCAATTCCTCCTAGAATCACGGCATGCTGGCAATTCTGCGCAATGCCGGATGGCTGCTCGCGATCGTGCTCTCGACCGTTCCGACGTTCTGGTTTCTGGTCCATCCTCGGGCGGAATATTGGCGCAATCGCCGCGGCGCTCGCTTTGGCATCCTGGTGCCGGCATGGATTGCCATCTGGACGGCAGTGGCCGCTGTCACATGGCCTTGGCGGCATGTCCTGTTCTACGACA
>Ga0335079_10007015_pt1 | contig 12845 bp, 15 predicted proteins | sample Lox_Sample_33_FD_206719 | JGI IMG/M metagenome (GOLD analysis project Ga0335079, IMG submission 206719) | Soil microbial communities from Loxahatchee National Wildlife Refuge, Florida, United States - Lox_Sample_3.3 | ecosystem: Environmental > Terrestrial > Soil > Wetlands | place: USA... | reverse complement strand
CGCAAAGCCGGTCATGACGCTGTGCGGGTCGACGAAGCCGTCGGTGGAGCAGAAGGCGCCGCCCAGAACATCGTCGCAGCGGATTTCGGGAGCGAAGTGTGCGACGTCCGCGGGCTTGAGAAGCTGGACGGTCTTGAGCCCCGCGGCCACCTGGCGCGTGTAGTTCTGGCACAGGTAATCGAGGTGGCGCTGGTTGGTGGCGACGAAGAGGTAGCCTTGCGCGCGGTAGCCGGAGGGATGGCCGATGACTTCTTCGAAGGAACTGAAGAAGGGGATGGAGTAGAGGGACATCCTGATCGATTCGGAGGTGGAGAACTGCGCGCGCACGCCGCCCATCGATTTTCCGGTCGAACCTTTGCCCTGGTGCGATTCTCGTTCCAGGATGAGGACATTGGTGCAGCCGGATTCGGTGAGGTGATACGCGATGCTGGAGCCGACGATGCCGCCGCCGATGATGATGACGTCGGGAGATTGCAAGGACAGTCCTCCTCGGAAAAGAAAGCGCTTGCACGATTTTACTATAGGCGCCGGCGCTACCATGGGAAGCGTGGCTGCTCTTACGTTTTCCGAGGCGCGGAACACCGTCATCGAGATTGTGCGACAAGCACGGCTGGTTCCCGCGACCGAGCCCGTCGCGCTCCGAAGCGCCGCCGGACGCGTCCTCGCGGAAGACGTCGCAGCGGACCGGGATGTGCCGGCGCTGGCGCGCTCGGTGAGAGACGGGTTCGCGATCAGGGCGGCGGATGTTCCAGGACGCTTGGCGGTGATCGGCGAAGTGCGCGCCGGAGACCGCTTCGAAGGCGCGGTGGGCGAGGGGCAGGCGGTGGAGATCATGACCGGCGCCCCGTTGCCCGCCGGCGCCGACGCGGTGGTAATGGTGGAGCACACGCAGCGGGACAACGGGCTGGTGATCGTGGACCGGCCGGCGGAGGCGCAGCAGTTCATCAATCCGCGGGGGTGCGAAGCGGCGGCCGGCGAGACCGTGCTGCACAAGGGCAAGCGGCTCGACTACACCGACGTTGCCATGCTGGCGGCGTTTGGACGGGCCGCGGCCGCAGTGTACCGCATGCCTGAAGTGGCGATCGTGCCGACCGGCGATGAGATAGTGGAGATCGAGGAGGCCCCGGCGGATTACCAGATTCGCAATTCCAACGCGTGGTCGCTGGCGGCGCAGGTGACGCGGGCGGGCGGCAGAGCGCAGGTGCTCGGGATCGCACGCGACACCGCGGCGCACACGCGAGAGTTGATTGCGCGGGGGTTGAAGGCGGATCTGCTCCTGCTTTCAGGCGGCGTATCGGCCGGCAAGTATGACGTAGTGGAGCCGGTTCTGGCGGAGCTCGGTGCGGAGTTCTATTTCGACCGCGTCCTGATTCAGCCGGGGCAGCCGCTGGTGTTCGGACGCGCGGGGGGCAGGTTCTTTTTCGGGCTTCCCGGGAATCCGTCGTCGACCATGGTGACGTTCGAAATCTTCGCGCGCGCGGCGCTGGAGCTGGTCGGCGGGCAGGACGAGACGCCGCTCCGGATGCCCTTGGCGCGGCTGACCCGAGAGTTCCGGCACCGCCCGGGACTTACGCGCTTTCTGCCGGCGCGACTGAGCGAAGGCGGCGACGAAGTCACGCCGGTGGAGTGGCACGGGTCGGGCGATGTCCCGGCCCTGACGCGAGCCAATGCCTTCCTGGTCGCCGACCCGGAGCGCCCGGTGTACGAGAGAGGCGAATTGATCCGGGTGCTGATGAAATGAAGAGACTCTCGCACTACGATGCGGCGGGCAACGCGCGGATGGTGGATGTTTCCGGGAAAGAGGAGACGCGGCGGTCTGCGCGCGCGCACGCGTTCGTGCGGATCGCCCCCCGCGTGCTGAGGGAACTCCCGCGGAATCCCAAGGGAAATCCGCTGGAAGTCGCGCGAATCGCCGGAATTGCGGCGGCCAAGCGTACCAGTGAGCTGATTCCCTTGTGCCATCCGCTGATGCTGACCCACGTGGATGTGGAGGCAACGGTCGAAAAAAATGGAATTAGGATCGTCTCCAGCGCATCTACTAATGCACAGACTGGTGTCGAAATGGAGGCGCTGACCGCTGCCGCCGCTGCTGCCCTGACTGTTTACGACATGACGAAAGCGCTGGACAAGGGAATCGAAATCCAGGATCTGTATCTGTTGGAGAAAACTGGCGGGAAGAGCGGCGAATACCGGCGTCCGCGGCGCGGAGGCAGATCGTGATCGGGGCCGCCGTACTTACCATCAGCGACAGCGTGAGCGCCGGGACGCGCGAGGACCTTTCCGGTCCGGCGGTGCGTGAAAGATTGGAACAACTGGGCTGGCAGGTCTCGGTTGCGGAAGTGGTGCCTGATGTTGCCGTGGACATTTCGCGGCGGCTAGCCGCGCTCGCCGACGGAGGCGCCGTGTCGGCCATCTTCACCACAGGCGGCACCGGGGTCGCGGCGCGGGACGTGACTCCGGAGGCGACGCGCGCGGTGTTGCATCGTGAAATTCCGGGATTCAGCGAGCTGATGCGGGCGCGCGGGCGCGAATCGACGCCGCTGGCAGCGCTGTCGCGGGCGGTGGCGGGGACGCGGGGGAAAGTGCTGATTGTGAATTTGCCGGGGTCGCCGAAGGGGGCGGTTCAATCCCTGGATGCTATCGTGGAATTGGTGCCCCACGTGCTAGAACTGTTGCGAGGGCGGACCGAACACGCTTGAAGAGGATCTGTATGCGACGACTGCCAAGTGTCATTCTTGTGTGCGGCCTGCTCGCCGCGCAACAGCCACAACAGACTCCTCCGCCGAAGCCGGCGGAGCCGGGCCAGCCGCCGGTCAAGATCACCACCACGGTTATCCACGTGACTGCGCCTGTGCTGGTGTACGATCGCGACGGCAGCTACGTGAACGGGCTCCAGCCCTTCCAGTTTCATGTTTACGACAATGGCAAAGAGCAGAACATCACGGTGGACGTAACGTACACACCGATTTCTGTCGTGATCTGCCTTCAAGCCAATGCCCACGTCGAGGGCATACTTCCCCAGGTACGGAAGATCGGGAACCTGATCTCGCCGCTGCTGATCGGGGATCAGGGGGAGGCGGCGCTGATCGCCTACGATTCGCGGATCCGCATGCTGCAGGACTTCACCTCCGACAGCGACAAGATCACCAAGGCGGTGAAGGACCTGTACGCCGGCAGCAACGCGAACCGCATGATCGACTCGGTGGTAGAGGCGACGCGGATGCTTTCGCACCGGCCGGAGAACCGGCGGCGCATCATCCTGCTGATCGGCGAGACGCGCGATCTTTCCAGCGAGAACCGGCTGCGGGAGGCCCTGATCAACCTGCAACTGGCGAACATCATGTTCTATTCGGTGGACATGTCGAGGCTGTTCTCCACGCTGACGGCGAAGCCGGATCCGGGCCGGCAGAACAATCTGCCGCCGGCGATGAGTCCCGCGGTTGGGCTGAATATGCCCGCCACGCCCACTACGGTGCAGCAGGCCACCGGATTCGGCAACGCGGGGCGGGCGGAGTTTGTTCCCTTGATGGTGGAGCTGTTCAAAGACGTGAAGGCGATCTTCAAGGACAACCCGGTGGAGGCTTTCACCAAAGGCACCGGCGGGACGGAGCTGAGCTTTTACAAGCAGCGCGGGCTGGAAGAGGCGATCCAGCGCATCGGCGCGGAGTTGCACAGCCAGTATTTTGTCAGCTATACCCCGAATAACTCGGACGAGGGCGGATTCCACGAGATCACCGTGGCGGTGGCAAGTCCGGAAGTAAAAAGGGTGCAGACGCGCCCCGGGTATTGGCTGAGCAACAAGTAAGGCTACCTTTTTGCTGTCTGCAGATTGTTGGTGACCTTGAAAACACCGGAAACCGTGTTGGCGCGCACACCCGCGAGGTCCTTGTCGGCCTGGGTATCGACGACACCTTCGAGAGTCACGTTGCCGTTGGCCACGATGATGTGTATCGGCGGAACGGCTTGCAGGGCGTAACGGTCGAGCCCGGTGAATCCATAGATGGCGCGGTAGACGGCAAGGCGGATACGGTCGTCCATCGACGAGAGCGGCAACACCTGGATCTCGTTGTCGACCTTTTCCACTCCCTCAATCCGCTTTACTACATTTTCGGCGTCGCTCTTCAGGGTGGGGCGGGTGACCTGGCCGAGCAAGGTCACGGTCGAGCCATCGACGCGGTACGCGAGATTGTCGAAGACGCCGTAGTAAGGCAGCATGACGAGCTCATGATGCACTTCTTTCACAAGGCGATCGTAAGCCGCCTGACTCCCCGGCTGCGCGAAAGTCATCGCGCACACGAACATACCAATAGCAAGATTCCGAATTTGCGTCATTGCACCCCTCCATCGATCCCCAGGGGCAATGCTAAGGCCAAATCTTCTAATCGATGTTCACGAGGGTCTGGGGTGCTGTGCCGTTAAGCACCGAGGCCGCGTCTTCCGCGGTGAAAGTTTCCACCTTGGCGGAGATGTTCATCGAACAAAACTTCGGCCCGCACATGGAGCAGAAGTGGGCGTCTTTAAAGCCCTCCTCGGGCAGCGTCTCGTCGTGCATCGACCGCGCGGTCTCGGGGTCGAGCGAGAGCTCGAACTGGCGGTTCCAGTCGAAACGGTACCGGGCGCGGGAGAGGTCGTCGTCGCGGTCGCGGGCGCCGGGGCGATGGCGAGCGATATCGGCGGCGTGCGCGGCGATCTTGTAGGCGATGATGCCGGCCTTGACGTCATCGCGATCGGGTAGGCCCAGGTGCTCCTTGGGAGTGACGTAGCAGAGCATCGACGCTCCGTGCCAGCCGATCATGGCGGCGCCGATGGCGCTGGTGATGTGGTCGTAGCCGGGGGCGAAATCGGTGACCAGCGGGCCGAGCGTGTAGAACGGCGCCTCGAAGCACATCTCGCGCTCCTTGACCACCTGCATTTCGATCTGGTCCATGGGGATGTGGCCGGGACCCTCGATCATCACCTGAACGTCGTATTCCCATGCCTTCCTGGTCAGCTCCCCGAGTGTTGCCAGCTCGGCGAACTGGGCTTCATCGCTGGCGTCGGCGAGGGAGCCAGGGCGGAGACCGTCGCCGAGCGAAAAGCTGACGTCGTGCTTCTGGAAGATCCTGCAAATCTCTTCGAAGCACTCGTAGAGCATGTTCTGCTTGTGATTCTTGACCATCCACTCGGCGAGGATGGATCCGCCCCGGCTGACGATCCCCGTGACGCGTTTCGTGGTAAGCGGGATGTGCTGCACCAGGATGCCGGCGTGGATGGTCATGTAGTCCACGCCCTGCTCGGCCTGTTCCTCGATCACGTCGAGCATGACGCGCGCCGTGAGGTCCTCGACGCGCCGCACGCGGGTGAGCGCTTCGTAGATGGGCACGGTGCCGATGGGGACGGGCGAAGCTTTGATGATGGCTTGCCGGATTCCCGGGATGTCGCTGCTGGTTGAGAGGTCCATGACCGTATCGGCACCGTACTTGACGGACCAGGCGAGTTTCTCGAGTTCGCCCGCCGCATCGCTGGTGACCGAGGAGTTGCCGATGTTGGCGTTGATCTTGCACGTGGAGGCGACGCCGATGCACATGGGCTCGAGGTTGGTGTGGTGGATGTTAGCGGGAATGATCATGCGGCCGTGAGCTACTTCGGCGCGGACAGTCTCGGGAGAGAGCTTTTCGCGCTTGGCGATGTAGTGCATCTCCTCCGTAGTCACGCCCTGGCGGGCGTAGTGCATCTGCGTGCGAATTTTGTCGTTTTGGCGTTGGGCTACCCAGTTTGTGCGCATTTGATCTCTCCCTCGCCTCCGGCTGGAATGCCGGCGGCGGCTTCGGCGGACGCGAACGCCAGTGACGCGGCGCGCGCGCCCGCGATTCTGCTACGTGGTCCCGCTACTTCTTCTTTTTCGGTTTCTTGACTTCTTTCTTCGGGCTTTTGTCCTTGGCCACGTGATTGATCCTCCCTTACAAGAGGATTATAACCGCTCAGCGCCGAGGCGGCGGTTCAATCGATAGGTTCGGCCGCGCCAGCGGAACGTGGTTCCCCAAGCGGATGACAGGAGCGCGACGAGCCACACCCACGTCGCGAGCGGGACCCAGATGGCGTGGACCCAGATGTGGCGCTTGAACCAGGCTTCCTGCCCCGGCAGGGCGGCCTTGGCAAGCGTGGCGCGATTGAGGCCCTTCAACATGCCGGGTGCGAGTTGTGCGAGCAAGGCCCACTCCGCGAGACGCCCGCCGGCGATGGACGCAGCCAGCGACGCCGCCATGCCGGCGCAGTAAATGATGTGCGCGATGAGCGCGGGCCACCACAGGCGCGGCGCGAAGGCGCGCGTGATCAGCATCTGGCGGCGGATCCAGGGAAAGAAGCGGGCGGCGGTGGTGTGATCGAAGCACGGCGTGAGCGCGCCGGGAGCGTAGACGATGCGAAGGCCTGCGTCGCGCACGGCTTCGCTGAGCGCATAGTCGTCGGAGATCGCCCTTTCCCAGTACTCGGGGACGCGGACTTCGAAGAAGACCTGCTTGCGGAGAGCCATGGCTCCGCCCCAGGCGAAACGGTTGGGCCCCGGTCCCATCATGCCCGCGGCGACGGCGTCCCAAACGCTGCGCATGAGCGACCAGAAATCGGGTGGGACGGGAGTGAACCAGCGATAGCCGGTGCTTGCACCGACGCCTTCTTCGGCGAGTGGCGCGACCAGCGCCTTCAGCCAGCCGGAGTTCGGGCGGCCGTCGGAGTCGGCGAACGCAAGAATGTCGCTCTGCTTGCGGGCCACGCGAACCGCGACGTACAAGTTCTGGACCTTCTCGGAGACCTCCGTCTGCGGCTCATGGGTCAGCACAACCTTGGCCCGCGCGGGGAGTACGCCATCGGGGATGTCGGCCGCTTCGCGGGCGACGACCAGAAGCTCATAATCGGGGTAGTCGAGCGCGGCAAGGGCGGCCAGGTTCTCGCGCAGTCCCTCGTCGGGCCCTTTAACGGGGACGATGACGGTCACCGGCGGCAGGGACGACGGAGTCTCGGCGAGACGGCGGGCCACGTAATCGGCGCGCTTGCGTTCACCGCGGAGCGAGAGGAATGCGAGCAGGATAGCGGGGGCGGCGAACAGCCAATACCACATCAGGGGATGGCGGCCTCGCTGAATACCGAGAATTCGCTGAGGGCGGGGCTGGCCGAGGCCTGTTCGATGCGCAGCCGGAGACGGGAGGCGATCACGGGCGCTTCGAGCCGGATCAGCCGGCGCGCGCCGATGCTGGTGGCAGTCGCGATCTTCTCCCAGCCGCCCGGCTGCCAGCGCTCGAGCGTCACGGCGCCGATGCGCTGGCCGAAACGGATGGCCTCGCGGAGCCGGATCACCTGGATTTTCGCCGGCCGGCCGAGATCGAGCGTGACGTCCGGGCTGGTGACTTTGTCGTCGGTGGTCCAATAGGTGTCTGGACGGCCATCTACCAGGTTGGCGGGGCCATACTGTTTGTCGTTGCCGCGGACATGTGTGGCGTCGGTTTTGGCCCTGGCGGCGAGATTCTGATTGAAAGTCCCGCGCAGGTACGCGCCGAAGCCCTGGAGCGAAGCGAGGTCCTCGGCGGAAAGCAGGCCGTCGCGATTGGGCGGCACGTTGAGCAGGAGAGTAGCGCCGCGGCCGACGCTCTGGAAGTAGAGACTGACGAGCTGCGAGGGCTTTTTGACGCGCGCGTTCTCGGTTTCGTGCCAGAACCATCCGGGGCGAATCGAAACGTCGCATTCGGCGGGGATCCACTGCTTTCCGTCGCGATCGCCGGAATTGGATGCCGCCGTGCGAACGTTGCCGGGCGAGGCGGGCCCGCCGTTTTCGCCGACGGGGTCGAACGTGGCCCAGCACGGGTCGCCGGCGATGCCGCGCTCGTTGCCTACCCAGCGAATATCGGGACCGACGTCGCTGAAGATGCAGGCATCGGGTTGCATGGCCCGGATCATATCCCAGGTTTTGGGCCAGTCGTAGTAGGTGTTGCGGTCGATAGCTCGCTTCTCGCGGGCGCCCCCATAGTAGCCGTCGCCGCCATTGGCGCCATCGTGCCAGACCTCGAAAATCGGGCCATAGCCCGTGAGGAGCTCGCTGAGTTGCGCGCGGTAGATCTTGATATATTCCGGCGTCCCGTAGGCCTTGTTATTGCGGTCCCAGGGGCTCAGATAGACGCCGAATTTGAGGCCGTGGCGGGCGGCCGCCTGGGAGATTTCACGGACGACGTCGCCCTTGCCGCCGCGCCACTTGCTGTAGAAGACGGAGTGGTCGGTAGTCTTGGTGGGCCAGAGGCAGAAGCCGTCGTGGTGCTTGGCGGTGAGGATCACGCCGTGCATGCCGGCGCCGGCGAGAGCCGAGACGATGGCGTCGGCATCGAAGTTGCCGGGGTTGAAAATGTCGGGGTCTTCGTCGCCGTAGCCCCACTCTTTATTGGTGAAGGTGTTGACGGTGAAGTGGAGGAACGCGGTGCATTCCAACTCGTGCCATGCGATCTGGCGGGAACTCGGGAGCGCGCCGTAGGGTTGGGGCGGAGGAGTGGATTTTGCGGCAAAGGCGGCGGTGGCGCCTGTCAGCAGAGCCCGTCTGGTGAGCATGCCTTACTTCTTGGGACGTCCGCGTCCGCGCTTCGGCTTGGGCGATTCCTCTTCGACGGGAGCGGCGGCTGCGGCAGTTTCGGTCTCTTCGAGTTCGGCCTCGGGTTCGGCGTCGGTTTCGAGTTCGAGCTCGGGGTCGGCTTCGGCCGGGGCGGCGTCGCCGGGGCTGACTTTCTTGAGAACTTCGTTAAAGAGAGCAGCCTTGCGGGGGTCGACCTTGGGCGGCGGCGCCTGCTCGTTGCGGTAATCGTGATCGCTGTGACACGTGCGGCAACGGACCTTGGCGGGCTTGCCGTTCAGAACCGACACCACGTTGTGGTTCATGATGCGCTTGCAGCGCACGCAATAATCGTCAATGTCATCGCCGAGGCGGATATCGCGCATACAATCTCCTAGCTGCTCACCGCGGTGGGGTTCGCCGGTTCGGATTCGGGCAGGGGCGAATGCTTGATTTCAGGGAGCACCCACTCGGCCGGCTCAAAGCCCACGTATTTGCAGATGCGCAAGCGGCCGTCTTCCGTCTCGAGCAGGTCGCCGACTTCGAGCGGAGCGCCGGAATCGCGCAGGAGTTTCCACGCGTCGTACTCGTTGAGGGCCTCGACCTGGCCGCGCGGCTCGAAATCGCGGGGCTTGGCGCTGGCGGTGCCGGATACGTGAGGTGCCCATCGAAACTGCTGCCGGGGCGAATCCTTCATGCGGAAGACCCGATAGAGCGGCATAGAGCTACATTCTAACTGAACTCACTCGGGCGAGAGCATCCCGCTCGCCGAGCGCGATCCAGCGCGCGATCTTTTTTGGGTTCCAGGCCACGGCATCGTAGAGGGAGCCGAGAGGCTCTGATGGCTCGATGCGATTCACCTTCAAGACTGCACTGGCACGGCGGCTCCAGGCAGTGGCTTGAAGCGTGCGAAATAATCGGGTGTTGAGCACGTTGAGCGCGATGGCGTCGGTGGCGCCGAGTTCTTCGGCCGCCCAGAGCGGAAGGCTGGCGCGAAAGCCGCCATCGACATAGCGGTGGCCGTCGATCTCCACCGGCGGGAACGCGCAAGGTATCGAACTGGAAGCCGCGAGATGCCGCCAGGTGATATCGCGGTCGCGCACGATGCGGCTGCGCAGCGAGGGCACTTCGACGATGGTGAGGGCGAACGGGACGCGAGGCTGGTAACGGCCCGAGAGAAGGCGGGCCTTCTGGTACATGGGTTCGGGACGTTCGCGCATGATGCGGGCCATACTGGGATCGAGCCACTCGCGCTCGAGGTCGTCGGGTGTGGCTCCCGCGGCGATGGCAAACCCGTTCCACGCGCCCGCGGACGCGCCGACGATCAGATCCGGCGCCAAGCGATCGCAGAGGACTCGCCAGGCGCCGACTTCCCAGGCCGCCCACATGCCGCCCGCGGAGAGCACCAAGGCCGTCATAATAGTAGGTTCGCATGTTCGATGCCGGAAAATACGGTGAAGAGGTGGAGCGGATCCTCGCGCTGGATGGCGGCGGCGAGAGGCTGATGCCCCTGACCACGGGGCCGTGCAGCTCCGCGGAAGCGCGGCGGTTGGTTCAGGCGTCAAGCCTGCCGGCGGTGGTGCGCGCCGGGCTCTTCTTCTACTTTTCGTGTTGGACGGAGGCACACGAGGTGGCGCAGAACATCGAGTCCGCCGAGGGGAGCTACTGGCATGCGATGGTGCACCGGCAGGAGCCCGACGCGGGGAACTCGGCCTATTGGTTCCGGCGCGCGGGCCGGCACGCGATTTTCCCCGCGCTGCAGGAATTCGCGGCGTCGCGTGGCGTGAGTCTCGGGCCGGAATGGAACCCGATCGCGTTCATCGATTATTGCGCTGCTGCGCGCCCGGGGTCGGAGGAGGAGCGGAGAGCGCTCGAAGTGCAGCGGACCGAATGGCAGTTGCTGTTCGACTATTGCGCGAGGTGAGGAAAGGGCTATTTGAGGAGAGAATCCAACGACTTCATCACCAGCGCCTCGACCTTGCGCGCACCGGCAGCGTTAGGGTGGAGCCGATCCTTCTGCATGAGCTCATCGTGCCCGCCCACGCCCTCGAGGAGGAACGGGATAAAGGCGAGTTTGTATTTTGCGGCGAGATCGCGGTAGATTTTCTCGAAGCGGGCGATGTACTGCGGTCCGTAATTGGGCGGGAGGGTCATGCCGGCGAGAACCACGCGGGCGCCGGCCGACTGAAATGCCTCGATCATCTGCGCGAGGTTGGATTGCGTAAGATCGGTGGGAATGCCGCGCAGGCCGTCGTTGCCGCCGAGCTCGAGAATGACGATGGCGGGCTTCTCGGCGAGCGCCAACGGAACGCGGGCGAGGCCGTCCTGGGTGGTATCGCCGCTGACGCCCATGTTCACGACGCGGTAGCCGAGTGCCCGGCGGTCAAGATCTTTTTGCAGGAGGTCGGGGAAACTCTGGCCCGGCTCGAGTCCGAAGCCTGCGGTGATGCTGTCGCCGAAGCACACGATCGCGGGACGCGTATCGGGGGACGGCGCGGGCGCGGACGCGGCGGGGGGAGGAGCCTCGGATGCTTCGGGCTTCGGCGGTGCCGGCTCTTTATTGCCGCAGCCGAAGGCGAACAGCAGGAGGAGCCAGAAAAAACGAGCTCTCGTCATCCCAATGCCATAATAAAGGTTTGATCGAAGTTCGCGGGCTCACCAAATCCATCGACACGGGAACGCACCGGGTCGAAATCCTCAAAGGCATCGATCTCCTCATTCCGCGCGGGCAATTTGCGGCTATTATGGGACCCTCGGGCAGCGGGAAAAGCACGCTGCTGGGGCTGCTCGCCGGGCTCGATTCGCCCACCAGCGGGCAGGTGATTCTGGACGGCGAAGATATCACCCGCCTGAGTGAGGACGAGATGGCGATGGTGCGCGGGCGCAAAATCGGGTTCGTTTTTCAGAGTTATCACCTGATTCCGACGCTGACCGCGGAAGAGAACGTGCTGCTGCCGATGGAACTGGCGGGAAACGGCGGCGGACGCGGGCGGGCGCGCGAACTGCTGGCGCGAGTAGGGCTGGAGGGACGGTACGATCATTACCCGGTGCAGCTATCGGGCGGGGAACAGCAGCGCGTGGCCCTGGCGCGAGCATTCGCGCTGCGTCCGCCCATCCTGCTGGCGGATGAGCCGACGGGCAACCTCGATAGCGCGACGGGCGGAGCGGTGCTCGAGCTGTTGCTTGCGATGAACCGCGAACAGGGAACCACGATGGTGATGGTGACTCACGAGCAGGCACTGGCGGAATCGGCCGACCGGCGGATTCTGCTCCGCGATGGGCGGGTGGTCAGCGGGTAGAATGGTGCTTCGGACGCCGTCTTAGCCCTTCAGGTCTTTGAAGGCCTCTTCGATTTCGCGCTTGGCTTCGGGGGTGGGGACCGAGAGCGGGAGGCGCGGCGGACCGCCGTAATAGCCGTTGAGATCCATCGCGTATTTCAGGCCGGGAACGCCGAACTTGGACGTCACCAGCGCGGCTGCCCGGCCGATGCGGTTTTGCCAGTCGAGGCCGGCCGCTTCCTCACGGGTGCGGTAGGCTTCCCAGATGGCGATGGTCGAGTAGGGCGCGGCATTCGCATAAGCCAGGATGGCTCCGCAGGCACCCATCAGCAGCGAGGGCCAGAGCGTGGGGGCGGAACCAACCAGGACCTGGAAGCCGTGCCTCACCTCGCGGATCATCTGCATCACTTTCTCGAGATTGCCGGAGCTTTCCTTGATGGCAATGATGTTGGGGTGCTCGCTGAGCGCGACCACGGCATCCACAGGGATATCCACTCCGGTTACCTGGGGCCAGTTGTAGATGATCAACGGGAGTTTGGCCTGGTCGGCGACGGCGCGGTAGTAGAGCATCTGGCCGGCGGCGGAGTTGATCAGGTTCTTGTAGTAGTGCGGCGTGCGCACCATCGCGGCTTTGTAGCCCATCTCGGCGGCGCGGTTGGTGAGCCAGACGGTTTCGCGGACGCTCTCGACCCCGGTGCCGGCAATCAGAAGCTTTTCGGGGGCCGCGTGTTTGGCGACGTGCTCCCAGATTTTGAACTTTTCCTCTGGTGTACAGTGGACGCTCTCACCGGTGGAGCCCATGACCACGTAGCCGGAGAGCGCGGTCAGGTTCCACTTGCAGACGTTGTGTTCGAGCTTGGACCAATAGATGTCGCCGTTGTGATCGAACGGTGTGGTGATTGGTGGGAAAATACCTTGTAGCTTCATGTGCCTCGTGAAATCTCAACATAGCAGTCTTGGGCTGATACTGGCGGTGATCGTGTGCACCTTGCCGGCCCAGGAGA
>Ga0335079_10007013_pt1 | contig 12848 bp, 10 predicted proteins | sample Lox_Sample_33_FD_206719 | JGI IMG/M metagenome (GOLD analysis project Ga0335079, IMG submission 206719) | Soil microbial communities from Loxahatchee National Wildlife Refuge, Florida, United States - Lox_Sample_3.3 | ecosystem: Environmental > Terrestrial > Soil > Wetlands | place: USA... | reverse complement strand
GGCGGGGATGTTACTCCAGTGACGACGCGGCAAGCGCCGGAAATTCCAATGGAAGATCCACCCATGGAAGAGCCACACGTACACAACTAATCGAGATAGAAATGATGCAAAGGGGTGGTTCGCTGCCCCTTTCGGTTGGAATCTGGTTCATGCGGGGGCCGGGAATTGGTCAGTTTTCAAAAGCGCGTGCCCGGGTTGACTGAGCTGGCGCTATTTCGTTTTGTAGCTCACGCAAGGCGAGCAACTGGCCTGAAGAGCATGGTGGATGTGCTGGTGACGGGAAATGCGGAGATGAAGTCGCTGAACCGCCGTTTCCGGGGGAAGGATAAAGCGACCGATGTGCTTTCGTTTCCCGCGGGGCGGGAGGGCATGCGAAAGCAGCTTGCGGGCGAGATTGCCGTATCGGCCGAGATTGCGGCGCAGAACGCGGAGGCGCTTGGCCACAGTGCGGCAAAGGAAGTGAAGATTCTGGTATTGCACGGCATCCTTCATTTGAGCGGCTACGATCATGAACGCGACAGCGGGCAGATGGCGCGCCGGGAAAAGCAGTTGCGAGCGCGGCTTGGGCTGCCGGTGGGATTGATTGAGCGTGCATCAGAGCGGTCTCCAGACCGCAGGGGCGTGACTCGGGTCGTCATCACCTCCGTTAGGCGCAGAGGGCGCGTTCAAGGGAAGCGATCGCGGAAGGTCTCCCAATGATCGGCGCCACCATCGGGCTGGTTCTGCTGTTCGGGCTGCTGACCCTGGTCTCCTATGTCGACCGCCTCTACCAGGAGATTGGAAAATTTCTCTCGCGCGATTTTCAAGACAACATCGACTCCTTCGAACAACTTGTGGAACCGCATCTTGGGGTGACGCGGGAGCGCGCTTCGCTCTCCATGGCGATTCTGGCACAACTGGTTACCGCGGCCATTGCCATGATCGTCGGGTTCACGGTGTTTCGCGATCGCGCCTGGAGCGTTTACGAAGTGCTGGAGGCTACGCTCAGCCTCGTTCTTGTCATCATTGCGTTTAACCGGCTGCTGCCGTTCGTAATGTTTTCGCGTACTTCCGGACGCTGGCTGGCGCGCTGGACAATACTTTTGCGCATTCTGATCTATGTCGTTCTGCCCGTTACTCTGGCGCTGGGGTTCTGCCAATCGGTGGCAGCGCTTACGCGCGAGCACGCCGACCCGCAACCGGAAACTCCCGCCGAGGCCGTCGATGCGCTGATTGAAGCCGGGCAGGAAGAAGGAATTATCCAGGAAGGCGATCGTGACCTGATTCAGTCGGTGGTTGAATTTAGCGGCAAAACGGTGCGCGAGGCGATGAAACCGAGGCCGGAGATGGTGGCCGTACCTGCGGAGTCTACTGTCGAGCAACTGGTGGAGTTGCTGCGCACCAAGCCGTTCTCGCGCATTCCCGTCTACGAGGGTTCGGTCCATAACATCAAAGGAATTCTGCACACACAGGACGTACTGCAGGTGCCCGACTCCGAAGCGCACACGCGTTCCGTTGCGAGCGTGATGCGGAGGGACGTCCACTTTGTTCCGGAGAGTAAGTTGGGAAGCGATCTGCTGCGCGAGATGCAGAAAAGCAATATCCGAATGGCGATCGTTGTGGACGAGTATGGCGGTGTGGCGGGCCTGGTGACGATCGAGGACCTGGTCGAAGAAATTGTCGGTGAAATTGGGGACGAGCACGAGAAAGCGCAATTCGTGCAGGAGAACGATCACTCCTACGTGGTGCCGGGAAACATGGATATAGACCGGCTTGATGAATTGTTCGGCAAGCGGCCGGAAGGGCACGAGTCGGCGACGATTGCGGGACTGGTGAGTGAACTGGCTGGACGGATTCCGCAGAAAGGCGAGGTGGTCGAGGACGATGGCCTGAAGTATGAAGTGCTCGACTCAACCGACCGCCGCGTGGAGCGGGTGCGGATTACGATGGCCGAGCCGAAGCAGGTCGGCTAGGAAACGAACGAGATCATCCAAGTTGGGCGCGGTTTATCAATGATCTTTGCAACGCTGGCCGCCTGTGGGAAACGAAGCGATGCCCCGTAGTGCAAGTCAGGCGGACCCACGCTCCTACCGCATCTGGCGGTGAACCCGCGAAGCCTGTAGTTTATCTGCATGCCATTCCACTCCGGATTCGTTTGTATTCTCGGCCGTCCCAACGCAGGTAAGAGCACGCTGCTGAACGCGCTGGTAGGCGAAAAATTAGCGATCATTTCCCCAAAGCCACAGACGACGCGCAATCGGATTCTGGGGATTATTAATGTGTCTAAGAAAAAGGGACGCGAGGCGGGGCAAATTGTGCTTATCGATACCCCGGGCGTGCACAAGTCCGGCTCATCGCTGGGCCGGAAGATGATGGCCGAAGTGCGCGAGGCGATGGAAGGCTGCGAACTGATTCTGCTGATCTCTGATGCCAACCGGACGTGGGACCGGGATGATGCGCATGTTCTCGAACTCGTGAAGAGGTCGGGTACACCGGTATTCCTCGTACTCAACAAGATCGATCTGCTGGCCGACAAAAGAAGCCTGCTGCCGCTCATTGTACAGCTTCAGCGGCTGCACAATTTCCAGGAGGTCATCCCGATCTCAGCTCTCAGGAAGAAGGGGCTCGAGGAACTGCTGGGCTGCGTGGTGGATGCACTCCCTTATGGCCCGCGTTATTTTCCGGAGGATCAGATTACCGATCAGCCGGTGCGCTTCATGGCGTCAGAATTGATCCGCGAGCACGTGTTGATGCATACGCACGAAGAGGTTCCGCATGCGGTCTCAGTACTGATCGAGCAATTCGAAGAAGGTCCGAAGCTGACGAGACTCGCGGCGACCATCTATTGCGAACGGGATGGGCAGAAAGCCATCCTGCTGGGCAAGGGCGGCACGATGCTGAAGAAGATCGGCACGGCCGCTCGGCTCGACATCGAGAAAATGGTCGGCAAAAAGGTCTTTCTCGAGCTTTTCGTGAAGGTTCAGCTGGGATGGCGCGATTCAAGGCAGTTTGTACAGGAACTGGACTGGCGATGGCAACTACAACAAGGTAATGGCCCTAGAAGCCGCGAGAAGTAGAGGATTCGGACCCCCTTAAAACCCTGGAGTGAAAGATGTTTGCGATTCAGTTTGCATCCTGGACCGGAAATCCCTAAAATCTGACAACGCATTCGCGCATCATAAGAGGTAGCGGAAAGCAAACTCAGGGGCTGAATAGGGCTCAATGACTGATTCTTCCTCGTCGGCTGACAACCCGCAACAGGCGGCCCATTTCGAGGCGGCGAAGCTGGACCTCAAGCTCAGTGTGAGGCTGAGCGCCGATCGCAACGCGGTGGATCAAGTGGTGCGAAGCGTCATGCATGTGGTGCGGAGCCAGGAATGCGCTCCCGGACGCGAAGACGACATCGAGCTTGCCCTGGCGGAAGCGCTGGCCAACGCCGTTGTTCACGGGGCGAAGAGCGATCCCTCAAAAACCGTGGAATGCGACGTGGCCTGCAATGCGCAAGGAACCATCCTGATTGTGGTGCGCGACCCCGGTCCAGGTTTCGATCCCGCGACGATCGCCGATCCATGTGCAGGAGAGAATATCTACTCCCATCATGGTCGAGGGATTTTTCTTATCAATCAATTGATGGATGAAGTCCGGTTTCACAAGAACGGAACTGAGATTCATATGATCAAGAAGTAGCGGGCGACCGTAAGCGGCGAGACTTATTCCTTCCCTGCAATCCCCAGACTCTTCATCTTCCGGTACAAGTGGCTGCGTTCCAAGCCAAGCGCTTCGGCCGTGCGGCTGACGTTGCCATGGTTCTCGTCGAGCTTCTTGAGAATGAAATCGCGTTCGTAGGCGGCGCGCGCCTGGTGCAGAGTTGAGCCTTCGCTGCCGGGAGCGCGGCGGCCATCCCGATGAAGCAGCACGGGAAGATGCTTGCGTTCGAAGCGAACGGTGGTGGGATTCATGATCACGATGCGCTCGATAACATTGCGCAGTTCGCGTACGTTGCCGGGCCAGGCGTAGCGCATGAGCGACTCGATGGCATCGTCGGTAATTTCACGGGGACGGCGGCCGTAGGCGGAAGCAAAGTCCTTGAGAAAATGCCGGGCCAACAAAGGAATGTCTTCCTTGCGTTCGCGCAACGGGGGCACGACAAACGGAATCACATTCAGGCGGTAAAAGAGATCCTCCCTGAAATTCCCTTTCGTGATTTCTTCTTCCAGGTCCTTGTTGGTGGAAGCGATGACGCGGACGTCGACCGTGACCGGATCATCGCTGCCCACGGGTACGAAGCGCTGCTGTTCCAGCGTACGCAAGACCTTGGCCTGCGTCTTCAGGCTCATGTCGCCCACTTCGTCAAGGAAAAGGGTCCCGTGGTCGGCTTTCTGGAACTTGCCCTCCTTGTCGGCGGTGGCTCCGGGAAATGAAGACTTGCAGTGCCCGAACAGTTCGCTGTCGATGAGATCTTCGGGCAGGGCGGCGCAGTTGATTTCGACAAACATCTGGTCTTTGCGCAGGCTCTGCAGGTGAATGGCATGGGCCACCAGTTCCTTGCCCGTTCCCGACTCTCCGTAGATCAGAACCCGACCGTTCGTAGGCGCCATGAGCGCGATCTGCTGCCGCAGGGCTTTCATGGGAACGCTGTCGCCGGCAATCACGCTTTTCGATTGCAACTGCTTTCGCAAGTCGCGATTGTCGTGCCGGAGGCGGCGAGCCTCGATCGCATTCTTTACGAGGATAAGTGTCTTGGCGAGCGAGAGCGGCTTTTCGGCGAAATCATAGGCGCCGAGCTTGGTCGCGCGCACCGCCGTTTCTATGGTCCCATGGCCGGAAATCATGATGACTTCCGGGGGATCGTCGAGCGCGCGAATTTTCTCCAGCACTTCGAGCCCGTCAATTCCGGTGAGCCAGACGTCGAGCAAGACGACGTCGACGGTCGATTTCCGCAACTGACCAAGACAATCCTCTCCGCTTGGGCTCACGATGGCCGTGTAGCCTTCATCTTCGAGAATCCCCTGCAAGGATTCGCGGATGGCGGCTTCGTCGTCAACGATCAGGATGTTAGCCATGGTCTATTGGTATGTTAGCTTGTCACGTCGCGGTTAGCGTCTCGATAGCTACCGGCAGCTCAATCACAAAGCGGCTGCCGACGGGCTTGTTCTCTTCCACACGGATTGAGCCGTTATGGTCCTCCACAATTCTGCTCACGATCGCCAGGCCCAGGCCGGTGCCGCGCTGCTTGGTTGAGAAATATGGAAGAAACAATCGCTCCTTCACTTCGCGCGACACGCCGTGCCCGGTATCGGAAACCGACAATTCCACGGCATCATGGCGGGGGATGAGAGCGGTGGCGATGGTGATTTCCTTCAGCACGGACTCCTGCATGGACTCGGCGGCGTTATCCACCAGGTTCGCAACAGCGCGCTTGATCGCCTCCGGATCGGCCATCACCGCGGGCAGGTCGTTGGCCAGTTCGGTTCGTACGCGAATATCTTCCAGTCTTCCGTTGAACAGGACGAGCGCGCTTTCTACCAGGGTGTTGAGGTTTGCGGGATGCGGGTGAGAAGCCGGGAAACGCGCCAGCACGGAAAATTCATCTACCAGGGAGCGAACCGTCTGAACGGCGTTGTTGATCGTCTCCGCGCAACCGCGAATCACATCGAGGGAAGCCGTGTCCGGTGGGCTTCCACGCGACAGGTGGCGGTGAATGCGCTCGGCTGAAAGTGCGATCGGAGTGAGCGGGTTCTTGATCTCGTGGGCCACGCGCCGGGCGACTTCGCTCCAAGCAGACTGCTTTTGAGCGCGCAAAAGATCGGAGAGGTCCTCGAAGACGAGTACGTAACGCAGTTGCTCAGCCGGATATTCCAGCGCAGCTACCGTAACCGCCGCATTCAACTTGGCATGCGGCAGATTGATTTCCATGTTTGCCGCGGTCATGCCCATGCGGTCAGCGCGGCGCAAAAGCGCCTCGAGATCGTCCATGACCTCGGTGGGCAGAAGGTCGCGTAAGGGAAGGCCGACCAGCCTGGCGGGAGTGGCGAACTCAGGCCGCTCGGGATGGAACATTCGGCAATAAGCCGCGTTGGCCAGGGTGACGCGTCGCAACCCGTCGATGGAGACGACACCGGTCGGAATGCTCTCCAGAATCGTCTCGATGTAGCGGCGGCGGCCTTCCAGAGCTTCATTGGCAGCGCCCAGTTGGCGGCTGGCGGCATCAATCTGACGGCTGCTCGATTCGAGTTGTTCCGCCATGCTGTTGAAGGACTGCACCAGTTCGGCCAGTTCGTCGGTGGCGCGGATGTCGACGCGGTAGTCCAGTTGGCCCTTGGAGATGGCCTCGGTGCCCGCCGCGATCGCCGCGACCGGGCGATTCACAAGCTTCGACAGAAACAGGGCGAGCCAGGTGGAAGCGAACAGCACGAGCACTGTTAGAAGAAGAAGGAATCCGAGATAAATCCGGCGAACCAACTTCCGCTGGTGCGCCAGTTCTACATAGCGTTGCTGGCTGTCTTGAATCTGTCTGGTGGTTTCGCCAAACTTGGGCGGCAGAGGCGTGGCCACGAGCACAATGCTTTCGCGCGCGGGCGCGGCTCCGACAATATAACTGGTTTGGCCCCACTGGAATTGCGGATGCTCGCCGCGAATTGCCTGGCCGACGGGAAAATGACCTCTGATTTCCGGCCAGGGGGCGGGCGTGTTGAAGCTGGCCACAGCGTCAGCGCCGGACAGGGCCAGCACGAATCCGCCGCGGAGGCTGGGCAGGTGTTCGCGCAATTCATCGTTGGCAGCTTTGAGGTTGCCGGAAGTGAGAGGCTTTCGAAATTCTTCCGATTGCGCAATGGACTGCGCTTCCGAGGTGGCATCCGCGCCGGCGTAATCATAGAGCTGCGCCGACAGAGCCTCCATATCGGCACGCACCTCCTCGACCGGCTGCGAAAACCACTTATCGATAGAACGGTTCATCAACCCGTAGGAAAACCAGAACATGGCGATGACGGGCAGGAACGACAACAGCAGATTTACAACGACGAGGCGAGTGCGGAACTTCGATCCCGCTACGCCCTGGCGACGCTCGGCATAGAGCTTGAGCAGGTTGCGCCCGAGCACGAGCGACAGGGCGACAAAAGTGAAGAAGATCATGCCCGTCAGGGTGGTGAAGAAGAAGAGCTGCTGATTGCTGTCGGGACTGATGAACTTCAAATTGAACGACGCCTGCGCAACCAGGAGTGCGAGCAACAGAAATGACCCGACGGCTAAAGCGATCACGGCCTTCCGCCGTCCTGACTTCTTCGTTTCGGGATCGCGAATTGGATCTGTTGTGGCCAAAGAGCGCTCGTTTCACAGAGCACGCAGCAATTGGCCTCATTATAGAGCCGACCAGTCGGGGAACTGCAGATCCTTCGTGGCGCAGTCGCTTGCGTTGCTCATTCGTGCTCGGCTCGGTACAACAAATCGGACCAGAAGTCGACAGCGCCAATTTATCGCAGATGGTTCCGCCACTCGGGCTCCGACAGGGCCATGTGCAGTGCTTCGTAGGCCGGCTTGCGCTGATATCTGCGATCGAAGGGCAGGGCCGCCCCTCGGGTATGCTTCGAGTGCGAACCGATCCAGGAATATTTGTCGGTGAATCCCCAGGTTTGAATAGCTGTGCATCCCCGGTGGGAGAGGCAGGCGTGGACGATCTGGCGATAGATATCTGCCTGGTGTTCCAGATCCTCCGGGGCAGCATTACCGCTGGCATCGACCGGAACGGCAACGTCCATTTCCGTGATTTGAACCTGAAGACCAAGGGCGGTGAAGCGCGCAATATTTGCGGAGATCGAAGCGATGTTGGGCGATAAGCCAAGGTGCATCTGGAATCCAACGCCGTCGATAGGGACACCGTTGCGTTTGAAGGTTTGAGCCATGGCATAAATGGCGTCGGACTTCGGGTTGACTTCCTCGGATTCGGCTTCGTTGTAGAAGAGAAGAGCCTGAGGGTCGGCTTCGCGCGCCCAGCGGAACGACTGGGCAAGATAGGCAACGCCCTGTCCGGATAACCCGATTCCGGGTTGGTCGTACCAGATTGTGCTGCGGAGCTTGCCGGCGTTCTTGCCTTCGTCGAAGGCTTCATTGGCGACGTCCCAGGCAAGGATTTTTCCGCGGTAACGCCCGACGACGGCTTTAATGTGAGTTTCGAGCAGCTTCGATAGTTGTTCAGTCGTGTAATGGCCGGCTGTGAGCCAGATCGGGTTCTGATGATGCCACACGAGCGGGTCGCCGCGAATCTTCATGTTGTGGAGGCGGGCAAAGTCGACGATCTGATCGGCTTGCTGGAAATCGAACGATTGCGGATCGGGCCGTACGACCTCCCATTTCAAGGCGTCCTCCGGTTCCACCATGTTGAACTCGCGCGCCAGAGTCGCGGCATAGACCGGCTCTGAGAGTTGTTGGGGACGAACCGCTGTGCCGATGAGCATGTGAGCGCGATCGGCGGCGGAGCGCAAGGACTCGGGAGCAGAGACCTCGGCGGCTAAAGCCGCGATTAAGATCAGAACCGTTATCGCAGTGGGGAAACGCTCCACTCCATCGCGCCAAAATCGTGCCGCATCGCGTCCCCGGCGCGATGCCACCCAATGAAATCTCCGCCCATAGCGCGACAGAAGGCTTCTTGCAAGGCGACCGGTGGGTGAATCTGCCCAGCTCCAGCGCATCCACTTATCTTGGTGCGGGCAGAAACCTTTGCAAAGGGCACCGCTCACATTCTGGTTGTGACTTTTTGCAGAAGCTTTTTCCCACGCCAACGATCAGACCGTGCATCTCGTTGAAGACCTGAACAAGCGGTGCGCGGGTGGCCGTGCTCATGCGGGAAGGAATGTGACAGGAACCGGGAGGGCCCGACACTTTTGAAACGGAGCCGGTTGGAATGGGAGCCGGCAGGAAACCTGTTTGCGTACAGGGAGCGAGGGCGCGCTCGACGAGCGATCGAATTTCTTCATAATTTGCACGACCTGAGACTAAATCGTGGCGCTCCAGGATGCGGCGGGTGTAAGCATCGACGACGAAGACGGGATGATTTCCCGCGTAAAGGAGAATCGAGTCGGCGGTCTCCGGGCCAATACCCTCAAGGCCAAGCAATTCCTCGCGCAGCAAAACAGTCGGTTTTGCAAACATCCGGCGCAATGATCCGCGGTGATGTTCATCTAGAAAACGAACAAACATTTTCAATCGGCGGGCCTTTTGACGGAAGTAGCCGGCGGACCGAATCAAGCGTTCGAGCTTTGGAAGGGGTGTGCAGCGAATTCCAGAGACGCTCAGAACCTGTGCATTGCGCAGGTTGTTGAGAGCCCGTTCGACATTTATCCAAGAGGTGTTCTGGGTCAGGTAGGCGCCGGCGATAACTTCAAACTGGGATTCGGCGGGCCACCAGTGTTGGCGGCCCCACGACTCGTAGAGCGTCTGGTAATAGCGGCGAATCTGATCGTTTTCTTGCACGCCGGGAAGTTTTTCCGGCCCAACCTTGACAAAGCCAGGCTCTTGGTCACCTCAGGCTGGCACCGAAGAACATGATCCGTTGCGTAGCGATATTTTGCAACACCGCTGTTTTTGTCCACAAACATCACCAGTGAGGTGCTGATGCCGAGTACCGGCGGTCGGTACAGGTACCTAAGTTACTTTTTCAGAATGCCGGTTGGGTTGACAATTTGTGTCAGTGCGAAACATTCCCGTTGATCCCCCCGGAAATCAGCGGTTTCGCATTTCCCGCAATAGCGGCAAACAGGAGAGATATGTCTCAGCGGCTAGGTGACCTGCTCGTAAAAGAAAAGGTCATCACTTCGGAGCAGTTGGAACAAGCGTCCAAGCTCCAGAAGGAGACACAGTGCCGGCTTGCTTCGGCTCTGGTGAAGTTGGGATTTCTCACTGATGAAGATGTTACTAACTTTCTCTCTCGCCAGTATGGCGTGCCCGCTATCAATCTCTCATATTTCGAAATCGATCCTGCCGTCGTCAAGCTGATACCGTTCGAGACCGCAAAGCGCTACCAGATTCTCCCGCTCAGCCGGGTGGGCGCCTCGCTGACCATCGCCATGGTCGATCCGACCAATGTGTTCGCCATGGACGATATCAAGTTCATGACCGGCTTCAACATCGAACCGGTCGTGGCTTCGGAAAGCTCTATCGTCGAAGGCATTGACAAGGCTTATGGCACTTCGAAGGAAGAAGAGCTTGAGCAGGTCATGCAGTCGATCAACGAGAGCGGCGATGCGGGTGACATCGAAGTCCAGGGCGAGCAGGAAGAGGTCACGCTTCGCGAACTCGAGAAAGCCGCCGACGAAGCTCCCATCGTGAAGCTCGTGAACCTGGTGCTCACCGACGCCGTGAAGCGCGGTGCCAGCGACATTCACATGGAGCCGTACGAAAGGGAGTTCCGGGTCCGGTTCCGTATCGACGGCGTTCTGCAATCGATCATGAATCCGCCGCTGAAATTGAAAGACGCAATTACCTCGCGGCTGAAGATCATGGCAAAGCTCGATATCAGCGAAAAGCGGCTACCGCAGGACGGCCGCATCATGCTGAAGATGCAGATCGCGGGCAAGAAGAAGCAGCTTGACTTCCGCGTTTCGACGCTGCCGACGTTGTGGGGCGAGAAGATCGTCCTCCGGTTGCTCGACAAGGAGAATCTGCGGCTCGACATGACCAAGCTCGGGTTCGAGCCGGAATCGCTGGTCAAGTTCGAAAAGGCAATCTTGAAGCCTTACGGCATGGTGCTTGTCACCGGGCCGACCGGGTCGGGCAAAACGAATACGCTGTACTCGTCGATCTCGCGCCTGAACCAGCCGGACACCAACATCATGACGGCTGAGGACCCGGTCGAATTTCAGTTAGGCGGCGTGAATCAGGTCCAGATGAAAGAGCAGATCGGTCTGAACTTCGCGGCCGCTCTACGCGCCTTCCTGCGACAGGACCCGAACATCATTCTGGTGGGCGAAATCCGAGACTTCGAAACGGCCGAAATCGCCATCAAGGCTGCCCTTACCGGACACCTGGTGCTCTCAACTCTGCATACCAACGGCGCGCCGGAAACAATCACGCGCTTGATGAACATGGGCATTGAGCCATTCCTGGTGGCGACGTCAGTGCACCTGATCTGCGCGCAGCGCCTGGTGCGGCGCATCTGCAAGGACTGCGCCGAACCGGTCGAAATGCCTCCGCAAGCCCTGATTGACGAAGGCTTCACGCCCGAAGAGGCCAAGACGGTGCAGATCATGAAAGGCAAGGGTTGTGCGACCTGCAACAAAACCGGGTACAAGGGCCGCACGGGATTGTACGAAGTCATGGAAGTCGATGACGAGATCAAGGAACTGGTTCTGGTGGGCGCTTCGGCGCTCGAACTAAAGAAAAAAGCGATTGAACGCGGCATGATCACCCTGCGACGCAGCGGGCTGATGAAGGTCGCACAAGGTTGGACCACGCTCGAAGAAGTGGCTCGCGAAACGATCCACTAAAAAACGGCAGAAGGAAAAACAATTATGGCACTCACGCTCAGCGATCTGCTCCGCCGACTGTTAGAGATGGGGGGAAGCGATCTCCACATCACCACCAACTCTCCGCCGCAAATTCGCGTGCATGGCCACCTGGTGCCGCTCGATCTGCCCCAGTTGACTCCAGCCGAAACCAAGCAATTGGCATATAGCGTCATGACCGACTCGCAGAAGCACCGGTTCGAGGAAAACCTCGAAATGGACTTCTCGTTCGGATTGAAAGGCCTGGCGCGTTTCCGTGCCAACGTCTTCAACCAGCGCGGGGCGACGGCGTGTGTTTTTCGTCTGATTCCCTTCGAGATCAAGTCATTTCATCAGCTGGGCCTGCCGGCGGTGGTGAGCAAACTGTGCGACAAGCCGCGCGGGCTGGTGCTGGTGACGGGGCCGACCGGTTCGGGCAAGTCGACGACACTGGCTTCGATGATCGACAAGATCAATACCGAGCGCCACGACCACATCCTCACGATTGAGGATCCGATCGAGTTCATTCACATGAACAAGAACTGCGTGGTCAATCAGCGCGAGCTGCACTCGGATACGAAGAGTTTTACCGATGCTTTACGAGCTGCCCTTCGTGAAGACCCAGACGTCGTCCTTATCGGCGAAATGCGCGATTTGGAAACCATCGAATCGGCGCTGCGCATCGCGGAGACCGGCCACTTGACGTTCGGGACGCTGCACACCAACTCGGCGTCTTCGACCATCAACCGAATCATCGACGTTTTCCCCGCTCACCAGCAGGCGCAGATCCGCGCCCAGCTCTCGCTGGTACTGGAGGGAATCCTCTGCCAGAGCCTGATACCTCGAGCCGACGGCAAGGGCCGCGCCATGTGCATGGAAGTGCTGGTGCCGAACGCCGCCGTTCGTAACCTCGTCCGCGAAGACAAGATTCACCAGATCTACTCGGCCATGCAGTCGGGGCAGGAAAAATTCGGGATGCAGACGTTCAACCAGGCGCTGGCGACCGCTTATTTCCAGAAACAGATATCGATCGAGACCGCCCTGGCGCGCTCGAGCAATCAGGACGAACTGCAGGAAATGATTTCGCGTGGCGCGAGCCTGTTAAACCGTCCGACGTCGGCCGCGATGGCGAAGGGCGCAACCCCGGTGAAGAGATGAGAAGGTGAAAGATCCCGGCCGGCCCGGCAAAACTGGCGGCTGGGGATGGAAAACGGAATTCGGACAAGGAGATAACAGCCAATGCCGGTATTTACATTTTCAGGCAAGAACGCCTCGGGCGAAAAAGTTCAGGGAGAGCGCGTTGCCCCCAACAAGGATGGGCTCGCGTCCCAGCTCCGCAGAGAACGCATCACGCCGAATTCCATCCGGGAAAAAGGCAAGGAGTTTTCGCTT
>Ga0335079_10007011_pt1 | contig 12850 bp, 11 predicted proteins | sample Lox_Sample_33_FD_206719 | JGI IMG/M metagenome (GOLD analysis project Ga0335079, IMG submission 206719) | Soil microbial communities from Loxahatchee National Wildlife Refuge, Florida, United States - Lox_Sample_3.3 | ecosystem: Environmental > Terrestrial > Soil > Wetlands | place: USA... | reverse complement strand
GGCCAGCCTGGACCTGGTTGACGGGCGGGTCGCTCGGGCGCAGGGACGTTCGACGAGGGCCGGCGCCTTCCTGGACTCGACGCTCGATCGCGTGGCGGAGCTCTTCGTCTTCGGTGGGCTGGCGGTGTACCTGCGAAACAGCGCTCTCCTGCCAGCGGCGCTTGCGGCGGCGGGTTCCTCGGTGCTGGTCTCGTATGCGCGCGCCCGCGGGGAGGCACTTGGGGCAAGCGCGGCGGCGCGCGTGGGTGGCATGCAGCGGGCCGAGCGCGTGGTGCTGACCGGTGTCCCTTGCGCTCTTTCCCCCCTTCTCGACGCGCTGTTCGGGTCGGGGACCGGCGGGCTCGTGTCCGGCAGCGCGCTGGCCCTGCTGGCCGTTGTCACGTCGCTCACCGTGCTCAGACGCTGCCGTTCGATCTGGCAGGCGCTTTGCGACGCCGAACCTGCGGCGCACGCAGCCGGGAACGTACGCTGGGTCGACGCGAGCCGGTGGCATCAGAAGAAAGGGCGCCAAACGCTCACCTGAAGCGGCTCGTCCTTTTGTGGAACCACCTGCTGCCGCCGCCCCTGGCTGGCCGGCTCGGGGAAGTCGTTGCCGGCCTCGAGGTCGCGTGCTAAGGGGGATATCCCGTGAAAGGCCCACCCCCGCCCGCCCGGTACGAGGAGCCGAAAGAGCAGCTCCCGGCCATCGAAGGCATCATCATCGACGCTGGCGCGCTCGAGCCTGGCGATCGAGTGGTCTACCCGAACCAGGGAGTATGCCGGATCACCGGCACCGAGTCGAAGGAGATAGCCGGCCAGGCGCTTGAGCTGGTGCGGATGGTCCGGGAAGAGGACGGTGCGGCTGTCCTCGTACCCAAGGGGAAGGTGCCCACCATCGGCCTACGCAAGGTGGCGAGCGGAGACCAGATCGAAGGAGTGTTCCACTACCTCGCCGCGCAATACGACGATCCGGAGCTCGACTGGAAGATTCGTCACCGCGACAACGCCGACCGGCTCATCGCGGGGGGCGTCCTCGGGGTCGCCGAGGTGGTGAAGGGACTCCATGCTCTCTCGCGCATCCGGCCGCTCCCCACCAAGGAGCGGGAGCAATACGACAACGCGCGGCACCTTCTCGTGCACGAGGTGGCGGTTTCATTGTCGGTGCCGCCCGCCATGGCAGAGGACTACGTCGACTACGCGCTCATGCCACCTGCCGGCGTAACCTTCAAGTTGAAGCCACCTCCCAAGCCAGTCGAGCTCCCGTCGCGCCCCCGCCGGAAGGTGGTCGCTCGCACCAGCGAGGACGATCTCGAGCTTGACGAGCTCGGCCTCGACCTCGACTTGCCGGAGGTCCCGGGAGCGGGAACCGAGACCCCGGACTTGCCGGAAGCGCCGGAAGAGATCGCCGTTTCAGCCGATGACAGCCCACCGGCCCTGGTGGATGACAGCCCACCGGCCCTGGAAGAGGGCGACTCGGGCGAAGCGGGGGCGGAAGAAGCCGCGGGGGAGCCCGAGCCCGAGCCCGCCCTGGACGACGGGGAGAGCGAGGAATTGGCGCCGCGTCGAAGGAAGGCGACCTCTGGCGAACACCCAGAGAAGGCCCCCCGAGCGACCACCAGTGCCTCCAGCACCGCAAAGAAGAAACGCCCCGCCAAGAAGCCATCCAAACCCTCCAAAAGCGCACACCGAACGCACGAAGCCAAGGGCAAATCCGAGAAGAAGAAGCCGGTGAAAGCACCTCCCAAGAAGCCGGGGTCGAAAGCGGGGAAGAAGAAGTGATCAGGATCGTCACCTTGGGGCCCTTCGAGGAAGCCGACATCGCGGTGCTCTCCCGCACGCTCTACCAGGCATTTGGATTGGGCACGGAGCACGCCGGCCAGCGGTCACTGCCGCCGGAAGCGGAGAAAGACGACGGCCGGTACGACGCGGAGAAGCTCATCGCCAAGGTGGAGCCCATCAAGACCTTCGCCGATGACAAGGTGCTCTACCTCACGTCCGCTACCCTGGCGCTGCGCGAAGGCCCACTCGGCGAGCCCCCAAGCTGGAGCTTCGCTGAGTATGGAAGCGAGAAGGCCATCGTCTCGACTGCGCGCTTTCCGGCCCGGGGATCGTCCGAGACAGCCATCGAAGCGTGGCGCAAGCGACTCGCGCGGGAGTCGATCCACGCCATCGGCCACCTGTGGGACCTGCACCACTGCTACGACGCGCGCTGCGCCATGCATCCACCCTGGTCGCCATCGTTGCCCGCGAACCCCGAGGCCGACCTTTGCGCGTTCGACCGCGAGAAGAGCGAGCGGCGGATTCGGCTCGCCAAGACCTGAAGCCCCATGAACCGATCCCGCAGGCGCTGATGAGCGAGCCTGAGGCGACGAGCCCCATCGCATCGAGAGTTCGGAGCCGTTTCCTGCCACCTCTTCACGGAAGGGAAGGTCCGGGCTAAGGCACCGTGCGCACAGGGACATGGGTTCCGGAGCAAGAGCAAGGGAAGAGCTCCCGCAGCATCTGCCCGCTTCTGGCCGCCTCCGGCCGTCGCGACCCAAGCAAGCCGCCGCCGTTTTCGCATGTCTCGTCGCGGCGCTTGGGGTTTATGGCTCGTATTTCTACCTGTCGCTCCCGCGGCGGCTGCCGTCCCCCATCGACTGGCGCTCGGCAGCAGTACTCTTGGCGCGCGATTCGCGGAGAGGCGATGCCGTCGCGCTCGTCCCATGGTGGGCGGAGCGCGCACGGGAAGTGCTCCCTGCTTCGCTGCCGGTCTTGGCCTATCCCCATCTCGCCGGCGAGGAGCTCCTGGGCGTTCGGCGCATCTGGTTCCTCAGCCTGCCGGATACCCCCGGCTTTCAGTCGAGCATCGAGGTTGAGATCGCCGGGCGCGCCCTGAGATCCTTTGGCCCGCACCGGCTGGGGGGGCTCGAACTCACCCGCTACGATCTGCGAGCACCCGTGCTCCCCCTCGCCTTTCTGCCCGACCGCCTGGCAACCGCAACGGTGTCGCTGCACGGGAGCCCTTGCGTTCCTGATGCGCGAAGCACCTATCGGTGCGTGGCCGCCCAGTCCATCTCGGTGCGGCGCGAGGAGCGGGAGGTCGACCTTCTGCCCCGACCGTGCCTCTATGCGCATCCCCCTGCGGACCACGCTGGGCCGCTCGTCATCTCCTTCCCGAACGTTCCTTTGGGACGGGTGCTCCGCGGCCATACCGGCATCGTGGGCGAGCTTGCCCTGGGCGGGACGGCCCCCATTCACCTTTCGGTAAGTGCAAATGGCCGCGCGCTGGGCGCAGCCGACGAACCCCCGGCGTCGCCGGGCTGGCACGCTTTTCAGTTCGACACGGGAGCCGAGGCCGGAAAGGTGGAAACGGTGACATTTTCCTTGACCGCGGGCGAGGCGGACGAGCGCCACCTGTGCTTCGACGCCTACACCCTGCCCTGATCCATTCGTGACGCGCCTCCGCCGCACCATCGCTTTCGCGCTGCCGCGCTCGCCTTCGCGGCGCATCGCGCTCGCCTGGGCAGGCATCACCCTCGCGGTGGCTGCGATCACCGCGCCAGCGCAGGGGATCGGACGTGACGAGGGCGTGTATCTGGTCGCCTCGGAGTCCTACGCCGCATTCTTTGGCGAACTCGTGCGACATCCCCGTCAGGTGGAGAACCTCGTCGATCGCTACTTCTCGCTCAACCACGAGCACCCAGCGCTCGCGAAGGAGCTATACGGCGCCACCCACGCATTGCTCACAACCGACCTCGGCGTGACAAGCCACCTTGAGGGCTTTCGCTTCGGGACCTTTCTTTTCGCGGCCTTCCTGTCCTTTCTGCTCGCGACGGCAGGGTTCGATCTTGCCGGCGAGCGTGCCGCGCTCCTCGCACCGGCGCTTTTCTGGGCCGTCCCACGCCACTTCTATCATGCACACCCCGCGGCGCTCGACATGCCCATCGCCGCCCTCTGGCTGGCCACAGTCCTCGCCTATCGGCGGAGCCTTCGCCACGACGAGGGCGCCAAAGGACGCGCGCCGATCTACGCGGTGGTGACCGGTATCGCGTTCGGAGCTGCTCTGTCGGTGAAGCACAATGCGTGGTTTCTTCCACCGTTGCTTGCAACTCACCGGATAGTGGCAGAGATGCCGTCCCTGTTGCGCGCGACCTGGCGCGAGAAGCTGCGGAGGGCGCCCCTGTCACTTCTGGCGATGGCAGTCCTCGGCCCACCCGTATTCGTTGCCGCTTGGCCCTGGTTGTGGCGCGACACCCTGCCGCGGCTTCGCGAGTACCTCGAGTTTCATCTGCTCCACGAGAACTACAGCTGGCACTATCTCGGCCGCATCCTGCGAAACCCTCCTTTCCCCGTGGCCTATCCCCTTGTCGTCACCGCGCTGACGGTGCCAGCAGCCATCCTGGTCGTCTACGCGGGCGGGTTCGTGCACGGCGCGCACCGGCTGGCCTCCTCTCTTCGCCAGGACGAGCCCTCGCGAGGAGGCCCCGATGCGCCCTCGTTTTCGGACGAGCTTCTCCTTCTCATGAACGCGTTCTTCCCCTTCGCGCTCATCGCTTGGCCCTCGGTTCCGCACTTCGGCGGCGTGAAGCACTGGTTGCCCGCCATGCCCTTCTTGGCCCTGCTCGGCGCACGCGCCCTGGTAGAAACGGGGCGCACGCTCGCGCCCGCTCGTGCGGGCGCCATCACCTTCGCTCTGTCGCTTCTCGCGCTCGCCCCGGCCGTTGGCGCCGTCGCCCACATCCATCCCTACGGCACTGCCGCCTACAACGAGCTCGTCGGCGGCGCGCCCGGCGCGGCCACCCTCGGCATGCAGCGCCAGTTCTGGGGCGACAACGTGGTGGGCCTGTTGCCTCAGATCAACGAGCACGCCTTGCCTCACGCCCGGGTGTGGTGGCAGGAGACTGCCCAGCTCTCGGTGAGCGCCTGGCAACGCGACGGCCTCGCCCGGCCCGACCTGCGCTGGGCCCACGGCCCCGAGATGGCCGACATCTCCATCTGGCACTACCATCACGAGTTCAGGGACAAGGAGTACCGGACCTGGTCGGCCTTCGTGCAACAGCCGCGGGCCGGAGAGGCGACGCGACTACCCCAGCCCGTGGCGGGGTTGTACCTCGACGAGGTTCCGCTGGTTGTCATCTACGCCCGCCCTGGCACATGGCGCTGAGGCCGTTGCTGCGCGGGGCTCGGGTCTGGAGACATGCACGGCTACGGCACGCATTTCCGTCGTGATTGCGGCCGTTTGCCGCGATCTGCGCGAGGGGAATCGTGGCCCAGAAGTGAGCGCAGGATCTCGGCAACCCCGTGGATTTCGAGCGGTTGTGGCACTTGCGCTGCTTGAGCAAGCTCGCCGCGTCTGCCCGTCGTCATTCACACGCGGCCTCAGGCGCGGTCGAGCTCCCACCTCCTGATGGTACCGAACGTGGCGGCGATTTTCGCCACCTGTGTCGGCTCGGGCGAGGTGATGACCATGTTGCCGCCTCAGCTGGCTTCCTCCTCAATGGCCGCTCGGTTCGACCATCCGCTTCCACTTGAGCTCTGGCGTAGGCAACCAGAGCGCGCAACTCCCAGGCGCGCTTCGAGTGCTCGTCACCTTGGCTCCGGCGAGGCAATCTCGGCTGGACCAGTTTCTCCCGGTGTTGGCGCTGACGCTGCCCTTCCGCAGGGTCGCGGCAATCCACGCACCCGCGGTGGGGTCTCCATCGCCTACGATAGCCTCTGTTTGCCCGCCTGCGCGACAAAGCGGCCAACAGTGAACGACCGGGGCCGGACAGCGTGTGCCTCGGTGCTGCGACAGGTCGACCGTCCCCCGCCTTTTCCCGTGACTCGGACGGGTCCGTGATCGTATGACCAGCCGCTTGGAGGCGTCGCAACGTGAAGATCGCTCTGTCTCCGGAAGAAAAGCTGCGCGGCTTCATCAAGTTCCTCGACGTCAAGCTGCACCGTCGTCCCCTCACGGTCTCCATCGAGGTCACGAAGCGCTGCAACGCGCGATGCGACTTCTGCGATTCCTGGAAGATCACTGACCACCGCGAGGAGATGGCCGACTTCATGGAGGTCGTGCGTCGCTTCGACCCACTGGTCGTCGTCCTCACTGGAGGCGAGCCCATGCTGCGCCGGGACCTCACCGCCGTCGTCCGCCGGATCAGGGCTCTGCCGGGCTTCCGGTACATCACGCTGCTGACGCACGGTGGTTTGCTGAGCCAGCAGCGAGTGCGCGAGCTCATTCAGGCTGGCGTGAACCAGATCAACATCTCGCTCAACTACCCAGATGCCCGGCAGGACAAGGAACGCGGCATTCCAGGACTGTTCGCGCGGCTGGAGAGGATCGTGCCCAAGATGGCCAGCGAAAGCGCGGGCATCTTCACGATCGCCTCGATGCTGATGGTGGACAACCTGCGCGACGCCGAGTCCCTGGTGCACCTGGCGAATTGCTGGGGAGTGCACATTGCCTTCAGCGGCTACAATGACGTCAAGAACGGGAACCAGAAGCACTTCGTCTCCGAGGAGCAGGTACAAGAGCTGCGATCCGTCTGCCGACGCCTCGTCCGGCTGAAGCGCGACCTCGGAAACATCATGACGTCCGACTACTTCTTCGAGACGCTGCCCGAGTTCTACGAGAAGCGGGAGCTGGGGGGATGCCGGGCGGGCCAGATCATGCTCCACGTGAGCCCGACCGGCATGGTGCATCCCTGCGCGGAGCTGCCGGCGATCGCTCACTTCACTGAATTCACTGCTGGTGCCTTCCGAGGCACCGCATGCGGCAAGTGCTTCGACTCCTGCCGCGCCGAGCCACAGGCGCCGGTGACGCTGCGCCGCCTGGGTGAGCTCGTGGGACTCGTGTGAAGCCGTCGAGCGCCATCGCGCCGAGGGCCGCCGCGCCCCTCTGCTCGTGGTCGCGCGCGTTGCTCGGCCTCGCGGCGGGACTGTGTGCGGTGGCCGGCGTCGTGCTGTACCTCGGCATCTCGCGCCGCGACCTCGGGGCCCACCTGCACGAGCTGAGGACCGGTCCGCTGCTCTTCGCCGCCGCGGGCGCGCTCGTCCTGCTCTCACTGCAGGCGCTGCGCTGGTGGCTCGTCATGCGTCCAGCGCTGGGGCTTCAATACTTCCACGCGCACTGCGCGATGGCGGTCGGCTTCCTGTTCAACGTCCTCTTGCCGGCCCGCGGCGGGGACCTCCTGCGCGTGCAGTACCTCGGAAGACGCACGGGTCGGTCACGCGCGAAGATTTTCGGAACGGCGATCATCGACTTCTGGACCGACAAGCTGGGATGGGTAGTGTCCTTTCCGCTCGTCTGCCTTCTTGGCAACCCGCCGGCATGGCTGCTGAAGCCAGCGCTGCTCCTGGGCAGCCTCGTGGTGGGCGTCGGGGCACTGCTCGCCATCCTGGCGAGCCGGATCGGGCAGTTCGGGGGTGTCTCGCGCGGCCCCCAGTGGCTCAGGAATCTCCGCGAGGGCTTCGCCGCAATTCACTGGAAGAGATTGCTTGGCATCGAGCTCCTGGTCGCGCCGCTGCCCTGGCTATGGGAAACGCTGGTCCTGATGGTGGCGGCGCACACATTCGGGATGCGATTCACGGCCATGCAAGCCTTCTCGCTGCTGACCGCATTCAACGTCGCGACGGTGGTGCCCTCGCCCGGGAACACCGGCTCGTTCGAGGCGGGCGGAGCGCTCGCGCTCATTGCCTTCGGGATGCCGCGGGGCACGGCGCTCACGTTCGTCTTCCTCTATCATCTGACCCAGGTTGTCCCGACCGTCACCTTGGGAGCACTCGTGCTCATCTCGCAAGGCGAGAAACTATTTGGCCGCGACGGGCTCGCCGGTTCTCCCTGCCGGGAGGCAACGACCGATCTCGAGACGCCAACCGACCCGTCGTTGTCCGGGGGATCCACCTGCTGACCAAGCTGGGCGCGACTCCCCGACTCCCTCGCGATGCCACTCCGACAGACAACGAGTGGAGTCGGCCGCCCATGCGACCGCGATCCCGTCCCGCGCCAACGCATTTCCGAGCATCGAGGCTGTTCATCTTGTACCACTTGCCAGGGCGCCGTTCCGCCCGACAATTCCTGATGACGCGTGCTTCCAGGCGGACTTCTCGGGGAGCGACGGACCGAGCAAACTTGGCAGGGTCGAGAGTTTCAACTTCAATGCTGCTCGCGCAGGACCGACTCGCCGGGGACTCGAGAGAGGAGAACGAGGAAGTGGCCAATCGCACGCCCACCCCGGACCCGCCATCTCGCGGGGTCTGCGCGCACGAGAACCGCCATCTCCCGCACCACGAACCGTCCCGAGGTGAGCCGCTGGCGTGAACGACTCGAACGTCAACGAGCGCGCGTACCATCCCCCTCCGGGCCTGCCCTCCGAGCCGCCAGACCATTGCGCCAGTGAGCCGGGCCCCGTCTGCGGGGCGTGCGTGACCTGGCTCATCCAGCGACGCCGGCTGGTCTTGTGGCTTGCCCTCGCCGTCTCTGTCCTGGGCGTCTTGTGCAGCGCCAGGCTCTACTCGGACCTGCGCTCCGGCATCGAGGAACTCCTGCCAGACACCGCGGCCAGCGTGATTGCCGCGCGAACCCTTGCCCCCAAGCTTCACTCGGTCTCGCAGCTCTCCATCATCCTCGAGGGACAAGACGGAGACGCGCTCGGGCGCCTGGCCGAAGAGGTCGTGTCGCACCTGCGCGCGCTCCCTGACACCCTGGTGCAATCGATCGAGTACCGGACCGATCAGCAAGAGGCCTTCCTCAGGCGGTTCGGGGCGCTGTACTTGTCCCCGGAGGACATCGACGCGATCCAGCGGCGCCTCGACGCGCGCATCGCCTGGGAGAAGCGCAGGGCCAATCCCCTCACGCACCTCATCGTCGACGAGGACGCGACCGAGCAGCTTGGGCCTGCGCCCCCCCTCGACTTCAAGGACATCGAGGCGAAGTACAGCGCGGTGAACGGGGCACTGGCGCAGTTCCGAAACGGCTACTTCCAGACGCCCGACGGCCACCTCCTCGCCATTATCGTGCGGCCGCCGGAGTCGGCCACCGGGCTCAGCGCCAACCGCAAGCTGCTGGACGCGGCGAAGGAGATCGTGAACGGAGCGCATCCCCGGTCCTACGACCCGACCGTCCGCGTCGGCTACGGCAGCGAAGTGGCCGGGCTTGTGGAGGAGCAGGAAGCGCTCATCGCCGATCTCGCCTCCTCGACCGTGATCGTGGTCGGACTCGTCCTGCTTGCGCTGTGGGTGTATTTCCGGCGCTGGACCGCCATCCTCGCCATCTTAGGCGCACTCGGAGCTGGGTGTGCCCTCAGCTTCGGCGCATCGCTCTTCCTCGTCGGCCACCTCAACGCGAACACCGCCTTCCTCGGCTCCATCGTCCTCGGCAATGGCATCAACGTTTCGATCATCGTCGTCGCGCGCTATCTCGAGGAGCGGCAAGCTGGCCGGGGCATCGAGGCGGCGATGACCACCGCCTGGTCACGCACGCTGGGCGCCACCTTCGTGGCCTCCTTCGGGGCGGGACTCGCCTACCTCTCCCTGTCCATCACCGATTTCCGCGGCTTCAGCCAGTTCGGAGTGATCGGCGGAGTCGGGATGGCGTTCTGCTGGGTGACCGCCTACCTCCTCTTGCCCTCGCTGCTTGCCGCGCTCGACAGCCGCTCCCGGCGAGGGATGACCCGCGGAAGGCGTCCGTTCGTCGGCCGCCTCGTGAGCCACCTCACCGCGGCCCACCTGAAGGCGACCCGGGTGCTGACGCTGGCGCTCCTGGTCGCCGCTGCGCTCGCCGTGGTGAGCTACCGTGGCCAGCCCATCGAGTACGACATCGGAAAGTTGCGCGCTGCCAAGAGCGCCAAGAACGGCGACCAGTACTGGAGCGGCAAGCTGGACCAGATCTTCCGGAGCTACCTCACGCCAGTCGTCATCCACGGCGAAACCACCGCGGACCTCCTCAAGGTCACCGCCGAACTGGAACGCGAGCGCAGTGCGCTCGGCTCGGAGGATCCCTTCCGCGAAGTGCGCACGCTCGAGAGCGCCATACCCTCCGAGCAGGCCGACAAGCTGCCGCACCTGGCCCGCCTGCGCGAGACGCTCAACGACTCGCGGCTCGAGAAGATGGACCCGGAGATGCGGCGAAAGGCACTCGAGCTGCGCCCGCCCGCCGATCTGCGCCGGGTGACGCTCGACGACCTGCCGGAAGCGATGCGGCTGCAGCTCACGGAACGCGACGGGACAGCAGGCCGGCTGGCGCTTGCCTTTCCCAAGAAGGTTGGCACGCTCAACGCGAAGGACATCGACGAGATCACGCGTGTCGTGCGCGGCGCCATCGCGCGCTCGCACGCCCAGGCACAGGCGATCGGCCAGCCGCTGCTCTTCGACGACCTGGCCTCCGCCATCGCCCGGGATGGGCCCCGCGCGACCGTGCTCGCGCTCGCCCTGGTATGCGCTCTGGTGGTCGCCGTCGTCCGGCGCTTCGCGCCGAGCGCGCAGGTCATCGCGAGCCTGCTCCTGGGGATCGCCTGGCTCGTCGGCGCCGCTGCCGCCGCACGCGTGCGATTCAACTTTCTCAACTTCGTGGTGCTGCCCATCACGTTTGGCATCGGCGTCGATTACGCCGTCAACATCGTCCAGCGATGGCGACTGGAGGGCGCACAGTCGCTCGACCGCGTCCTGCGGGAGACGGGCGGCGCGGTGGCGCTCTGCTCACTCACGACGGTCATCGGCTACGGCTCCCTGCTCGTGGCTGACAACCGGGCCCTGCGGGGCTTCGGCCTGCTCGCCTCCTTCGGGGAACTCGCCTGCATCGCAGCGGCACTCGTCGCGATGCCAGCCTGGCTGCTGCGCCCCAAGGGCCTTGCGCGGTCAAAGGCTCCCCCTCTCTGATTCTGAACCCGCCGCGCTCCCCGACAGGGGCGGACCATCCGCTGTCACAAGGGGCGGGCCATACGCCCTGGCGGCTTCAGGTGTCCAAGATCAGCATCATTCTCGAACTCGAAGGCGCCGAACGAGAAGACGCGGCCGCTGCAGCCGGAACCGAACCTTACGCAAACCCGGGAGTCCGCCAAGGAGGGCGCGCGGCAAGATTCGGCCAACCTTCCGATGGTGCCCCCACGCGAATGAGGTTCGGCTCGGGGGGAAGCGTGGGCTGGCGCTCGCGGCCTATCGATGACCGCCACCACCACCGCGTCCGCCACCGAAGTGACCACCACCACCGAAGTGACCACCCCCGGCAATGTGAGCGCCGCCACCGAAATGGCTCGCTCCGAAGTGAGTGCCACCGCCAAAGCGGCCCCCCCCCCGTCCAACGAAACCATGCCCTGCGAAGCCCCCACCCCGGAACGGCGCAGATCGGAAGCCATGAGCGGCGAAGCCTCCGCGGAACGGTGCAGATCGGAAGCCGTGAGACGCGAAACCTCCACGGAACGGTCCCGGCCTGAAGTGCCAGCGCCATGGCGACCGCCACCAGCCGTGGCCATACCACCCGAAGTGCCACGGCCCGCCGACTCCGAAGTATGGCCATGGCCCCAGGCCCCAGACCCAAGGCGCAACCACCCAGCTCCAGCCATAGGACGGATAGTACACATACTCGTACGGCTCACCCTCTCCGCTCGGCGGAACGTAGGAGTAGGCGTCGCCGTATGGCATCCAGACCCAGCCGTACTGCTGTGTGTACACCCACTGACCGCTCCCGACCGACTGCGTATCGGCAACCTGCGGCTGGGCGGGCGGAGCGCTCTCGGCCGGCGCAGATGCGGAGTTCTCGTCGATCTCGTCCGCCCACACCGTTGCAGGAACGACGAACAGCACCACACCAAGAATGACGCCGAGGCGAAACATGGGTCTTCCCCACTATGTGTGATGACTCCTCACCTACTACGTATAACCCCTCGAGTACCCGGCTAGTTTTCCATCCCTTTGGGGGCCTCGGCCATCCAGGGCGCCCTCGTGTTCTTCCGTGCGATGTTGCCCTCGCCTGCCACCTCGGTCGGGGTCGGGAGCTGCTGTCGGCCGCCATTGCACCTCCTCAGCCAACCTGACAGGCCCGAACGTGCCCTCAACTTCGAGAGCTTCTTCCCCTCCGAACGTCCGACACGCCCGAGAGCCGCCGTTCCCCCCGGCGCCTGAAGGCGCGGTCTTCCCGGAGGGTTTTGGTGGATCTGGCTTGCCTGATTCCAAGCGGTTGCGGCGCCGGTGAGGCGAGAACTGCCATCGCCACCATTCGAAGTATTCAGCGGAATCGTCCATCGCTGTCGGCAGGGCCTGCTGGGCCTCCTCCTGCGGCGGCGCGATCCTCCCGGAGGCGGTCGGGTCCCGATCCTCCGCCCGGGACGGAGGGCGCTGGCCCGCGGGGTCGGATGGCCGGCGGCATGGCCAATCTCTCGGCCATTCCCGCTCGTACCGGAACCCGAGCCGGTTTCTGCCCAACCGTCCTGGAGGTCCTGATTGCGGCACGTCGACGCAGGGGCGCGCTCCACCTCGCTCAGGAGATCCGCGTCGCCGCCACGGTGGCTGGTGGACCGCCCGGCCCGAGCACCCCAGTGCACCTCGTCCAGGGGGGCCAGGGGGAAGGCGGTGGAGGGTGCGCTTGATGCCTGCGGCGCCGCTCTGGCGCTCCCGTCTTCCTCGAGAACTTGGAATCCGCTGTCCGCGAACCGTGGCACCGCCAAGGCCCGCCACCCACCAACACCTTCGACCGGGGCCAGTGCGAGGAAAGGCGGCCGTTTCCCGCGGCGCTCCGAAGTGAGGTCACTCCATCCGCGAGCGAAAGAGCGAGGAGGATGCGGACAGCGTCACGATGGCGATGAGGGCCAGTGGCCAGCAATTGTCGAGCACGTCGCGGGGCGGCATCGCCTTGAGGAACACGCCGTCGGCGACCGCCAGAAAATATGTCGTGGGGTTGATGTGCGCGACC
>Ga0335079_10007010_pt1 | contig 12851 bp, 12 predicted proteins | sample Lox_Sample_33_FD_206719 | JGI IMG/M metagenome (GOLD analysis project Ga0335079, IMG submission 206719) | Soil microbial communities from Loxahatchee National Wildlife Refuge, Florida, United States - Lox_Sample_3.3 | ecosystem: Environmental > Terrestrial > Soil > Wetlands | place: USA... | reverse complement strand
GAGGTCTCCGTCGTCGGCCTCGGTTGCAACAACTTCGGCGCGCGCGCCGACGTCGACGCGACGCGCGCCGTCATCGACGCCGCGCTCGACGCAGGCATCACCCTGTTCGACACGGCCGACATCTACTCCCACGGCACGAGCGAGGAGTACATCGGGGAGATCCTCGAGGGCCGCCGCGACCGCGTCGTCCTCGCGACGAAGTTCGGCAAGCCGTTCGAGGGCGCGCCGGACGTCCCGCGCGGCTCGCCGGAGTACATCCGCTGGGCGGTCGAGGGCTCGCTGAAGCGCCTCCGCACCGACGTGATCGACGTCTATCAGATGCACGAGCCCGACCCCGAGACGCCGATCGAGGACACGCTCGGGACGCTCTACGAGCTCGTCCAGGAGGGGAAGGTGCGGTACATCGGGTCGTCCAACTTCTCCGCGGAGCAGATCGAGGACGCCGACCGTGTCGCGCGCAGCCGGGAGCTGTCGCGCTTCGTCGCGGCGCAGAACCACTACAGCTTCGTCCACCGGGAGACGGAGGACGAGATCCTGCCGACCTGCGAGCGGCTCGGGATCGGGCAGCTGCCGTTCTTCCCGCTCGCGAGCGGCCTGCTCACGGGCAAGTACGAGCGCGGCGCGGTCGCGTCGGAGGGGCGGCTCGCGGGGCGCGAGCACTCCGACGAGGACATGGACCGCGTCGAGGCGCTGCAGGCGTACGCCGACGACCGCGGCGTCTCGTTGCTCGACGTCGCGATCGGCGGCCTGCTCGCGATGCCGGCGATCTCGTCGGTGATCGCGGGCGCGACGAAGCCGGGGCAGGTGCACGCGAACGCGAAGGCGGGGGAGTGGGAGCCGACGCCGGACGACGTGGCGGCGCTGCGCGCACTCCGCTGATCGCCGACGCGGACGACGTCTCCCTCGTCCGGACGCTCTTCCGCGAGTACGCCGACGCGCTCGGCGTCGACCTGTCGTTCCAGGGCTTCGAGGAGGAGCTCGCCGCGCTTCCCGGCGGCTACGACGCGGTTCTCGTCGCGCGGCTCGGCGGCGAGCCCGCGGGCTGCGTCGGCGTTCGGCCGCTCGAGCCGGGGATCTGCGAGATGAAGCGGCTCTACGTTCGTCCCGTCGCGCGCGGGTCGGGGCTCGGCCGCGCGCTCGCCGAGGCGGTCGTCGCGCGGGCGCGCGCGCTCGGCTACGCGCGCATGCGTCTCGACACGCTGCCGCAGATGGGCGCGGCGCAGGAGCTCTACCGCTCGCTCGGCTTCGCCGAGATCCCGCCCTACCGGCACAACCCGGTGCCGGGCACGACGTACCTCGAGCTCCGCCTCTAGCGCAGGATCGGCACGAAGCGCCGCAGCCGCGCACGCTCGGCCGGCAGGTAGAAGCCGAGCGCGAGCAGCACGAACGGGTACAGCAGCGCGAGCACGAGCGACGGCACGAGCGGGAGATCGGGCGCGCGCGCCGCGATCGTCAGCCCGGCGCCGACGGCGAGCACGGTGACGACGCGCCGCCACTGGTACGCGACCGGGTAGACGTGCTGCGCGTAGATCGTCATCCCGATAAAGAGCGCGACGTACGAGATGAGCGTCGAGATCGCCGCGCCGACCATGCCGTACGCCGGGATGAGCCAGAAGTTGAGCGCGATGTTCACGCCGGCGGCCGCGCCGGTGACGACCCAGTTCAGCTGCGTGCGCCGCGCGCGGCCGGAGCCGATCGCCATCACCGTGTAGCCCGCGTAGATCGCGAACGCGAACGAGAGCAGGCCGACCGCCTCCTCCGCGCGCTGGTAGCGCGGGTTCGTCAGGAGCGCGACCCACCACGGCGCGAGCGCGCCGAGCCCGAGCGCCGCCCACGACGCGATCGCGAGCAGGTACGTCAGGACGAACGAGTACGTGCGCCGCGCGTCGCGGTCGTCGTCGATCGAGTACGCGAACGCGGGCCACGCCGTCCGGAACGCGACCATCACGAACGTGATGATCGACGCGACCTTGATCGCGACGGAGTAGACGCCGACCTCGGACGGGCCCTTGTACCAGATGATGAACTGGCGGTCGATGAAGTTGATCACCCAGAGCGCGAGCGCGGCCGGCACGAGCGGCATCCCGAACTTCTGCATGTTGCTGTAGAGCTCGCGGTCGAACTGGAGCCCGAGCTGCTCGAAGCGGTACGCGACGAGCGCGAAGTACACGAGCAGCGTCCCGGTGAAGTTGCCGACGATGAGGCCGATCGCGCCCTTGTGCAACACGGCGACGAAGAGGATCGTCGCGAGGATCGTCAGCAGCACGTTCACGACGCTCGCGATCGCGTACGCGGTCGAGCGCTCCTCGACGCGGAAGAGCGCCGTCAGCTGCTGGTAGTTCGTCTGCGCCCAGAGCCCGACCGAGCCGGCGATGACGAGGTTCGCGCTCGAATGGCTGGTGCCGAGGCCGAGCAGGTGTGCGATCTGCGGCGCGAACGTCGTGCCGATCGCTAGCCCGAGCGTCGCCATCCCCATCGTGAACCAGAACGAGGTGCGGACGACCGTGAGCTTGTGCGCCGGCTCGGGCGCGTCGAAGTAGAAGCGGAAGAACGCGCTTCCGATCCCGAGCTGCAGCAGGATCGAGAGCACCGCCGTGAGCGCGGTGATCGTCTCGACCTTTCCGTACGCGCTCGTCGGGAGGTAGTGCGTGTACAGCGGCAGGAGGATCACCGCGAGGACGCGCGAGACCATCCCGCCGAGGCCGTAGACCGCGGTGTGGCGGCCGAGCCGCTTCAGCTCGTGGCTCAGCTTCATCGCAGCCCAGCGTAGAGGTCGACCAGGCGGGACGCGACCGCGTCGGCGTCGTGGACGCGCTCGACGTAGGCGCGGCTCGCGGCGCCGATGCGGCGGCGCTCCTCCGGCGACTCGACGAGCGGGCGGAGGACGTCCGCGAGCGTGTCCCTCGTCGCGGAGACGATCGGCACCTCGACGCCGAACGCCTCCTCGGTGCGGCGCACGGCCTCCTCGTGGAGGAACGTCACCACCGGCTTCCCGAGCGCCATCGCCTCGATCGCGAACACGCCGTACCAGCCCGCGTTCAGCTGGTCGACGACGACGTCCGCGTTGCGGTAGCGCTCGAGCGCCTCGCGGTGGTCGAGCCCCTCGACGATCTCGAGCTCGACGCCGAGCTGCTCGCAGGCCGCGACGACGTGCTCGGTTCCCTTGCGCCTGCGCGACGACGGGGCATGCAGCACGACGGGACGCTCGCGGTCCGACGGCGGCGACGGCTCGATCCCGCTCAGGTCGATCCCCGGCGGGATCACGAACGCGTCCGGCACCCAGCGCGCCGCGTCGTACGAGCCGACGACGCGCGCGCCTGCACGCTTTGACCAGTCGAGCTCGCCGGGCGTCTTCCCGCGGATGTCGGAGCCGAGGAAGTGCATGACGGAGCGCTTGCCGAGCGCGCGCAGCAGCGGGAACTGCGCCGACTTCGGCACGAGCGTCAGCCCGAAGTAGAAGTGGAAGACGTCGGTCTGCCGCGCGAGCCGTCCGAACGCGCGCCACTGCGTCGCCTGCTGCCGCAGCAGCCCGCCGCTCCGGGCGAGGTCGAGGTCGGCCTCGGGGTGCAGTGCGTAGCGGTTGAAGACGACGAGCCGCGCGTCGACGCCGCGGCGGCGCAGCGCCTGTACGTTCGTCCACGGGATTCCGGCGGTGTTGACGGGGCAGTGCGTCACGCGGAGCACGGGGCCACGCTAGCCGCAATTCACAGGTCGTTCTCAGCCGTGCCGCCTACGCTTGGGGAATGGACGAACAACTCACACGCCGCGGCTCGCTCGCGAAGCTCGCGGGCCTCGCCGCCGCGGCCGCCGGCGGAGCCGGCATCTGGAAGGCCTCCGAGGCGGACGCCGCCGGTCCGAACGCCGTCTCGTCCGGGCTCGTGACCTGCGTGCTCTCGCCGGAGATGACCGAGGGCCCGTACTACGTCGCCGCGGACGCGAAGATCCGCAAGGACATCCGTGCCGGGCAACCCGGCACGCCGCTCGCGCTCAAGCTCGGCGTCGCGAACGTCGCAAGCTGCAAACCCGTCAAAGGCGCAGCGGTCGACATCTGGCATGCGTCTGCCGGCGGCGTCTACTCCGACGAGCAGCAGAACGACACCGTCGGCCAGACCTTTCTCCGCGGCGTGCAGAAGACGAACGCCAACGGCATCGCGACGTTCACGACGATCTATCCCGGCTGGTACCAGGGACGCACGGTGCACATCCACGTGAAGGTGCACATCAGCGGCAACGTCGTGCACACGGGACAGCTCTTCTTCAACGACGCGCTCACCGACGCGGTGTTTCAGAAGGCGCCGTACGCGTCGCGCCCGAACCGCACGACGCGCAACGCGAACGACTCGATCTACATCAACGGCGGCAGCCGCTCGCTTCTCACCGTGAAGAAGCAGGGCGCGGGCTACGTCGCGACGATCTGGATGGGCGTTCACGTCTGATCACGCGTCGAACTCGACCTGGTCGAAGTAGCGCAGCGCGGTCCGGCCGGGCCGAACGCGTGACGCGAGCGCGGCGAGCTCGTCGTCGCTGATCTCGCCGAGCGCGCGCTTCACGCCGAGCCATGGCAGGTTCAGGTCGTCCTGGTACACGATCGTCGAGATGCGGGGGTTGACCTCGATCACGCGGTCGCCGACGAGCTGGATGTTGAAGAACCACTCGATGCGGAGCTCGCGGACGATCCGGCCGGCGATCTCCATCAGCTCCGGGTCGTCGAGCGTGACGAAGTACATCGCGAGTCCGGCGCGCATCGCCTCGCGTGTCTTCGGGTGGCCGAGGACGACGCGCTCGCCGTCCGCGATCCCGTCGATCGTCCGCTCGCCGCCGGTCGCGAGCTCCATCACGAGCAGCTCGGTCGTGTCGCCCGCGAGCAGCGCCGTCGCGTCGTCGAGCGTCATCGCGACGGAGCCGGGCCGCTCGTGGAGCAGCTGGTGCGCACGGTCGACGGTTGGGTCGAGGATCCGGAACCCGCGCGAGCCGGACGAGAAGACCGGCTTGAAGCAGACCGGCCGCTCGGGGTAGCCGAGCTCCCGTGCCGCCGCCTCGACCTGCTCCGCGCCGACGACGCGCCGGAACTCGACGGTCGGCACGCCGATCTGCTGGAGCAGCGCGTAGCTCTCGGCCTTGTCGTTCGAGCGGTGGATCGTCTCGGGCGACGAGACGAGCACCGGCACGGGAAAGTCGCCGCGCCGTCCGGCGAGGCCCTCCAGGTCGAACGACGACTGCGGCAGGACGACGTCGACGCCCTCCCGTGCCACGAGGTCGAGGATCGTGTCGGCGTACGTGGGGTCGGAGCCGGCCGGGACGACGTGGAACGCGTCGCAGAGGTGCCTGCCGATCGCGCGCTCGCTCATGTCGGTGCCGACGACGCGCACCTCGCGCTCGCCGTTGTCCCGCAGCGCGCGAATCAGCCGCGCGGCGCCGGGCGCGCCCGCGGCGCTGAGGAGGACGGTCGTCACTCGAGGTCGATCCGGTCGTTGCGAAGGTGGTCGAGCCACTCCTCGCGCTTCGCGTCGAGCATCGAGCGCATCGTCTCACCCATCGTCTCGCCGTCGTAGACCCAGATCTCGGGGTGGACGAGCAGCTGCAGCCACTCGAACGCGCCCGCGGCGAGCTCGTCGTGCGGGCAGCCCTCGCGCCAGTGCTGGTTCGAGTCGGAGCGGTAGAGGCCCTTCGTGAAGTACGGCTCCTCCATGACGTTCACCGCACCGGCGATCGGCTCGTGGACGTACTCCGGTTCGGGGTTGTGCCACGCGACGACCGCGTCGAAGCGGCCGTCGAGCTCGGCGCGCGGGTGGACGGCGTGCAGGCCGACCGCGTGGCCCCACTGCCGCAGCTGCCGCTGCGCGTAGTGGCCGACGTGCGAGTCGAGGTTGTAGAAGGCGCTCTCCGTCATGAGGAAGTACGTCGCGCGGACGCCCGCCTCGTGCTCGAGCCGCGCCATCTCGATCGCCGCCTCGAGCGAGAGGTCGACGTCGTGCCGGAGGTAGAGATCGCCGGGCCGCGGGATCCGGTCGAAGCTCGCCCACTCGTAGCCGCCGGCCTTCGCGGCGTCGAGGAGCTCGGCGTAGTGCGCCATGTCGAAGCGGCAGCTCATGTGCGGCCGAGTATCCACTGGAACGTCACGTCGCCGTCCGGCTCGGTGAAGGTCACGAGCTCGTTGCGGAGGAGCTCGAATCCCGCGTCCTCGAGGAGACGCGTGTTCGTCTCCGGCTCGAAGCTCGAGAAGTACGTCGGCGCGCCGAGCCACTCGCCCGTCCAGTCCTCGAGGTCGGTCGTCCCGAGCGCGGTGAGGAAGAGCCCGTCCCGGACGAGCCAGCCGGCGACGCGCGCGACGAGCGGCGCGAGGAGGTCGCGCGGCACGTGGTTGAAGGAGTAGAACGCCGCCACCGCCTCGAACGAGGCCGGCTCGAGCTCGAGCTCCGTGAAGTCGGCGCAGACGAAGGTCGCGTCGGGGACGGCGGCCGACGCGCGCCTGATCTGCTCCGGCGAGACGTCGACCGCCGTGAGGCGGAATCGCGCGGCGAGGAGCGCGGTGTCCGGGACGCCCGCGCCGCAGCCGAGCTCCAGGACGCGTGCGCCGTCGGGCAGTCGCGAGAGCAGCTCGTCGCGCCACTCGTCGCGCGGGTCGCCGACGATCCGGTCGCGCCACGCGGCAAACGTCTCGCCGATCGCGTCGTAGCCGTCGGCGACGATCTGGACGCGTGCGTCGGTCACGCCGGCTCCACGTCGACGTGCAGGAGGCACGCCGCCGCCTCGGCGCGCTCGAGCGCCTCGAGGTTCGTGTCCGCGGTCGCGATCACGTAGCCGCGGCGGTCGCCGTCCAGCCGCACCGGGCGGATCGTCTCGCCGACCTGGAGGTACGTGTCGGCCTGGACGACGCCGGGTGCGGTGAGCACCGGCTCGAGCGGGCCGATCGCGCGGACGACGCCGGTCGGCAGCGGCCCCGGCGCCGCGGTGAAGAAGCGGATCGCGAGCGGCTGCTGGAAACGCGCCACCGCGAGCTCGTCCGGGATCTCCTCGCCGAGCGCCTGCCGCAGCGCGACCTCGACGAGGTCGACGCCGACGGCGTGGCGGACGAGGTCCGCCATCTGGCCGCCGGGGATCCGTGCCGCGACCTCGATCACGAGCACGCCCTCGTCGGTGACGAGCAGCTGCGGGAACGCGATCCCGTCGCGCATCCCGAGCGCCTTCGTCGCGTGCGCCGCGACGCGCTCCGCCTCCTCGAGCACGTCGCCGTAGATCGTCGCGGGGTAGACGTGGATCCAGCCGACACCGAAGCCGACGCCGGGCGGGCGCAGCCGGTCGGAGAGGGTGAGCGTCTCCGCGTCGCCGCCGCGCGCGATCACGATCCCGTTCAGCTCGAGTCCCTCGTGGAAGCGCTCGAGCACGACCTCGCCGCCGCCGGACTCGTGCAGCGCGACGTGGAGGCTCGCCTCGAGGTCGTCCATCGACTCGAGCCGGAAGAGCCCGCGCTGCCCGCCCGAGTCGGCCGGCTTCAGCACCGCCGGGAAGCCGACGGTCTCCGCCGCCGCCTTCGCCTCGCGGAGGTCCCGCGCGCCGGCGAACCGCGGCTGGGGCACGCCGGCCTCCGCCAGCTGCCGCCGCATCGCGATCTTGTGCGTCATCAGGTGCGCCGTCTCCGTGCCGATCCCCGGAAGGCCCAGCCGCTCGGCGACGGCCGCGACGACGGGCACCGCACGGTCGGCGGAGATCGTGAGGACGCCGTCGACGCCGTGCCGCTTCGCGACTTCGTAGACGCCCTCGACGTCCTGGAAGTCGACGACCTCGCCGGCATCGGCGACCGCGAGCCCGAGCGCGTCCGGGTTCCGGTCGACCGCGACGGTGCGCAGCCCGAGCTCCTGTGCGCGGAGGATCGCGCGCCGCTGGTGGCGGCCCGCGCCGACGAAGAGGACGGACTTGCCCTGCACCGCGGCGATGCTACTTGCGCGGCGCGAGGGCGTCGTTCAGCAGCTGCAGCAGCGCGTCGACGTCGGTCGGGTCGCCGCCGAGCACGCGGAGCGCGAACCCGTTCAGCACGACCGTCGCGAAGCGCGCGAGCTCGAGCGGCGGGATGTCGTCGCGGAACGTCCCCGCCTTCTGGGCCGCGGCGAACCAGTCCACGATCCGGGGCGACTGGTCGTCCATCGTCGCGTCCATCCGGCGCATGAACTCGGGGTCGTGCCGGAGGCGCGCCTCCATCTCGAGCAGGACGCCGAGCCACGCCGGGTCCTCCTCGGCCATCGCGCGGATCACCGGCTCGAGCCCGCGCTCGAGGACGAGGCCGCCGTAGGTTCGGCTCGTCTCGGTCGCGAGCTCGATGAAGAGGTCCTGCTTCGAGTCGAAGTAGTTGAAGATCGCGCCCCGCGAGAGGCCGGTCTCCTCCTCGAGCTTCGCGACGGTCGCCCCGTCGTAGCCGTAGCGGGCGAACGCGCGGCGCGCTCCCTCGAGGATCTGGGCCCGGCGGGCGTCGAGATGCTCCTGGCTTCGTTTCGGCACATTCCCACTTTACAAAACCGTACGGACGTTTTATTATCCGCCGCATGATCAGGCACAGCCGCTCCCTCCAGGGCCTCATCGCCGCCGAGCTCGTCTCCTTCACCGGCTCCGCCATGACGTTCGTCGCGCTCCCGTGGTTCGTCCTCGTCACCACCGGCTCGATCGCGAAGACGGGCTGGGTGCTGGCGGCCGAGATGCTGCCGATCGCGATCTTCGGCATCCCCGCCGGCGCCGTCATCGCGCGGCTCGGCGCGAAGCGGACGATGCTCATCGCCGACGCGGCGCGCGGGCCGCTGCTGATGGCGCTCCCGATCCTCAAGTGGACGGGGAACCTCTCGTTCGGCGCGGTGCTCGCCGTCACGTTCGCCGTCGGTTGCTTCGCGGCGCCGTACATGTCGTCGTCGCGGCTGATCATCCCGGAGGCGGTCGGGGACGACGAGCGCGGCGTCGCCCAGGTGAACGCGGTCATCGGCGGGGCGAACCAGCTCACGCAGATCCTCGGCCCGGTGCTCGCGGGCGTCCTGATCGCCGCGACGAGCCCGCCGGTCGTCCTCGTCGTCGACGGCGCGACGTACGTGTTCTCGTTCCTCGCGATCCTCCTCTTCGTCCGCGTCGGCAGGCGCGTCGAGCAGACAGCGCAGTCGCGCGGGCTCCTCGCGGGGCTGAAGTTCCTCGCGCACGACCGGCTCCTCGGGCCCGTGATGCTCGCCGCGTGCGGGATCAACCTCGTCGCGCAGGGGCTGATCGTCGCGGTGCAGGGCCTCGCGTACTTCCGCTACGGACAGGACGCGCACGTCGTCGGCTATCTCTTCGCCGCGTTCGGCATCGGTGCGCTCGCCGGCGCGGTCGTCGCGCAGCAGCTCGCGGCGAAGGTCGACCTCCTGAAGCTCGCCGCGATCGCGATCGTCGCGATGCCGCTGCCGCTCTGGCTGATGTCGGTCTCGATGCCGTGGGAGCTCGCGATGCTCGTGCTCGCGTGCTTCGGATTCTTCACGCCGCTCGTCAACGCGCCGCTGATCGGCGTGCTGACGGTGCGGACGCCGGCCGCGCTTCGGCCGAAGGTGATGACCTCCGTGATGACGGTCGCGACCATCGCCGGCCCGCTCGGATTCGTGCTCGCGGGCGAGGCGCTGCGCTACGTGTCGCTGACCGCCGTGTTCGTCGCAATCGCCGCAGGCCTGACCGTGGGCGGCATCGTCTTTGCCACGGTGCTCCTGCGCAACCGCGACGCTCCGCCGGCGCCGGATACCTCCGTTCCGGCGCCGGCGTGACCCTCCGCGGCGCGCCGCGAAATTCTCGGGTTCCGTGACGAAGTTGGCACCGCCGCGTGACGGATGCGCGGCTATTTTCAGCCCCACCCATAAAGGGTGGGGGGTGGGTTGGTGGGACGAGGCGCCACGACCTCGAGCCCCCGCTTCGCGTATCAGGAAGGCCGCGTGCTGCGCCGCGGGTCGCCGCGGTGGCGGACGTCGCGCACAGCGAGCCGGACGCGCTCGCCCAGGGTGCGGGGGTGGAGCTCGGCGACGAGCACGGCTCCGGCGCCCGGGCCGGCCGCTCCGTAGGCGATGTCGCCCACCTCGGCCGGGGTCGCCGAGCGCCAGCCGTCGGGCGCGTGGAGGTACAGCTCGTCCTCGAAGACGACGAAGCCGGCGCGCTCGAACGCCGCGACCCACTCGTCCGGCGTGCGCTGCACCTGCCAGCCCTGATCCTCGGCCGCACCCGTCGGGACGCTGACGAGCAGCCGCCCGCCCGGCGCGAGCACGCGGCGGAGCTCGTGCAGCGCCGCTTCGTCCCCCGCCTCCTCGCGCGGCGCGTCGACCGAGTACACGTCGTTGTCGCGGCCGACGTGCTCGAGCGTCGAGATACAGAGCGCGAGGTCGAACGAGCCGTCCTCGAACGGAAGCTCGCGCACGTCGGCGACGACGGGCCGCAGCCCCGGCACCTCCGCCTCGGCGAGGTCGACGCCCACGAGCTCCGACGCGCTGAGCCCGGCGAGCCCTGCGAGGTACGCCGGCTCCGCGAACGCATAACCGACATCGAGGACGCGCGGCTCGCCGTCGTAGCGTGCGAGGCACCAGTGGATCTCGACCGGCCGCTCGTCCGACGACGGCGGCGCGCCGAGGCCTCGCGGCCGGGCCGGCCCGCGCACCGACCGCGGCGCGGCCCGGTCGGCGGCCGCCCCGGCGACGGCCGCGTCGAGCGCCGCCACCTCCGCGAACTCGTCGCTTCCGACGAGCTCCCGCAGGAGCCCGGACCGGGACAGCGACCCGTCGGCGAGCGCGGCCAGCGCCCGCTCCCGCGCCGCGTCGTCGACCCGGCGCCGGACGACGAGCCGCCAGGCCCGCTCCACGAACTCCGCGTCCGTGCCCGCGCTCGCGTCGAGCCACGCATCGAGGTCGCCGTGCATGGACGGAGGCTAGAGTGAGCGCGATGTCCCTGCAGGGAAAGCGGATCTTCGTCACGGGCGGCGCGGGCTTCATCGCGACGACCCTCGCCCGCGAGCTCGTCGACGCGAACGAGGTCGTCGCGCTCGACAACCTCCACCGCGACACGCGCTCTGAGAAGCAGGACCTCTTCGACCACCCGAACTTCTTCTTCCACCAGGCGGACGTCCTGGACGCCGACGCCGTCCGCGAGCTCGCACAGGGCGCGACCCACATCGTCCACTGCGGCGCGATCGCCGGTGTCGACACGGTCAAGTCGATGCCCGTGCAGACGATGCGCGTCAACGTGATCGGCACGTACAACGTCCTCGAGGCCGCCCTCGCGACGATGGACACGCTCGAGCGCCTCGTCGACTTCTCGACGAGTGAGGTCTTCGGGACGCACGCCTTCAACGTCAAGGAGGGCCACGTCTCGACGATCGGCTCCGTCGGCGAGACGCGGTGGACGTATGCGGTCTCGAAGCTCGCGGGCGAGCACATGGCCCACGCGTACCACGACGAGCTCGGCGTGCCTACCGTCACGGTCCGCCCGTTCAACGTCTACGGGCCGGGACAGGAGGGAGGCGGGGCGATCCGTGCATTCATCGAGGCTGCGCTCGCCGGGCGCGACCTCACCATCCACGGCGACGGCTCGCAGATCCGCGCCTGGTGCTACGTCGACGACATGGTCGAGGCGGTCCGCCTCTGCCTCGAGCGGCCCGAGGCGGTCGGCCAGAGCTTCAACGTCGGCAACCCGCGCTCCGCTGTGACGATCGTCGACCTCGCGCACCGGATCAAGCGGCTCACCGGCTGTCCGGGCGAGATCGTGTATACGCCGCTCGACTACGCGGACGTCGAGCTGCGCATCCCGAACGTCGAGAAGGCGCGGGAGCAGCTCGGCTTCGAGGCGAAGGTCGAGCTCGACGACGGGCTCGAGAGGACGATCGCGTGGTATCGCAGCCGCAGGCCGGCGCTGACGTAGTCCGGCTCGCGTGGCCGGACGTCGGCGACGAGGAGCTCGCCGAGATCGCGGGCGTCCTCGACAGCGGCCAGCTGACGATGGGGCCGAAGGTCGAGGAGCTCGAGGAGCTGCTCGCGGCCGCCGCGGGCGCCGAGCACGCCGTCGCGGTCTCCTCGGGGACGGCCGCCCTGCACGTCGCCGTGCTCGCGCTCGGGATCGGGCCGGGCGACGAGGTGCTCGTCCCCGCCTACACGTTCCCGGCGACCGCGAACGTCGTCGCGCTCGCCGGCGGGACGCCGGTGCTCGTCGACGTCGACCCCGTGACGATGAACCTCGACCCCGAGGACACCGCGCGCCGCGTCACGCCGAGGACGAAGGCGATCCTCGCCGTCCACCTCTTCGGGCGTCCGGCGCGGCTCGAGGAGCTGCCGGACCTGCCGCTGCTCGAGGACGCCGCAGGCGCGCTCGGCGCATCCCACCGGGGCCGCCCATGCGGCGCGCTCGGGCTCGTCGGTTGCTTCTCGTTCCACCCGCGGAAGATCGTCACGACGGGCGAGGGTGGCGCGGTGACGACGAACGACACGGCGCTCGCCGAGCGCATGCGCTCGCTGCGGCACCACGGCTGGTCGCCGTCGGCGCGTTACGACGACATGCCGGAGGGCGGCTACAACTACCGGCTCAGCGACGTCCTGTGCGCGCTCGGGATCCCGCAGCTGCGCCGCCTCGACGAGCTGCTCGCCGCGCGAGAGCGCGTCGCGGCCGGCTACGCGGAGCGGCTCGCCGGCCTCGACGTCGTCCTTCCGGAGGCCGACCCCGGCGACCGGCACGGGCTCCAGGCCTACGTGGTCCAGCTCGACCGGCGCGACGACGTGATGGAGTCGCTCCGGGCGCAGGGGATCCAGTGCCAGATCGGGACGTACGCGCTCCACCGGCTCGGCGCCTACCGGGGCCAGGGCTCGTTCCCCGGGGCCGAC
>Ga0335079_10007009_pt1 | contig 12851 bp, 8 predicted proteins | sample Lox_Sample_33_FD_206719 | JGI IMG/M metagenome (GOLD analysis project Ga0335079, IMG submission 206719) | Soil microbial communities from Loxahatchee National Wildlife Refuge, Florida, United States - Lox_Sample_3.3 | ecosystem: Environmental > Terrestrial > Soil > Wetlands | place: USA: Florida... | reverse complement strand
GGATGCGGCCGCGATTCAGACCGGCGCGGCAAATCGACTGGAGCAGAATGTTCATCGTGTCGTAGGCGAGGGACGCGAAGACTTCGGGACTCTTGCTGAACTGTTTTTCGAAACGTTGATGGAACGTCAGCCACGCCGGATCGTCGCGAGTGGGATCGAAGGGAAATACAATCTCCAGTCCTTCAGCCGCGTCACCGGCGAGACGCAGCAGGTCGTCGCCCAGCACGCGGTAGCTGCCGAACACACGCTGCTTCATCCCCATCGCGCGCGCCTGTTGCAAGATAGTGCCGGCCGCCGGAGCGTCGCCCCACAGCACGATTCCGTCCGCTGCCGAATCGCCGATGATCCGCAACTGGCGGCGGAAATCCGTATCACCGGGCAGGTATTTCTGTTCGATGACCACCGGGTGGCCCAGCCTTCGCGACGCGTCCTTGAACTTCAGAACGCCGAAGCGGCCGTAGCGGTCGTTAACGCGAAGCAATGCGATTTTCTGCAGTCCCAGATCAGTGTAGATGCGGCGCGCCAGCGTGTAGCTTTGCACGCGATCGTCCTGGATGGTGGTGAAGTACCAGGGGATGATGGTCTCGGGAATGGTTGGATCGGTGGCCGCGCTGTTGACGATGGGCACTTCGGCTTTGAGCGATACGCGCAGCGCGATGTGTGTCGAGTCGCCGCTGATCGATCCCAGCATCGCCCACACTTTGTCGTCATAGGCCATCTTGACGATTTCGTTGCTGGACGCGCCCCAGATCGCCTGGTCGTTGTGGACCATCAACTGGAACGGCTTGCCGCAATATCCGCCTGCCGCATTGGCCTCGGCGATCGCCAACTGCGCGCCCGCGAGCATCATCTTGCCGAGGTTTTCCTGAGGATGATTCTCCACCGGGCCCAGAAAGCCGATGCGGACCTCGTCCACCTCGCCCGGTTTTACGGTTTCCACGTCGCGAGCGCCGCCGTTGTACTCCACCAGCTTGGTGTAGTGCTGGTAGTATGGCGTCGTGAACTTCGAAAACGGACGCAAGTCCGGCGGCTCATTGGCGTACGGCCGGAGCTCGCGATTCGGTGGCGGGCCCGGCGGGTCGGAGCCGCAAGAACACGGCCCCGGGCTCTGCGCCCACGCCAACGCTACCGGAAAGAGCGCGATCACCCACCGCGCGGACATCATCCCTCCTGCCGGCTGGTTCGGAAAATGGCGATCGCTTCAATCTCCACCAGCAGGTCCGGGCGGCAAAGCTTCGCCTGAATACCCGTCGATGCCGGCAGCGGATCGAGTCCCTGCGCCTTATAGAAAGCGCTGCGCTCTTCGTTGAAAACCACGTAGTCGCGGTCGATGTCGCGAAGATAGCAGGTGGTGCGCACGATGTCCTTCCAAGTGGCGCCTTCAGACGCCAGCAGGTTCGAAATGTTCAGGAACGTCCGGCGCGTCTGGGCACGGAAATCGCCCACGTGCAGCGTCTCGCCGTTCGGTCCCACGCTCGCCGTCCCGGAGATCAGCAGAATCGCGAGCCCTCCCAGGTCGAACCGCAGTCCCCTGGAAAACGAACTCGGGCGTGCGTAGTGATACGCCTCGTTGAGCACGTCCGGAGCCGAGATGGGTTTCTTGGTGATGCTCGTTGCCAGCGCGAACTCCTCCAGTACCTCAGGAATCGTCATATAAAAACCTCCAATCAGTAAGAATCCGCAGGATCGCCCGCGGTCCTGCTATTTCATCCGTATCCCGTGGCTGAGGCCCCTGGCCGTCGCCAGCCAAATGTCTTCTCCATCAAAGTCGACGCCGAGCGCGTAATGATGCGCCGGCGCTGTTTCGGTTTCCCGGCGCGTCACCTTGCCCGCCGCATCGCGGATCAGCATTTCCGGCTTGTGCGTATCGAGCGCCGGGCGATACACCGCCCAGTTCTCTCCGTCGTAGTACGCCAGGCCTTTGTCGGTGGAAAACCAGGCGTGGTTGCCATCCACGGCCTTCACCTGGTTTAGAAAATTGCTGGGCAGCCCGCTGTCCTTTTCGAGAAAGTTCTTCCAGTTGCGCCCGTCGTAGCGGCTCGCGCCGAAATAGGTGGCCACCCACAGAATCTTTTCTTTTTCCACGTAGCTGACCGACGTGGTGATCTCATGAATCAGGCCCTGGTCCTTGTACAGCACGATTTCAGTTTCGCCGTCGGGATCGTTGTAGTCTTTCCAGCGTTCGGTTTTCACGTCGTACTCGAGCACGCCGCCGCCCCACACCGCGAAGTACACCTTGCTCGCCGAAGTGTTGACGGCATAGGTCCAGATTTCGTACATCGGGGTGTTGCGCTCGTTGAACAGGCTCCACTCACCCGTGCGCGTGTTGAAGCGGCTGCCGCCCGCCGCCGTCGCCACCCACACGGACTCATCCTGTACCGCGACGCCATAAACTACGTCGTTCGGCAGGCCGCTCGATAGTTGTGTGTAGGTATCGAAACGCCCCCCGGAGAAGCGGCTCAGTCCGCCCATCGTAGCGATCCACACATCCCCGGTTCGTTTGTCGGGCGCTACGTACAGTACCGCGCGGTGCGCCAGACCGTCTTCGGGACGGTACACCTTCCATTTGCCGTTCTCATACAGGCCCAGGCCGTTTTCCGTCGCCGCCCACACGCGCTTGCCGTCCACGGCGACATTGAACACGTGGTTGTCCGGCAGGCCATTGGCCGTGGTGAAGTTCTCCCACCGAAAGCAAGGCAGGTCCGCCGCGACCGCCGCCGGAGCCAACATCAGCAGAACTGCGAGCCTCTTCCTCATAGCGTCTTCAGGTACTCAATCAAATCGTTGAGTTCGTCCTTTTGGAGGTCGTTCGAAACCCCGTGCGTATCGTTGGGATTGAAGACCGTCCAGATTTCCTCGAGCGATCGCGCCGAGCCGTCATGCAGGTAGGGCGCGGTCAGCGCGATGTTTGACAATTGCGGAACGTCAATCAGAGGGGACCGGTCCGTCGGCTTAACGGTGCCCACATTCGCCAGCTTCTGATTCGTGTAGTGCGGCCCGGAGTGGCACACCGCGCATTGGTTGGTTGCCGGGATGGGCGTGCCGTCCTTGCGCCGCGTACGCTCGAAAATAGCCTTGCCGCGCTCCTGGGGAGGAGTCAACTCGCTGCTGCGGTACCGGTTCGGCCGGAGCGGCATCGACTTGATAAAGCTCACGAGATCGGAGAGCTGGTAGCCGTCGTAGCTTTCCGAGCGGTAGAAAAACTTCTCGGTTCGCGGACCGCATTCCGTCTCGAGATTCGGATTGCCGCCGTTCCATTTGAAAGGTGCGGTGTCGGCAACATCTTCGAGCAGGCGGTTATCCACGTAATCCTTGCCGAAACCGTCCGGTTCCAGGTCCCAGGAGAGACCGTCGAAGGTGGCTTCAATATGACAATTGGCGCAGCCGAAGTGGCCCTGAAAAGCGAACCCCGCGTTATAGAAGCTGCGCTCTCCGCGGCGCTCTGGCGTGGGAGCCGGAGCGTCCAGCGAAAGCTCGCTGATGACTCGTCGAGCGGCCGTGTCCACGACGGACACGGTGTCGCCGGTGCGGTTGGCGACGTAAAGACGCTTCCCGTCCGCTGAGAGGATCAGCCCCTTGGGTGCGTGGCCCACTGGAATACGGGCCGCCACATAATTCGCAGATGCCGAAAGATCGTTGGCCAGCGCGCGCCGCTCCGCCGGACCCAAACTGTGGATCAGCGACAGCAGGCTGTGGATATCGATCACTGTCACGCTGTCCGAGCCGGTGGTGGACACGTAGGCGGTGCTTTTGTCCGGTGCCATGGCGATGGCGAAGGGTGGCGTGTAGTAACGGTCCAATTCGTCGATCGGAATCTGCACGACTTCGCCAATGTCCTCGCCGAACAGTGAAATCGAGTTGCCGATGACCCATCCGTGCTCGACGTGCGCGAGCGGAACCAGATTCTTGGGGCGCATTTGAGCGGCCATGCCGAGCCGTCCATCCGCCGAGAAAGCCAAGTGAAACACGCCGGCAGCATTGTGCAAAGAGTACCGGTCGGCGACGATCTGCTGCACGGCATCGATCACCGTAATCTCCGATTCGAGCGGCGCGCGGAACTTGCCGATCTTCGGGTAGATGTGGGTGCAGTAGATCCGGCTCCCATCCGGCGATAAAGCCAGGTAGCTGGCGCCGCGTCCGGCCAGCAGGCGCTTGGTCTCGAGCCCGGTCGCCAGATCGACCACCGAAACGTCGCTGCTGATGCGGTTGGCGACAAAAAGAAATCGACCCTCGCGGTCGGGAATCACGGCGTTGGGCTCAAACCCGGCGGGCAGAGTGCGCGCCACTTCGAGCGTCGCGGTGTCCACTTCCGAGATCGAGTCGCTCCACGAGTTCGCGACGTACAGGCGCTTTCCATCCGGCGCCAGCGCAAAGCCCTTGGGGACGCGCCCCACGCGAACGCGGCCATCAACTTTGCCAGAACGAAGGTCGTAGGCCACCACTTCGTCGGTGCCCTGGCACAGCACATACAGGCGCGAGCCATCCGGCGAAAGCAGCAACTCGATCGGCGAGGGATAGCGCGCAGCCGAAGGTTCCGAGGCCATGGCGACCAGCGCCATGACGCTCGCGGCCAGCCAGAACCCTATGCGCCACATGAGCTACTTCTCCTCGATCGCGATCACGCGGTCCACCGGCAGATTCTCCATCACCTGTTTGGTTCCGCTGGGCCACGTAATCGTCAGTCTGTCGATTTTCGCCGCTGTCCCCAGGCCGAAATGCACGCGCGGATCGTCCTGCGACAGGTAGCCGGAGCCGGCGGTGCGTTCGCGCTGTTGCCGGTTGCCCCCGGCAACCACCTCGACTTGCGCGCCAATTCCGTCACGATTGCTTTTGTGCCCGATGAGCCTGGCCGAAATCCAATGGTTTGATCCCGGTGAGACGTTGTGCAGCAGGAAAGCCGGACCGCCCAGGTTGACCACAAAGACGTCGATCTTGCCGTCATTGTCATAGTCGGCAAAGGCGGCTCCGCGGCCAACACTTTTTACGTCGAAGAACGGTCCAGCTGAGAGCGACACGTCCTCGAACTTCCAGTCGCCCAAATTGCGGAACACCGAGTGCTCCTGCGGAATCATGTGGATCAACCCGCCGTGCGCGATGAAGATATCGTCACGGCCGTCGTTGTCGAAGTCGTGCGCTCCCGTGCCCCAGCTCACGTATTGCGCGGCGAGTTGTGAAATGCCCGCGCTCTCGGTGACGTCCACAAACTTGAGCTTGCCGGTGTTACGCATCAGGCGGTTGTATTTGGAGTCCGTGGCCCAAAGATCCACGTGGCCATCGTGATCGAAATCCAGAAACACGGGCCCCATCGCCGATGTATTCTCGCCGCTCTGTCCGTAAGCCACGCCGGCGGACTCGGCAATCTCTTTGAAGGTTCCGTCCTTTTGGTTGTGGAAAAGAAAATTCTCGGTCTTGTCGTTGGCGACGTAGATGTCGGGGTAGCCGTCCAGGTCGAAGTCGGCCGCGGTGGCGCCCATCGTGCGGCCTTTGAAACGTGCGATGCCCGATTTCTCGCTTACGTCAGTGAACGTGCCGTTGCAGTTGTTGTGCAGCAGGACATTACTCTGAGGTTCGTAGTCGAGCGGGCCGGGATAGTTGTCGGCGGCGTAATAAGCGTGGTACTCGGGATCAAATTTCACGTACCGTCCGACGAACAGGTCGACACAGCCGTCCCGGTCGTAATCCAGCCAGGCGGCGCCGATGGACCAGCCGGAAATTTTGATCCCGGCCTTCTCGGTCACATCTTCGAACGTGCCATCGCCCTTATTTCGGTAGAGAATGACGCGCCCGTAGCCGGTGACGAGCAGATCCACGTTGCCGTCGTTATCGAAATCGGCCGCGACGGCCGCCATGCTGAAGAGGTCGCCGCCCACACCGGCCCGTTCCGTGACATCGGTAAATTGGCCGTGACCGTCATTTCGGAACAGGTGATTGTGGGGCGGCGTTTGGGGCAAATGGCGCAATGGGTAGGGGTGCATGCCCTTTGCGAGCGGCTTTCCACTCACCACGTAGAGGTCCATCAAGCCGTCGTTGTTGAAATCGAACCAAACGGCGCCGGCGCCGGTGCTTTCCAGGAGCGAACCCAGCTTTTCGGCTCCAAAACTGTGGGTGAACTGGATTCCGGCCTGGGAGCTAACCTCTTCAAAACGAATGGGGCCCGAAGCCGGCTGCTCGGCCGCCAGCGCCACAAACAAAACGGCAATCCCCCCCAGTGCAACCCTCATTTTTTGTCTTCCTTGCCGGTGTGCACGGGGAGGGCCATTTTAACGGGCTCCTGGGTTTGCAGCAGCACTTGCGGCGCAACGTTTTCGGGCGCGCGCTCGGGCCCGGCATGGCAGCCGACGCAAACTCGCTGCTCGCCGCGGCGCGCCCAGAACCAGCCTTTCTCGGCTGCGACGCTTTTTCCGGCTTTGTCGAGCAACTCAAAACGGATGGGAGTTTCACTCGGCACCTGCACGAAGAAAGAGCCGTCCCGGGCTACTGGTGCTTGGCCAAGTGTTACGGGAAGGCCCGCACGGTCCAGCGCCGAGATGCGCACGGCAGCCACAGATCCGGCGGAGATCTTCTCCGATCGCGATATGTAGGAATTCAAGCAGAGCAGGTTCGCGCCGTCACGGTCGCCGAGCCCGGAAGGGTGGCGCTTGGGAATGGTGTGAGGACGAACAAGCACCGGCTGGAGCGCGTTTCCTTTGACGCTCAGCACATTCTCCGGTGGACCCGGTTTCCATCGATACAGCGCATACGGCGTACCCGAGTTAGGGCGATAAGCGACGAGCCATTCTTCGGGCGAAATCTCTGCAATCGGGCCCGCGAACTCGCCAGGGGTTGCAGGCAGCTCAAGCTGCACGGCTCTGGGAGAAGTGAAACGCGCCAGGCGCGCGGCGTACTCAAAGATAATGTCTCCGGAAGATAATTCGCGCCCCGCGTGGCGATCGCGTCCGTGATCGCAGCGATAGGTTTCGACGCCGCTACCGTCGGTGTAAACCGTGTACAGTTCGCGGACGGCGGATTGTGCGGCGAGGTGTGGCGCCTCGAACAGCACGCGGCCGTCACGAAGAACGTCGCAGATCAAATGGTCGCCGGGCGTGTACGTCAAGCGCAGCGGCGCGCCTCCCGCCAGTTGCATGACCTCGATCTGGAACCCCTGTCCGGTACGCCGGGAGTAGACGATTCTTTCGGCAGGCAGGTAAAACGGCGTGACGGCATCTTCGCCAAATGCGGTGACGCGCCGGGCCGCGCCGCCTGCCAAAGCTACCTCCCAGATTTGCCAGGGATCGGCGGGTTTCTGTTTTCCCGAGAACAAGATGTTGGCACCGTCGAACGAAACTGCGGCGTCGGCGGACGCGGCAAACCCAGGGGCCAGAGAGCGCTTGCGAGCCTTCGTGACAATTTGCAGGGACGCGCCGGCGGGAAAGCGCTCTGGAGCATGGTCCTCGTAGCGGGGCGCTTCTGTGTAGATGTAAGGAACCGGGATCGGATCGGCTCCGGGAAGAGACCGGCAAAGAACCAGAAGGGCCAAGCATCGGCTCGTGCAGATCAAGAGTTGAAGACCCCTAAACGGAAAGGAACTGCACGTTTCGTTCCAGTTTGTAGGGGCGTCCTAACGCGCGGCGGCTACCAACGGCGGAACGAAGCGGATCGCAGGGCGCGTGTTGAACTTGCCGCGATAGAGCTGGTGGGAAGCGTCGTCGGGGTAGTGTTCCGAGGGCGGGTACGGATAGCGGCTCATGGCGTGGAAGGGCAGTGGTTCCACGGTCTGCGAGAAAGCGGTGTTGGCGTCGGCATCCTTGGCCCAACCGTCTACCAGCAGAAGGAAATCCCGCCGCCAGCCGGGAGCGAGCGGCGGAAGCCCGCGATTCGCGAACCGCAAGCGCAACTCGTCGGCCGCACCCATGATGACGAACCGGTCGTCCACGTCGCTGACCAGTTCGCGCACGTCGCCATAGCGTGTATAGAGGCCGGGCGTTTGGTTCCAGGATCCGGCTCCGGTCCAATTTGCATATTCGAAAGATTCGGGCTGCTCGCGCCGCTCGTGGATTACGGGGCGAGAGAAGCCGCGCAGCCGGACGTTGGCTGACTCAACCTCGAGCGGCGTCAACCGGACGGGCGGCGGCGCGGTCTCTTCGCTTAGAAAAATCTCATCCCAGTAAACGCAAAGGTTGGTCACGATGCGGATCTCGCGCGATGCCGAAAGGAACTTGCCGGAAAGGTCGACCGCGATGGTTTTGGGTTTGCCAGCCGGAATTCCCATGTCCTGAATCACGGTCTGCCAGTTGCCGGCCGGGTCTTTCACCTGCAAATACGGCAAGATCAGGCCCTCGGCGGCTCCTTGCGACGCGCCGAAAAACGTACTGCCGTCGGCCCAATCCACCCAGCCGTTCAGGAGTAACACGGCCTTGTTGGCTGGCGCGGTCTCATGTCCAAAATCCAGCGTCAGCGAATGCCGCTCCGCCACCCCCGCGTAGTTGTGTCGAAATCCGCCGGCATAGATGCCGTCGCGCCGCAAAATGCTCGCGAGCACCTCGCGGCCGCGATCATCATGGGCGGCGACGGGTGAGATGCGCCGGCTGACGCCGAACAGGCGAAATTCAGGGAACGGCGGCGACTTAAATTTCTCGTTGGTGAAAATCTCGACATCTCGCGGATGATCGAGCGCGATCAGTTGCACCTGGTCGAGGTAGGAAACTTCGTGAAGCTCTTCGGTAATGCCGACTTCATACTGCCCGCCCACGGGTGCGAGCGCCTCGGCGGGAATTTGCACGTACTCGGCGTGATCCACGGGAAAGTAATTTCCATCGCCCGAGCTGGCTCCGAGGGGGGCGACGCCCAGAACGTCGGTAATGAACTGGAACCGGCGGCCGTTCCACGTGAAGATCATGGGACACGAACCGGACAACCGCGGCGCTTCCTTGAACAACGCCGTCCGCGCGGCCAGCTCTTTCGGCTGGTTTTGAATCAGGCCGTTTGCCCAAGTGATGCGCACTGTATCGATCTGCTTGTTGCCCCTTAACCCAAAGACAAGCGGCACGCCCTGGTAAGTCTGCTTCTGGTAGTGATCGCCGGCTTTGACCTCAATCTCGGCGCCATCCGCCGTCTTGAGATTTTTCACGCCTGTGAGCGCGACCCGCAGCCATTGGTTGCTGGTGGATGTTCGATTGAGCAACAGATGAATGCTGCCGTCGGGAGCAACGGCTGCAAGGTCATCGCGACCATCGCCGTCGAAGTCGCCATGGGCCCAGGCAACGGCGTGGGGCAATGCCGCGGGAGATTTCACCAGTTGTACCAGGCTCTGGTTGCGATAGACCGCGTGGCCGGCGATCAGGTCGGAGAGGCCGCGGTTCTCGAGATCTGAAAAGACAAAGGGCCCCGGTGCTGCTGCGGGCCTGGGCTCGAACTTTCCACGGCGGTTCATCGCCAGCGAAACACCTTCAGGCGTTCGAAAGGCGAGATCGATCCAACTGTCGTTGTCCACATCGGCGGCGTTCAAGCCTGTCGCTCCAGCGGGAATGGCATTGAGCGGCTCCGCTTCGAACACTGCACGCAATCGATCGCGATAAAGCACTCCTTTGCGGTCCGCGTAAGAGACGGCCAGATCGATTTCCTTGGTGTCGGGTACGACGCGAAAAGCGGCGGCCGAAGTAGCGTGCCCACGCATGAACGGGAAATGCGTGGTGTAGTCGGCAAATCCCGCATCGCCTTCATTGCGCAACAACACGGAGTTCGCGCTGAGCAAAAAGAGGTCGAGATCGTAGTCGTGGTCGAAATCAAGCCAGACCGCGGAATCGTAGCGGCCCGGCGGTATGAGCGCTTCTCTCGGTTCAAAGCGGCCCTTCACGTTGTGGTAGAGGTGCGCTCCGGATTCGGTGAGCACGCACAGGTCGGGGAAACCGTCGTTATCGAAATCTCCGGCGGCGACGGAGATCACATCTTTGAGATCCGCCAGGCCGGTATCAGCCAGCCGTTCTTTCCCGTTGCGGTAAAGGAGGACACCGGTTCGCGACCAGACCAGCAGGTCCGGATGGCCGTCGCCATCCGCATCCAACACGAGCAGTCCCGCGCTCGTCGTATCTGCGGTCCCTTCGAGTGTGCGGTCGTCGAATTTCAACGCGGCGGGCGGGGAAGTGTCGCGCGTTGCGGGATGCGCCTGAGCGGGATCATAGAGTTCGGCGTAGAAACACCAGTCCATGTCTTCGGTATCGTCAGCGGCCTTCTGCTGTTCCTTGGCCTGCCGAAAATCCGCGAGCGCGAGCTTGGCGGCGGCTTCGTCGTCGCCCAGGCGGTAATGATTGTAGATCTGGAAACGCGGCGCCACCAGCCTGGGATCGAGCTTGGCGGCGACCTGGAACTGCTTGAGTGCGTCCGGCGCGCGGCCGGTGAGATCGTACAACAAGCCGAGATTGTAATGCGAGACAGGCTCGTCCGGCGCCAGCTCGATCATTCGCTCGAACTGCCGGATGGCTTCTGGATAGCGCCGTTCGCGCTTGTAGGCGACACCGAGGTTGAACCAGGTGTGCGGCAATGCAGGGTCTTGCTTTTGCGCCTTTTCGAGTTCAGCGATTCCGCCCATGCGATCGCCGGAGCGGAGCAGCGCGAGACCGTAATTGAGGCGGTCGCGAAAGGAATCGGGCGCCAACTGGAGCGCCTTTTTGAGTTCGGCCGCCGCTTCAGGAAGCGTGGTGGGGGTCTCAAAAAGGGCTTTGCCCAGGTTGCGGTGCCGCCAGAGCTCTGCTTCGGCGGCTTGCGCGGCGCCGGCCGACTTCAAAAACAAAACCGCAGACCCGCTGAGCACCAGCGCGCAAACGCAGACAGCCAGCTTCATCGGGGCGCGGCGGAGAGAGCGGTCTCGCGCTCTTCGGCCCAGAGTTCCAGATAAGGCGCCAGGCGGCGCATCATGCGTTCGAACTGCGGAACAGCCAGCGATTGCACGCCATCGCTCAGCGCGTTCTCTGGTGACGGATGCACTTCCACCAACAGGCCGTCGGCTCCAATGGCCACGACGGCGCGTGTGAGCGCCGGAATCAGGCTGCGCCGTCCTGTGGCGTGGCTGGGATCCACGATCACCGGCAGGTGAGTCAATTGATGCAGCAGGGGAACCGCGACCAGATCGCAGGTGTTCCTGGTGAGCCTGCCGAACGTCCGGATGCCGCGCTCGCAGAGAATAACGTTGGGGTTGCCGTTCGCCAGAAGAGCCTCCGCGGCCTGCAGCAGTTCCTCCACCGAGGCGACCATGCCGCGCTTGAGCAGCACAGGGCGGCGGCACTGACTCAAGGCGGCCAGCAGCGCTGCATTCTGCATGCTGCGGGTTCCCACCTGGATGATGTCCACATACTCGGCCACCACTTCGACCTGACCATCAGTCATGGCCTCGGAGACCACCGGCAGGCCGAAGGCATCACCGGCCTTGCGCAACAGCTTCAGCCCGTCGAGCCCCAGGCCCTGAAAGGCATACGGCGACGTGCGCGGCTTGAATCCGCCGCCGCGCAGGATGCTCGCACCGGCTCGGGCGACGGCCTCGGCTGTTTCCATGACCTGCCGCTCAGACTCAACGGCGCACGGCCCGGCCATCACGATGAAGCGGTCGCCGCCGATCTCAACTCCGTTCACGTGGACGCAGGTGCGTTCACCGCCGCCGGGCTTGCGGACGTACCTCAGCGATTCGAGCAGGGCTTGGGTTTCTGCGTCGGCAGCGGTCTCCATCGCATCGAGTGCGGCGAATTCAAATTCTTCTAAATCCAAGCGAGATCCACTAAAAGCATAGGTCACGTGGAGATTCGTTATCAAGCGGCGGAGCTTGGAGGCGGTGCGGCGTCTCAATCGCGGGCGTGCGCCAAAGGACCTGGTCCCCGACGCCGCCCTGGAAAGAGCCATTTTCCGCGTCATTGCTTTTTCAATCCGCATCGTCCCGCGGCGCGGGTGTGCAACAGGGTGTTTCAGATTCTGTTATCCTTGAAATGCGCTAGCATAGAGGCAGAAGTCTTTTATCTTTCCAGGAGACAGAAAATGAAGCGAACCACGACGGTGGCATCGATGGCGGGGCTGATTTTATTTGGGTGCGCGCTGCTGATCGCGGCAAGCAACGCGGTTGAGGGGCGGTGGAAATGGGTCACCGACACTCCCGACAGCGGGCCGACGGAATGGACAATGGTGTTCAAAGTCCAAGACGGCAAGCTGACCGGATCCGCCGAGAGCGAACTCGGCCAGTTCGAATTCAGCAACCTGAAGATGAGCGGCGAAACGCTGACGGGTGAGATCGAGGTCGAAGGCGATAAGTATACTTTTGAGGTTACCGTCAGCGGGGACAAGCTCGAGGGCAAGTGGAAGCTGGAGGGCCTGAGCGGTTCTATCAAGGGCACGCGGGAGCTGGTGAAGTAGTGCGGCTGCCGATTGTGAGACAATTCCGCAGACTAGCTGAAAACGGTAAGGAGACATGATGCCTGCTTTTTCGAGAAGAGATTTTTTCAAACATGTGGCGGGGGATGCTGCCGCCGCCGGAGTTCTGACCGCGGGCGCGCGGGAGCTTTGCGGCAAGCCGTTGGGCCTGCCCATTGGATGTCAGACTTACCCCGTCCGGAAGATGATCGGCGAAGACTTTCCGGGCACGATCAAGAAGCTCGCCGAGGCCGGATTTGAGGCCATCGAGCTGTGCTCGCCGGTAGGTTATGCGGATTCCGGCTTCGGTGTCATCGCCAAATACAAAGGGGCCGAGCTGCGGAAGATGTTTGGCGATATGGGTGTCAAGTGTCAGAGCTCGCACTTCGATATCAAAGAGCTGAGGGAGAATCAGGCAGGCAGAATTGCGTGGGCCAAAGACGTGGGTCTGACGCAAATGCTCGTGCCGAGCCTCGACGGGCCGA
>Ga0335079_10007008_pt1 | contig 12853 bp, 10 predicted proteins | sample Lox_Sample_33_FD_206719 | JGI IMG/M metagenome (GOLD analysis project Ga0335079, IMG submission 206719) | Soil microbial communities from Loxahatchee National Wildlife Refuge, Florida, United States - Lox_Sample_3.3 | ecosystem: Environmental > Terrestrial > Soil > Wetlands | place: USA... | reverse complement strand
GCGGCGGATGTTGGTGGCGTTCACTTCGCGATCTCCCCCGCGGAGGTCGGCCAGCGCGACCGGCTGCAGGGGAAACGACTCGGGTGACAGCCTTGAACAAGCCAACCCGCGTTCCTGATAAAATTCGGCAATCGTGGTCGGGCCCAGCGGCGAAAGTTCATCGAGATATCGGAGCGCACCGGATTCATCCCGCGCCGCGCCGGAAACTACCATGGCGCGGCGCACACCGAGGGATTGGAGGACGCGGGCGAACGGTTCGCAAAGATCCGGCTGCGGCACTCCCACGAGCATGGCCGAAGGCCGCGCCGGGTTCAGCAGCGGGCCGAGAAAATTGAAGATCGTCCGCTGGCCGCGCTCGGCGCAAAGCTTGCGCGCCGGAATGATGTGCCGGAACGCCGGATGATATTGGGGCGCAAAGAAGTAAGCGAAATTGTGCCGGTGAAGCGAACGGACGGCGTCCTCCGGTCCCAGATCAAAAGGAATCCCCAGCGCTTCCATTACATCCGCACTGCCGACGGGCGAGGTATGAGCGCGATTGCCGTGTTTGGCGACCAGCACTCCCGCCGCCGCCGCAACGAGCGCGACCGTCGTGGAGATATTAAACGTGCTCAACCGGTCGCCGCCGGTGCCGACGACGTCGAGAATTTCCCGAGCGCGAATTCCCGCATCGAGCGGCGGTTGGATGGATTTGTCGCGCAGGGTGCGGGCAAACGCGGCGATTTCGCCGGGGGTTTCACCTTTTTGTGCCAGCGCGTTGAGGAAAGCGGCTTTGACAGCGGCCGGAACTTTCTCATCGGTAAGTTGTTCCACGGCGAGATGGATCTCCACATCGTCGAGCGTTTGAGCGGCGCCGAGTTGTTGCGTGAGCTTTTCCAGCACGGGTTGATTCTAAAGACCGGCGCAGCCGGCTCAAAGTGGAAAGTTTTGACTCCGGTCCGGTTCGATGAAAGCATGGACAGATGCGTAAAATTGCGTAACTTGTCGTGCATTGGCGCTGTCTCAACCAGAAGCAGCTGGCAAACCAGATTTATGGCGGAAAATCGGAGCAATCATTGGATAAAGTGGATAATTGTCATCGTGGCGGCCGGCGCGGTCATTACCGGCGGCATCTGGTATTTCAAACACGGCCATACCGACGCGCCGGAATACCAGACGGACGCGGTCACCCGGGGAGATTTGACGCAGGTGGTTACCGCGACGGGCATACTTAATCCGGTGGTGAACGTGACGGTGGGCAGCCAGGTTTCGGGCCGCATCAGCAAACTGAACGTGGATTTCAATTCGGAGGTGAAGTCAAATCAAGTCATCGCGGAAATCGACCCCTCGACTTATCAAGCGGCGGTCGAACAAAGCACCGCTGATCTGGCCAACGCGAAGGCGAATCTGGAATTGCAGCGGGTGGAGGCGAATCGCACCAGCGATCTTTTCACCAATAAACTGGTTTCGGGCTCTGATTACGACACGGCCATCGCCACGCTGCACGAGGCCGAAGCGATGGTGAAAATCAAGCAGGCCTCGCTCAATAACGCGCTGGTGAATCTCAATTATTGCAAAATCGTTTCCCCGGTGGATGGCGTGGTGATTTCGCGCGCGGTGGAACTGGGTCAGACGGTGGCGTCCAGTTTCAACACGCCGACGATTTTTCAAATCGCGAATGACCTGACGAAGATGCAGATTGATTCGAGCGTGGCCGAAGCCGACGTTGGCGGCGTGAAGGAGGGACAGAATGTGGATTTCATGGTGGACGCGTATCCGTATCGGAATTTCCACGGAGTTGTCACGCAGGTGCGCAATGCGCCGACGACCGTGAACAACGTCGTGACGTACGACTGCGTCATCGGCGTGACAAACGCGGATTACAAATTGAAGCCGGGCATGACGGCCAATGTTTCCATTATCATCGCCGAGCGGGAAAATGTCCTGATCATCCCGAACGCCGCCCTGCGATTTCATCCGCCGGAAGGCACCGTGGTGGAAACCAATGCGGTGACCCAGTCGGCCACGAACAGTGCCGCTTTCGCCGGCAAGCCCGGCGGGCAAGGACGGCATGGCGGCGGCCGCATGCGCGGGGAGCGCCTGGTTTTTCACACGATCTACGTGCTTTCCGGCAAGGGAGAGGATGCAAAACTGCTGGCGGTGCCGGTCAAGACCGGCATCAGTGACGGGATTTCGACCGAGGTGCTTTCGGGGCTGGACGAGAGTGCACAGGTTGTGACGGGTGTGGCCGTGACCGGCGCGCAAGCGCAAGCCCCCGCAGCCGCAAACCCGCTTCGCGGCGGCTTCCCCAGAATGCGTTGATTCGATTTGTCGTGCAGACCAACCCTGTCATCAAGCTCGCGGACATCCACAAGGTGTATCACACCGGCGAAGTGGACGTTCATGCGGTGCGTGGGATTTCACTGGAAGTTTTTCCCGGCGAATTCGTGGCGCTCATGGGTGCAAGCGGCTCCGGCAAAAGCACGCTGATGAACATGATCGGTGCGCTCGACCGTCCCAGCGGCGGCAATTATCTGCTTGATGGCATAGACGTTTCCACGCTTGACCGTGATGCGCTGGCGGATGTCCGCAACGAAAAAATCGGCTTCGTTTTCCAGGGTTTCAACCTGCTTTCGCGCACGTCGGCGCTGGAAAATGTCGAAATGCCGATGCTTTATCACCGTCACCGCATCCATGCGCACGAGCAACAGGCACGCGCCATGCACGCGCTCGAACTGGTCGGTCTCAGCCCGCGCGCCGACCACCATCCCAACCAGCTTTCCGGCGGCCAGCAGCAGCGCGTCGCCATCGCACGCGCGCTCGTCAACCAGCCGTCCTTGCTGCTCGCCGACGAGCCGACCGGCAATCTTGACAGCCAGACGAGCATTGAAATCATGGGCGTATTCCAAAAGCTAAATGATCAGGGCATCACCATCGTCATGGTCACCCACGAGTTGGACGTGGCGCGTTACACCAAGCGTATGGTCGTCTTGCGTGATGGAAAAGTTGTCACCGATGAACCGGTCCAGAACCGTTCGTTTGCGGAAAAGGAATTGCAGCAGCTGCGCACGGCCCAAGAGGCCGTCAAGCTCGCATCATGAGAATCTTCGCCTCACTCAGGATCGCCGGGCGGGCCCTGCGCCGTAACAAGATGCGTTCCCTGTTGACGATGCTAGGCATCATCATCGGCGTCGGCGCCGTCATCGGCTCGGTGAGCCTGACGTCCGGTGCCACCAAACAGGTCGAGGACCAGGTCAGCAGCCTGGGCGAAAGCGTGGTCACGGTATTTTCCGGGAATTTCACCAGCGGCGCCATGCGCGGCGGCTGGGGCAGCGCGCCGACCCTGACCGTGGGCGATGCCCTGGCTATTGCCGGATTGAAAAACGTGGTGGCGGTCAGTCCCGAAGTGCGCGACCGGGCTCAGGTGCTCGCCAATGGCCTTAACTGGAACACACAGGTGATGGGAGAATCACCCGATTATCCGCAAATCCGCAATTGGGGCATCGCCAGCGGCACGATGTTCACCGATCAGGACGTGCGCAGCCTCGCAAAATCCGCCGTGATCGGCAAAACCGTGGCCGACCAATTATTTCCCAATGAAAATCCAGTCGGCCAGACCATCCGCATCCGGAACCTACCCTTTCTCATCGTTGGCGTGCTGGCCCCCAAAGGCTTTAATCTGTTCGGGCAGGATCAGGACGACACGGTCGTCGTGCCTTACAGCAGCCATATGCACCGCATCACCACCCGGACGTTTGTAAACTCCATTTTGGTGGAAGCGGCCAACGACAAGGTCATCGACAGCGTGCAAAATGACATCACGGAATTGCTGCGAACGCGCCATCGGAGCAAGGAACAAGACTTCACCGTACGCAACCAGCTGGAATTGATGCAGGCCGTCACGGCCACTTCCCGCGCGATGAGTTTTTTGCTGGCGGGCGTCGCGGCCGTCTCGCTCGTGGTCGGCGGCATCGGCATCATGAACATCATGCTGGTCAGCGTTACGGAACGAACCCGTGAAATCGGCATCCGCATGGCCGTGGGCGCGCGCGCCGCGGACATTCTCGTGCAATTTCTGATTGAAGCGGTCACGTTGAGCGCAATTGGCGGTTCCATCGGCATCGTCGGCGGCGTTGGTTTTTCGGAAATCGTTGCCTATATCAAGAACATGCCCACCGTCACACCGTTTTTCTGGATTGCCATCGCGTTTATTTCCAGCGCCATCATTGGCATCATTTCCGGCTTTTATCCCGCCTGGAAGGCGTCGAAGCTCGACCCCATTGACGCCTTGCGCTATGAATAGCGTGTGACCGTCGAGATACTGTCCACCCACACGTCCGCCTTGTTTGCCGCCGCCGTGAAGCGCGCGGCCAAATTGCTCCGGGCCGGCGAAGTCGTGGCGCTGCCGACGGAAACGGTCTATGGCCTGGCCGCCAACGCCCTGGATGAAAAGGCCGTCGCAAAGATTTTCCAAATCAAGGGCCGTCCGGCGAACAATCCCATCATCGTTCACATTGCCGGCCTTGAGATGGCGCGGCGTTGTGTAACGGCGTGGCCGGATTCCGCCGGGAAATTAGCCCGCGCTTTCTGGCCCGGTCCGCTGACGCTGGTGTTGCCGCGAGCAAAGGGAATTCCCGACATTGTCACGGCGAGCGGTCCAACGGTCGGCGTCCGCTGGCCCGCTCATCGCTTCATTCAAGCGGTGATTCGCGAATGCGGGTTTCCCCTCGCTGCGCCGAGCGCGAACTTGTCCGGCCGGGTTTCGCCGACGAACGCCGGGCACGTGCGCAAGCAACTCGGCGACAGAATTCCCTTGATTGTAGACGGCGGTCAGTCGCAGTTGGGCATTGAATCCACCGTGCTCGATTTGACGCCACTCCTGCGCGCAAGTGCCGGGATGCCGCGAATTTTACGCCCGGGAACAATTTGCGCTGAATCGCTGGCCGCGGTGGTTGGAAATCTCGAATCCCGAACATCGAACGTCGAAAACCGAACACTACGAAGTCCGGGTCTGTTGAGAAAACATTATTCCCCGAAGGCAAAATTGCTGGTGTTGAATTGGGATGCCGATGCCGATTTGTATCACCAGCTTGTCACGCGCCAGGTGTCACTCATCACGTGTCATGTCATAGCCCATACCCATATTCCATCGGTGGAGCATTTTGCCCGGATAAGCGTGATTCCGCGTGACGCCGAGGCGTTCGCGCGGGCGATTTACGCGGAGCTGCACCGTTGTGACGCGGCGGGTGCGAGGTGGATCGTCGTTGAAACGCCGCCGGAAGCGCCGGAGTGGTCGGCCATTGCTGACCGGTTAAGACGGGCATCGGTGTCGCGCTAAGGCGCGGTTTTCCAGCGTTCCCGGTCCGTGAGGAACAAACGTTCGGGCAAGAAGCCGGTCGGCGCGTTGCGCAGGGGGAAATTCTGTGGAATTTGATTTTGCAGCACGCCGAACACGACGAAACTGCCCCAACTGTGTTCACCGGAGCGCACCAGGTCGGAGACAAATTTGCGGTCCATCGTTTCAGGCGTGAGGTAGAGCGCCTGCACCGGCTTAATGTAATCGTTGATGGCGAAGAAATCGTCCTGGGCGCTGGGGGTCAGCCAAATGCATTGATGCTGACCATACCACGCAACCGCCCACGGGACATCGCTCATCATCAGTTCATTTTCCTTCATCCAACCCGCGGTTTGTTGAATGTCCGGCGGATAATACGGCGGGTAAACCACCGGCGACACTTTAGGGGACAGGAGCGTGAAAATCATCGGCAGGCATGACAGCACCACAAATATCGCAATGACAACATAACGCAATTGTGGCACCGCCAGTTTCATCTGATCCAGGAAGGTAAAGAAAAAACTCACGCCGTAGCAAAAAACCAACGGGACCAGCAGCACGAGCAGGTTTTCGGAATTCACCTCAGGTGATTCATTCGCAAGCTGTGTCTGCCCCAGCGCTTGGACGATGATGTACATGCCCAGGCACGCGAGTAAAAAATAACGCATTCGCCGCGCGGCTGTCCCGCGAAAACCCAGCAGCAAACCTGCCAGAAACAAAATACTCGCCCAACTGCCGCCCAGCTTCGGCAGGGCATTGGCTAGAATGTCGTGCGCATTCCCCAGCAATTTCAACATGTACAGCTTGAACCACAAAGCGTGCGCCAAATCGGGATGCACCGACCGTTCCAGTTGGAATCGTGGAAACAAAGCGGTTCCTTCAACGATGGCAAAACCCGCTGTGCCAAACGGCGTGCTGCTTACCATGAAATTGCGGATTACCCACGGGATCAATATAACCATAAAGGCGCCCAATGCCGCCAATGAGTGCAGAACCCGCCGTTGTCCGCTGAAGAAAAACAGGAACAACGCGACGGGAACTATCGTCCAACCAAATGCATACCGGGTCAACGCCCCCACGCCCGTCAACACGCCTGCCGCCAGGGCCAGTCCCAGCACCCCGGCCGGGCGCGGTTGCGGTTCGCGCCCCATTTCTTCGATTCGTAGCACGCACCACGTCAGCCCCAGAAAAATCACCATCAGCAACATTGTGGACAGGCCCGATACGCTGAATCGCCACAGCAATTCACAACCGATGGTCAAAAACGCCGCCAGCCAGGCTACGTTCACGTCAAACAATTTTCGCGCGAGAAAAAAAGTCACCACCACCACCACCAGCAAAAGCACCTCGTTGAATACCGCTATTTGAAAATCCGGCTGATATCGCCAGAAATGGCTGTTTTCGCCCCAAAAAGGCTTCGTAAGTTCAACCGGGTAGCGAAATGTCCGCACTTTCATCAGTCCAGCCAGTACGACCGGATACACCGGCGCATTCGCCAGGTCCGGGTGCAGTTGGGTTTTAATGCAGGCGAAGTCCGTGTTGGTGTTGCCAGCCCGGGCCGCATACTTCAAATAATTATTAGTTTGCAGCAGGTAGAGGCTGAACGGGCGGATGAACAAGGTGGTGTAACCTTTGCCCGTGGCGATGTTGCGCGCCAGTTGCGCCGAGTCCATCGCTTCCTGGGTGGAAAAATTTCGATACTCCCGCAAATTGTAAACCAGCGCCAGGCCCACAACGGCCAGGCCCAACACGAGGTAACGCAGATAACGCGACCCCGCGCCGACCTCCGACATGTGAATCAGTTTCTGTAGCAGTTCCCGCAAGGGCATAGATCAAAATCCTTCCAAATGGTACAGGTGCAATTTACGATGAAACGTTCGCCGGCTCATGCCTGTTTTTTTCGCCGCCAGTGTGCGATTGCTGTCGGTTTCTTTCAAGGCGCGAATGATTAATTGTTTCTCCGCTTCCTTCACCGTCAGGTCATTCTGCGCCGGCGGTGTTACCCGATGGCCGGATTGACCGCCCGCCCGCACGGGGGCCGGCAAATCGCGCGCCGAGATTTTTTCCCCGCGGCACAGCACCACCGCGTGCTCAATGGCCGTGCGCAATTCGCGAATGTTGCCCGGCCACGAATAATTCATCAGCCATTCGAGCGCATCCGCGGTGAAAGCATTCAATGACTTGCCGTTCTCGCGCGCAAACTCGCGCAAAAATTTTTGCGCCAGCAGCGGAATATCGCCCGCTCGCTCACGCAACGGAGGCAGATGAATTTCCACCACCCGCAACCGGAAAAACAAATCCTCGCGAAACGAGCCGGCCCTGACCAGTTCCTCCAGATTCTTGTTGGTGGCGGTAATCAGCCGGACATCGGCGGTCAAAGTTTTATTTGAACCGACGCGCTCAAAAGTCCGTTCACCGAGAAAACGGAGCAATTTCACTTGAAGGGTCGCGTCAATTTCGCCGATTTCGTCGAGAAAGAGGGTGCCGCCCTGGGCCTGCTCGAAACGTCCGATACGCCGCTCATGCGCCCCGGTGAACGCGCCCTTTTCGTGACCGAACAGCTCGCTTTCCAGCAGCGTCGGCGCCAGGGCGGCGCAATGCACCGTGACCAGCGGCTGTTTCGCGCGCGGGCTGAGTTGGTGAATCGCTTTCGCTACCAGCTCCTTGCCTGTGCCGCTTTCACCTGCCAGCAACACCATTGCGCGCGTCGGTGCCACCTGCCGGACAATTTCAAAAATTTCCCGCATCGCGGGCGATTCACCAACGATGTTTTCCAGGCCGAACTTTGAATCGAGCTGTTGATGCAATGAAACGTTCTCAACTTCGAGATTTCGCCGCTGCAATGCCCGGGCAATGCGCATTTCCAATTCGTCGATCTGTAGCCGCCCCTTGGCAATGTAGTCGTCCGCGCCGCGTTTCATCGCCTCTACCGCCAGTTCTTCTGAACCGTAGGCGGTCATCAAAATGCAAATGGGCGGTCGAGTCAACGACCTGGCACGGGCAATGAGCTTCAAACCGTCCTCGTTGGGCAGGCGAAAATCCGTGAGCAACACATCAAAATTTTCACGTTCGAGCAGGTCCATGGCCGCCTTGGCGTCTTCGGTCACATAAATGTCATAACGATCCTCCAGTGCCGCGCGCAATCCATCGCGGGTCGGCTTCTCGTCATCCACAATCAACAATGTCGGTTTTTCTGTCACAAATTTTTGTTTATCGGTGTTCATCCGTAGTAAATTTATTTTCCAACAACCGTGGCCGGCGCTCGTACAGAGGCAGCCAGACGCGGAAGGTCGTACCGCGACCGACGTGGCTTTCAAGTTCAATCCTGCCACCGTGCGCGCGAACGATGCGTTGCACGATCATCAGCCCCAGGCCAGTGCCCTTTTTCTTCGTCGTGAAAAACGGCTCAAAGATGCGGTTGATTTGTTCCTGTGGAATACCCCCGCCCGTGTCCGCAACGCTTATCCAAACGCCGTCCCCGCCTTCGCCGGTCTGCAACATCAGCGTGCCGCCTTTGGTCATCGCGTGCATCGCATTTTTGACCAGGTTCACCAAAACCTGCTGCATTTGCGTGGGATCAATCGGCGTGGCGGTCAACTGGCGCGCCAGCCGGGCCTTCACGGTGAGGCCGCGATTGTCGAGTTCGGGCTGTAGCAATGCGAGCGTTTTTTCCACAACGGCATTGAGCGAAGTCACTTTCAACTGTAGCGATGCGGGGCGGATGGCCTGCAAAAATTGCGTGATAATGTAATCCAACCGGTTGATTTCACCCTTGGCCACGCCCAGATATTGCTCAAGGCGTCGAAGGTCGAGAGTCGAGAGTCGAGAGCCGGAATCGCTCGTTACTATGCTTTGCCCTCGTCCTTCGACCCTCGACCCTCGGCTGTTTTTCAGTTTTTTCAACTCACGCTCCATGAGTTGCAAATGAATGTGCAACGCGTTGAGCGGATTGCCGATCTCGTGCGCGACGCTGGCGGCGAGCAGCGTAAGCGCCTGCACGCGCTCGCTCTCGATGGCCTCAAAGGTCTTCTGCCGCGCCTCGGTCGCGTCGTGTAAAATGAGCGCGACGCCGGAACTGCCGGCGGCTTCGCCGTCCAGCGGCGCAGCGTAGAGCCGCAAAAAGCGCGGGCGGGGATAATGCACTTCAAACTCGTGTCGGGTGATGCGTTCACCACCCGTGTCATCCGCCTGCGAAATCTTTTCCCAATCCACTTCGGGCAGCAAGGTTGTGATGTGCTGCCCTTCGACGCTGGGCTGCAAACCAATCAAACGGGTGACTGCTTGGTTGAAATATATGACGTAACCCCGCTCGTCCACAACCAACACGCCATCTTCAATCGTGTTAAACAGCGTTTCTAGAAAACTACGCTCCCGCGCCAGCCGCTGGACGACCGTTTGCAGGCCTTCTGCGTCCAGCCGTCCGATGCGGCCGAGCACCTTGTCGAGAAAACTGGATTTGGGCGCAGGCATTGAATGAAATCACGATTTCAGAGTGTCAATTTGGCACAATTTCGAAATTCGTCAATGCCAAAAAAGAGTTCCAGTGGCACAATGGGTATTCGGTATTGGAGCAAAGCCGTGTCGGCGTTTCAAACCCAGAATTAAGCAATTGGAACGGTGGCTTGCCGTCCCTCCCAATGTTCAGGAACCCGGTAGATGGAGGCAGATTTGAAGCTGCCACGGGCTCCAAACGCGTTGGAACGAGTGACATGGAATATCGAAACCGCAATTAGGACTTATTTTTCCCCCGCTGTCAGCGTCAGGAAAATTTCTTCCAGTGCTCCCGAAGCGCCGCTTTGCTTGCGAAGTTCATCGCGGTTACCCACGGCAATCAATCGTCCGTTGTGAATGATGCCGATGCGGTCGGCCATTTCCTCGGCCACGCTCAACTGATGCGTGGAAACGAGCACGGTCATGCCTTTGACAGAGCGTTCCTTCAACACGTCCTTCACCACGCGGGCGTGCCGTGGGTCAAGGCCCACCATGGGTTCGTCAATCACAAACACCTCCGGGTCGTGCAGCAGCGCGGACACAATGGCCACGCGCTGGCGCGTGCCGTGCGAAAGGCCTTCGAGCGGGAGATGCACAAATTCATCCAGGTGAAAGCGCGTGGTTAATTCCTGCGCATTCGCCTCGATGCTTGCGTCTGCCATCTGGAATAACTGGCCGGTGAAGCGGAAAAATTCCCAGGCTGTCAGCTTGTCGTAGAGAAACGGAAAATCGGGGACGTAAGCGATGCGCCGCCGCGCTTCCAGCGGTTGCAATTGGATGTCAAAACCACACACCCGCGCACAACCGGAGGTAGGTTTCATCAGGCCGGCGAGAATTTTCAGCGTGGTGGTTTTCCCCGCGGCGTTCGGCCCCAGCATGGCGAAAAATTCGCCCCGCGGCACGGTGAGCGTTACGTCGTTGACCGCTGCCAGGTCGCCGAATTTCTTGACGAGATGAATGAATTCGATCATGACGTGCATTTCAGGAAACGCCAAGCTGGTCGAGTGTCGCGGTCATGCCGCCCGGCAATTCAACACGCAGGATTTCGCCCAAGGTGCTGATATAAATGACGATCGGATGCTCGAGCACACGCGTTTCCAGGCGGTAAGCCGACACCGGCTCGGAGCCTACCATCAGCCGGTCGTGATGAGCCTCCCAATGGAGACTGCCGGTGAGTGCCGACGGAGATGGCGGAACAGCCGGCAAATCCAGATCGCTCAACAAGCCGCTGCTGAAATCCCCGCCGACCACGCGCAACAACGTGTTGGGATTTTGCAAATCAGCAAAGGTTAGATCCCGTTCAATGGCCGCACCTTCCGCGGTGATTTTCAGATGAACGGTTTGGTTGGTGGCGGCGGAATGGATTTCCACCACGGCGCCATGCGATGCCATTTTCAGATTCAATTCGCGCCAGGCGCGGCTGGACGAAAATTGAATGCGGCCATTGAAGGTGAACCGGTTTGTGTATTCGCCGACGCTCACGTTGCCGTCAAACCGAATTTGATAACCGGCACGTGCGACGATGCCTTCCGGCGGGGGTTTGTCTTCATCTAGCACGGCCATGGCTTGTTCGATGCTGGTGGAAAATTCGCAGAAGCCGGTTTTTTGCCCATCTTGATAAACAGTGAGCAACGATGTGTCCGGCGCGGTCAAAATTTTCCGCCACACCAAATCCACCGGGACGGGAATGCCGCTCCCGCGCGGACCATATTCCGAGCGCCACAACAGCAGGTTCATGGCGACCCAAAATGCCGCGATTGACAGAAATTTGACTCGCGAAATCATGCCGGCGGTCAGGGGGATGGAAGGTTCAAGACCTGGCCGGTGCGAATCCGGGCCAGGTTCACGCCTGGATTTGCTGCCTGCAAGGCGCTGAGTTTTACGCCGAGTTTGCGCGTGATGCTCATCGCCGTTTCGCCCGCGGCAACCGTGTGCGTGCGCGAACCGGCGGCGGCCGGCTTGGGATTTACGGGTAGCCCCGTGTTCACGCCGACGGGGGCGGTGGAAACATTTTGCGCCGACACGGCCGGAGTTGGATTTGCGACCGGCATCGGGACGGCATTGGTTCTGGTCGCCGCCAGTTGACTGGCAAAATACGCGCGCCATTTGGCGGTTTCATCCTGCAGTTGCCGGTTTTGCTCGGACAGTTTTTCCAACTGCTGCTGTGCAGCTGGCGCGCTCGGCAGTGGCAATACATCCGCGGCCAGTTGCTGCTTGCAGCGGTAAATGCGTTGTTTGATGACATCCGCATTGTCGGCGTTGGGGTTCAATTTCAAATACTGCTGGTAATGAAAAATCGCTGCGGCAGGGTCGGCGGTCTTTTCATCATAAAGCCAACCGAGTTCAAAATGCGCCATCGCGGAATGGGGGTTCACCTCCAGCGACTGCTCAAACGCTTCAATCGCACCCTGAAAATCCATGGCATTGACGCGGCTTTTGCCCAGAACAAAATGCGGCTCTTTTTCCTCACTCAACTGGTTTTGCCCCGAGGGGGTGCAACCACACAACGCAGCGGCGAGCCACACGACACAGGCACCGCTTGCCAGCCTGAAACAAAATGACATGGCCTGAACCTAAACAAACCCGCCGGGTTGTGCAATCGCGCGCTGCAAAACCGGGCTTGAGATTCCGCAGCGTCCGGCGCAAGTTGATGCCGGTTGCGCGCGTGGCGGAATGGCAGACGCGCCAGACTTAGGATCTGGTCCCGAAAGGGTTGGAGGTTCAAGTCCTCTCGCGCGCACCACCTTTTTTGAAAAAGAGAGAAAAAAAAACACACGCGCGCGCAACGAGTATGCCTGAGAGTTTCTGACACCGCCCGGACACAAAAATAGCTGAATCCGAAGGCGCACATGCAAAAATCCCGTCCCGGAGCAGTCTTAATTCGGGGGTGTCAGGCACCACCCTTCTGACGGCATGTTTGTCTATCATATTTCCAAACAATGACTTTTGCTTGCATAAGAAAATAATTCTTGCATGTTCTGCGCAAGCAATATCCGGGATCAGAATATGACCGATACTGGACCAAACAGGCGGCGGCGTTTACCGGCGTTT
>Ga0335079_10007007_pt1 | contig 12855 bp, 11 predicted proteins | sample Lox_Sample_33_FD_206719 | JGI IMG/M metagenome (GOLD analysis project Ga0335079, IMG submission 206719) | Soil microbial communities from Loxahatchee National Wildlife Refuge, Florida, United States - Lox_Sample_3.3 | ecosystem: Environmental > Terrestrial > Soil > Wetlands | place: USA... | reverse complement strand
GCATTTCCCATGGCAAGAGGAATCCGCAACTGGCTGAAAGACTTCGTGCGCCACCGCCCGGAGCTTTACTTCCTTTATCACTTCGGACGGGTGCTGAAGCGCCAGCAGCTTGTGTTCATCGACTACCCGGTCACGCCCACGGCGCGCTACGGATATGGCAAACCGCCGCATCCCAAGCTCTACGACTTGATCGCCAAGGACCGCGACGGCTACAAGGCCACGCTGGAGAAATTCTGGGAATTCAAGCAACTGCTGCTGAAGATTCCTACGGAATCAACGACACCGCTCGAACCCTCCTGGGTGAACGGGTGGCTGTCGCCGTTCGATCTCGCCAGTCTTTACAGCCTGGTGGCGCTCAATCACCCGCAGCATTATCTGGAAGTGGGCTCCGGCATCTCCACCCGCGTCGCGGCACGCGCTGTCCGCGACCAGCAATTGCGCACTCACATCATCTCCATCGATCCTCAACCGCGGGCGGAAATCGATTCGCTCTGTACAGAAATCATTCGCCAGCCGCTGGAGAGCGTCGACTTGAAGGTGTTCGACCAGATGGCGCCCGGGGACATTCTGTTTATGGACAGCTCGCACCGGGTTTTTACCAACTCCGATGTTACGGTGCTCTTTCTCGATGTGCTGCCGCGTCTGCAACCGGGCGTTCTTGTGCACCTGCACGATATTTTTCTTCCTTACGACTACCCGCCGGAATGGCGCGACCGCTACTACTCCGAACAATACCTGCTGGCGGCGATGCTGCTGGGACAGAGCTCGCGCTTTCGCATCGCCTTGCCCAATGCCTTCATCAGCCATGATCCGCAACTAAGCGCGGTGCTGGCGCCATTGTGGCGCGACCCAGGTTTCGCTCCCGAACCGCCGACAAAAGTCCAGCCAGCTTTGGTGGCCGACCGGAGTGGACAGGGCTCGTCCTTCTGGATGCGTACCACCTAGCAATTTGCTTGGGGCGGCAGCCGGAGTCGGCCATAATGACGGCCCCGGGAGGAGGTTGGCTTGCGCCTGCCGCCGATGCACTGGAAGTACATGGCCTGCGGGTTGCTGCTGGCGGCCATCGTGTACGCTGCCGGGCCGGTTGACACTGGCCGCATCCAGATCGACTCCGCATACTACGACGGTGAGGCCGTACCATTCCGGGTTGCCGAACCAGGCAACCAGAGATCCCAACTGCGCGTCGGCCCCTGGCTGCTTGGGGTGCGCGCCGAGGACCCGAAGCCGCGCGACCGGCGGCGCAACCTGTACGTCGTTTTTCCCGGCAGCCAGCACCGGGCCCCCGGCTGGCCCGACTACGACCACAACTGTGTGCTGAGCGATCTGCCCGAGAGCGACGAGCCGGTGGAATGGGATGTTTATTGGGCCGTTATCCTTGATCCCACCTTGCACGACGACTTCCGCAGTGAGCAGGCGTTGGTGCTCGCCGCGCAATCCAGCTTTTTCCCTCCCGACCTGCTGGAGTTCAACGACCTGCCTGCGGAGGGGTTTCTGCGGGCACAAATGCAGCTGCGCTCTCTGGGGGATCTGGCGCGCTTCCGCCGCAAGGATGGAACCCTGCCGCGCCTGCTGATCACCCCCGCGGGATATGCCGTTCGCGGCAGCAGCGAACCCCGCTGAATTTGTGACTTCTGATTTGTGATTTCTACTGCGAGCCTTAATCACAATCAGCAATCTCATTTCTTTATACTTGTCCAACGGAGCTTACTTGTTCCCCTTCATCCAAGTCGGCCCGCTGCGGCTGGGCACCTACGGTCTCATGGTGTGGCTGGCCTTCTTCTGCGCCTATTTTGTGCTGGGCGCGGATCTGCGCCGCCGCAAACTGCCGGGCGACGCGCTCAACATCATTCTGCTGCTGGTGGTTGCGGGTCTGGCGGGATCGAAGCTCTACCACCTGCTGGAGAGCCCGGCGGAATTCTTCGCCAATCCCATCGGGCTTTTTTTTTCCAGTTATGGTTTTGCATGGTTTGGAGGCTTCCTGGGAGGACTGGCGGTTCTCTTCTGGGTGGCGCATCACTATCGAGTTCCGCTTCTGACCTTTCTGGACGCGTGCAGCCCCGCAGCGGCGCTGGGTTATGCCATCGGGCGGCTCGGTTGTCTGCTCTCGGGTGATGGCGATTATGGCATCGCCACGAACCTTCCTTGGGGGATGGCATTCCCTCCGCTCGAAGCCGGCTGCCGCGTGCACCGATTCGTCTGCCTGATCCACGGCAGCCTGGAGCCAAGCTATGGCACCACGGTTGGCCTGACTACGAATGCGATCGTGCGCGTCCACCCCACGCCGGTGTATGAATTCATCGTCGGGTGCCTGATTGCCTGGCTCCTGTGGCGGCAGGGTACGAAGCGCCTGCGCGGCAAAGCGCCCGCGGGTGGGATCCTTGCGGGATACCTGGTCCTCACCGGTCTGGCACGGTTCCTTGTGGAGTTCATCCGCATCAATCCCCGCTCGGCCTTTGGCGTGTTCACTAACGCCCAGGTGGTCAGCCTGCTTTCTATCCTTGCCGGTGCGGTGCTGATCTTCAAAACCAGATCGCGCTGAGCGGCTCCAGGTTATTTTTTCAGGAACCGCTCCAGCGGACACCCCGCGCAGTGCGCCTCCGCTTTCAGACAGTGGTGCTTGGCGGTCTGCACCAGCAAGGCGTGGAATTCGTCGAAGGCGCGGGCGGCCAAGGTGGCGCGCCGGATCACAAATTTGTGCCGCCGCCGTCCGGCGAGCGGCGACATCGGTGGCTGGTCCCACCCGGACGGAGTCTCCTGGACGAACGCCTGCTCCACTAGTTGGCGTATCTCTTCATACCGGGCCTTGGCGGTGATCAATCCATGGCGCTCGAAGATCCGCCGCGTGTAGGCGTCCACCACGAATACAGGGTGCCCTCCGGCATAGAGCAGGATCGAGTCGGCAGTTTCCGGACCCACGCCGTTGAGCGCCAGCAGTTCTTCCCGCAGCTTGTTGGTGGGTTGTGCGAACATCCGTTCCAGCGAGCCGCCGTAGCCTGCGTCGAGATAGCGCACAAAATTCTTCAAGCGCTGCGCTTTCTGGCGAAAGTAACCCGAGGATCGGATCATCTTCGTCAGCTCGGCCAAGGGTGCCCGGCGGATGCCGTCGAGGTTGAGCGCTCCTGCCTGCTGTAGCTTGCGCAGTGCCCGTTCCACATTCGTCCAGGCGGTGTTTTGCGTCAGAAACGCCCCGACTATGACCTCGAAACGAGTGTAAGCCGGCCACCAGTCCTGCGGCCCCCACGCCGCCATCAGTTGCTGGTAGTAGGCTCGCAGGCTGGCGGCCCGCTCCAAATCGGCACTCATCCAATCCAGTTTAGCGGACCGCAAGAATCGCTGGCTGGATACGTTGACAACTTTTGTCAATGGTCGGTAAGGTCCCTGAAGACATGCCCGAAGTACATGCCCGAACGAGTCTAACTACTTCGGATTCAATGACCTAAACTTAACTGACAATTTCTGTCAGCAAACCGGGCTGGAGTGCAACTTGGCGTTTTGTCCGCCTGCACCGGCCCTGGATGCAGAGACTGCTGCGCAATACCCGGCAGCGGTAAGGAAAGCAGCGATGTCGCAACGGCTCGGCGATCTTCTCGTCAAAGAGAAGGTCATCTCACAGGAACAACTCGATAAGGCGCTGACGGAGCAGAAGCGGAATGGCTCGCGCCTGGGTTCCGTACTGGTGAAACTGGGCTACGTTTCCGACGAAGACGTTACCAACTTCCTTTCCCGGCAATACGGCGTTCCCGCCATCAATCTCTCGTATTTCGACATCGATCCTTCAGTGGTGAAGCTGATTCCGCCGGAGACCGCGCGCCGCTACCAGATCCTGCCCCTCAGCCGGGTGGGCGCTTCGCTCACCATCGCCATGGTGGACCCCACCAATGTGTTCGCCATGGACGACATCAAGTTCATGACCGGCTTCAACATCGAGCCGGTGGTGGCGTCGGAAACGGCGATTCTTCAGGGCATCGACAAGGCCTATGGCGACACCCATGAGGAAGACCTGGAAAAGGTGATGGCGGACATCGGCGAGTCCGACGCCGATATCGAACTGCAGGCGGGCGACGAAGACCAATTTTCCACGAGCGAACTGGAGAAGGCGGCCGAGGAAGCGCCCATCGTCAAACTGGTGAACCTGATCCTCACCGACGCGGTGAAGCGCGCCGCCAGCGACATCCACATCGAGCCCTACGAGAAGGAATACCGGGTGCGCTTCCGCGTGGACGGCATCCTGCAAACCATCATGACCCCGCCGCTCAAGCTGAAGGACGCCATCATTTCACGCGTCAAGATCATGTCCAAGCTGGACATCAGCGAGAAGCGGTTGCCGCAGGACGGCCGCATCATGCTTAAGGTGAATCTGTCGGGCAAGCGCAAGACGCTCGACTACCGCGTCAGCACCCTGCCCACCATCTGGGGAGAGAAAATCGTTCTCCGGCTGCTCGACAAGGACAACCTGCGGCTGGATATGACCCAGCTCGGCTTCGAGTCCGAGTCTCTGGTCAAGTTTGAGAAAGCGATCCTCAAGCCCTACGGCATGGTGCTGGTCACCGGTCCTACGGGTTCGGGCAAGACCAACACACTCTACTCTGCCATTGCGCGGCTGAACACGCCGGAGACCAACATCATGACCGCCGAGGACCCGGTCGAGTTCCAGATTCCCGGCGTGAACCAGGTGCAGATGAAGGAGCAGATTGGGCTGAACTTCGCCGCCGCCCTGCGCTCTTTCCTGCGGCAGGATCCCAACATCATCCTGGTGGGCGAGATCCGCGACTTCGAAACGGCGGAAATTGCCATCAAGGCTGCCCTTACCGGGCACCTGGTGCTCTCGACGCTGCATACCAACGGCGCTCCCGAGACCATCAGCCGCCTGATGAACATGGGCATTGAGCCGTTCCTGGTGGCCACTTCCGTGCACATGATCGTGGCCCAGCGCCTGGTGCGCCGGATTTGCAGGGAGTGCAGCGAAGTGCTCGACGTTCCGCAGCAAACCCTGCTGGAATCCGGTTTCACGCCGCAAGAAGCCAAGACGGTGAAGGTGCACAAAGGACGCGGCTGCGTGGTCTGCAACAGCACCGGCTATAAGGGGCGCACCGGCCTTTACGAAGTGATGGAGATCGATGACGACATACGCGAGCTGGTCCTGGTGGGAGCTTCGGCGGTGGAGCTGAAAAAGAAAGCCATCGAGCACGGCATGATCACACTGCGGCGCAGCGGCCTGATTAAGGTGATGGATGGTGCTACCACCATGGAAGAAGTGGCGCGCGAGACCGTACACGGATGAGGGAGGGTTAAAAAAACATGGCAGTTACTCTCAGTGAGCTATTGAAAAAAATGTTAGAGATGTCGGGCAGCGACCTGCACATCACCACCAACTCGCCTCCCCAAATCCGGGTGCACGGCCATCTCACGCCTCTGGATCTGCCGCCGCTGACCGCAGCCGAGACCAAGCAACTGGCCTACAGCGTCCTTACCGACGCCCAGAAGCAGCGTTTCGAGGAGACGCTGGAGCTCGACTTCTCTTTCGGCCTCAAGGGACTGGCGCGCTTTCGTGGCAACTGCTTCAACCAGCGCGGGGCGGCGGGCGCGGTCTTCCGCGTGATCCCGTTCGAGGTCAAGGGATTTAAGGAACTCGGTCTTCCCACCATCGTGGGCAAGCTCTGCGAAAAGCCACGCGGCCTCATCCTGGTGACCGGACCTACCGGTTCGGGCAAGTCCACGACGCTGGCCGCCATGCTCGACAAGGTCAACAGCGAGCGGCATGAGCACATCATCACCATCGAAGACCCAATCGAGTTCGTGCACAACCATAAGTCGTGCCTGGTGAACCAGCGCGAGGTGAACTCAGACACCAAATCCTTCGGCGCGGCGCTGCGCGCTGCCCTGCGTGAAGATCCTGATGTGGTGCTGATCGGCGAAATGCGCGACCTGGAGACCATCGAATCGGCCCTGCGCATTGCCGAGACCGGGCACCTCACCTTCGGCACCCTGCACACCAACACTGCGGCTTCCACCATCAACCGCGTGATCGACGTGTTTCCGGCCCACCAACAGCCGCAGATCCGGGCCCAGCTTTCCATGGTGCTGGAGGGCATCCTTTGCCAGACGCTGCTGCCCAAGATCGGTGGGACTGGCCGGGCGATGGCAATGGAGATCCTGGTGCCGAATGCGGCGGTGCGGAACCTGATCCGCGAGGACAAGATCCATCAGATTTATTCCGCGATGCAGTCCGGCCAGGACAAGTTCGGGATGCAGACCTTTAATCAGTCGCTGGCCTCGCTCTACTTCCAGAGGCAGATCACGCTGGAAACCGCCATGCAGCGCTCGTCGATGCCGGACGAACTGCAGGACATCATCAACCGTGGTGCCGTGAGCGCAGCTCGCGGTTCCACCGTAGCACGCAAGTAGGACCCTGGGCCGGCGCCGAGCTCTGTGCCCGCGCCGGCCATTGAGAAGCGGAGGACCCAATGCCGGTTTTTACCTACAGTGGCACCAACGCCGCTGGCACAAAAATCAACGGGGAGCGCATTGCTGAGAGCAAGCAGGCCTTAACCATGGCGCTGCGCCGCGAACGCATCAGCCCCACCACCATCAAGGAGAAGGGCAAGGAGTTTGCTCTTCCCACCTTGGGCAGCGGCAAGGTGCCCACTAAGGACCTGGCCATCTTTTTCCGGCAGTTCTCGGTCATGATCGATGCCGGCCTGCCGCTCGTGCAATGTCTGGAGATCCTCGCCGCCAACCAGGAAAGCATGGTTTTTCAAAAAACCCTGACCGGCGTGCGCACCTCGATCGAAGGCGGATCTACGCTGGCCAATGCCATGCGCCAGTATCCCAAAGTATTTGACGACCTCACCACCAACATGATCGAGGCAGGCGAGACCGGCGGTATTTTGGACGTCATTCTGCAGCGGCTCGCCACCTACGTAGAAAAGGCCGTGAAGCTGCGCTCCGCGGTGCGGTCGGCGCTCATCTATCCATGCTCGGTGATCGGCATCGCCGTGCTCATCGTGGCGGGGCTGCTGAAGTTCGTGGTGCCCATCTTCGCCAACCTGTTCGTCGGTCTGGGCGTCGCTTTGCCCCTGCCCACGCGCATCGTGATGAAGCTGAGCGACATCGTCGGCGGCTTCTGGTGGGTCGGGATAGGTGGCATCGTGGCCCTCTACTTCGGGATCCGCCAATTGCGCAAGGATCCGCGCGGCCGCCTGTTCTTCGACAAGATGCTGCTCAACATGCCGGTGATCGGCATGCTGCTGCGCAAGATTGCGGTGGCGCGCTTCACCCGCACCATGGGAACTCTGATCACCTCCGGCGTGCCCATTCTGGAAGGCTTGGCGATCACCGCCCGTACCTCCGGCAACGCCGTGCTCGAGCAAGCGCTCTTGAAGGTGCGCAAGTCGATCGAGGAAGGCCGCACCATCGTCGATCCCCTGAAGGAGAGCGGTGTCTTCCCCAACATGGTTACCCAGATGATCGGCGTGGGTGAAGCCACCGGCGCCATGGATGCCATGCTGCAAAAGATTGCCGACTTCTACGAGGACGAAGTAGACGCGGCCACCAAGGACCTGCTGACCCTGCTGGAACCGATGATGATCGCCTTCCTGGGCGTGGCCGTGGGCGGCATCGTCATTTCGCTGTACATGCCGCTGTTCAGCATGATCGCCAAACTATCGGGCGGCGGTTAGACACATCGCCGGGCGGACGGCCGGAACTCCCGGGTTCTGCCGCCGCACACCGTCGCAGACGAGGAGGAAAGGGCCGGGCGGCGAACCGCTCCGGCTGCCATCGATGCATAGCGAATTCAAGGAACGTACCTGGCTGGCGTGGCTCTCCAAGGTGCGCATTATCGTCGTCACCTTCCTGCTGGCCATCGAACTGGCGATCATCCGGCTCACGGCTACCGCCGTTCCGGAGCGCGCGTTCATCAGCGTAATTGCGCTGTGGTACACGATCTCGGTTTTCTACGTGCTGCTGCTCCCGCTCTGGCGCGAGCAGTCGACCCAGGCCCGCTTGCAGGTGGTGACCGACCTGGTGTTCGCCAACGCCGTGATCTACCTGACCGGTGGCATCGATACTTCCTTCAATTTCCTCAACCCGCTCATTATCATCATGGCCTCCATCCTGCTCTCGCGGACCTGGGCCTTCCTGAGCGCGTTGCTCTCGTTCATCCTTTTCGGCGCGATTCTTGAGCTCTCCTATTTCGATGTGATCCGCTCGTATTCCACCACGCGTGCCGATCCCAGGTCTATGCAGCTCGTTATCTTTGTCAACCTGATCGCGTACCTGGCCGTGGCTTACCTGGCGAGCAAAATGGCTGCGCGGCTACGGCAGGTTCACGTGGAGTTGCAGGACAAGAGCGGCGCCCTCGAGAACCTGCAGGCGCTGCACAAGAACGTCATTGACTCCATGAGCGGCGGCCTGATCACCACCGACCTGGAGGGGCGCATCACCATGCTGAACCCCGCCGGCGGAAGGCTGCTGGAGACTTCCGCGGCGGCCGTGTTCGGCAAGCCGGTGGCCCAGTTCTTTCTCGACCGGTTGCCGGCCATCGGGCCGAACTTCGTGCGCACCGAGGTCCGTTGCCTCACTCCCAGCGGCCTGGAAAAGACCTTCGGAATTACAGCCTCGGAGTTGACGGTCCCGGAGCGCGGCTTGACCGGGTACGTCTACAGTTTTGCCGACCTGACCGAGATTCGCCGCTTGGAGCGCGAGGTGCGCATGCGCGACCGCCTGGCCGCCATCGGCCGCATGGCCGGCGGTATCGCGCACGAAATCCGCAACCCGCTGACTTCCATTGCCGGTTCCGTCCAGGTGCTGGCCGGAATTTCCGAGCTTAATACGGACCAGATGGCGCTGGTGGACATCGTGCTGCGCGAGTCCGACCGCTTGAATGCCATCATTACCGACTTCCTCCTGTATGCCCGCGAAAAAAACTACAAGATGGCGGTGATCGACCTGGTCCCGCTGCTCGACGATACGCTGACGGCGCTCGAGCGCAGTCCCGGCCTGGCGCCGGTGGAGATCGTACGGAACTTCGCAGTCGAATCCGCTTGGACGCTTGCCGACCGTGATCGCATCAAGCAGGTGTTTGTCATCCTCACCAGCCAGGCCGTCAAGGCGATGCCCGACGGAGGACAGTTGACAGTCAGCCTGGCCCCAGCCGCTGACTACTGGTACATCCGCATCGCCGATACCGGGCTGGGTCTGACGCCGCAGCAAGTCGAGAAAGTCTTTGAGCCGTTCCAGCCGGAGCTGAACGGCGGCACTGGCCTGGGCCTGGCCATCGTGTATCAGACGCTGCAGGCGCACGATGCTCGCATCACCGTCCACTCCGCGATCGGGGAAGGTATCGAGTTCTCCATCGAGCTGAAACGCTCGGAACCCGCGCCGCGCCGCCAGCCCCAACTGGTGCGGGAATCTGCGGCTAACACCGCTCACCCCGAGACGCCGTCGGCGGGCGTGTCGCAGATCCCAGACGGGGTGAAGCATGGCTAGCATCCTGGTCTGCGACGATATGCGCGCCATCTGTGGCGTTCTCGAGATCGCTTTGCGCAAGGAGAACCATAAGGTTGAGACCGTGACTTCCGGCTCGGAAGCCAAGCGCAAACTCGATTCCAACATCTATGACGTGGTGGTTAGCGACATCAAGATGCCGCAAACCGATGGCATCGAGGTGCTGCGCCATGCCCGGCGGGTTTCTCCCGAGACCGCCGTTATCCTGATCACCGCCATCGAGGACTATGACGCCGCGGTGCAGGCCGTGAAGGCGGGAGCCTTCGATTACATTCACAAAGGCCCGCACCTGATCGAAGAGGTGGTAGTCGCCATCAACCGCGCGCTGGAATCGGTGGAATTGCGCCGCCAGAACTTCGCCTTCCGACGCGATGCTGGGATTCGCAACGGGCTGGAAAACATCGTCGGCGCCAGTTCGGCTATGGAAAAGTTGAAGCAGACCATCCGCACCGTGGCCTCCAGCGCCAGCACCGTGGTGGTTAACGGCGAAAGCGGTACCGGCAAGGAGTTGGTAGCCCGCGCCATCCATGCTTGTTCGCCGCGGGCTGCCGAGCCCTTTGTCTCCATCAACTGCGGCGCGTTTCCCGAGACCCTTCTCGAAAGCGAGTTGTTCGGCTACGTCAAGGGCGCCTTTACCGGCGCCAATCAGAACAAGGCCGGATTGTTCGAGGTCGCCGGCGGCGGCACCGTCTTCCTGGACGAGATCAGCGAGATGAGCTTGGCCATGCAAGTGAAGCTGCTGCGGGTGCTGCAGGAACGCGTGATTCGCCCGGTGGGCGGCACCAGCGAAATTGCCATTGACGTTCGCCTGATTGCCGCCACTAACAATGACCTCGACCGCATGGTCTCCGACGGCGCTTTCCGCGAGGACCTCTACTACCGCATCAGCGTGATTCCCATCGCAGTGCCGCCCCTGCGCGAGCGCCGCGAGGATATTCCCCTGCTGGCCAACCACTTTCTCAAGAAGTACGTCGCGGCCTCGGGCAAAAGCATTGTGCGCATTGCCCCGCTGTCACTCGAGGAACTGCAGGGATACGAATGGCCGGGCAACGTGCGCCAGCTCGAGAACACCATCGAGCGCGCCGTGGCCCTTGAAGGGAGTGATCAGCTGAACGTCGACCTCCCCGCGGAGCGCCCCAAGATCCGGGTGGCGGCCATCTCTGGCAACGGCTCCGTTGCAATTCCTGTCGACGGCCTCGATATGGAGCGCTATGTCGCTGACCTGGAGCGCTCCATGCTGCAAACCGCGCTGCGCCAGTCCGGAGGCGTGCAGACTCGCGCTGCGGAATTGCTGCGCCTGTCTTATCGCTCGTTCCGGCACCTGGCTAAGAAATACGACATTTAAGGCCGGCTCGCCGCGACGCTATACTCAATCTGTCATGTGGCAGATTGTCCGCCTGCTCTGGACCTCAACCCGCGGCCATCGCTTTGCCCCCTGGCGCAGCCCTTACCTGCGCTGGCGCATCGAGACCTATTGCGGCGTCAAGATGAGTCAGGTCGGCTTTCTCGAATTCTGGGGTTTTGTCTGGAGAGAGCGTTCCGAACTGCTGCGCTACCTGAAATGGACGGCCCGGATGGACCGCTATGCGCGCGTCAAAGTGAAGAATCCGTGAGGAAGTAGAAAGTGGCAAGTGAAAAGTGGTAAGGGGAAAGTTGTTTGTCCCCCACTTCCTATTTACCACGTCCCACTTTCCACTTCTCACTTCCGGCTTACCACGTTCCACTTACCACTACCTCCGTGCCTTTGCCCGCTTCCAGTGCGCGAGCGGCCGACCCTCGGTTCGTCGAAAGCTCCAGGAATCCCATGCTGCCCAGAATCCCGAAGACCTCTCCCGGAGCGCCCTCGGCGTAAGCGGTCTTCAGGCTGGTGATTTCGTGCTTGCTGACCAGGATCTTGAACTGCGGCGGTTTCGCGGCGAACAGTTGCGGAACGTCCTGCGGAGTAATGTTGGTGACCACGTTTCCAAATTTATCCACTTTCAAAACGATGCCCTGGATTCCGCCACTTTCTACGCGTGTGGGCTTGGGCATGCGGAAGCGCACGTAGTCGGTGATCTCATTGCCGAAATTGGCGAACTCCACGCCCTTGCTCAGCCAGCTCGCTACCACGGCGAAGATGTCCCGGCCGTGGAAGGTCCCGCTCACCGGTTGCTGAAAGTAATGGTCGGAACTGATCTCATGCACATGCACCCGGCGCTCGCGCTCCAGCGCCAGCGACAGCACTCCGTTGTCGGGAGCCACGAAGAAATATTTCTCCGTTCGGGCCAGAATCGGCCGCCGCGCCGATCCCACGCCCGGGTCCACCACCACCACGTGGATGGTGTCCGCGGGAAAATAGCTGTAGGCCTGGGCGATGGCGAGCGCGCCGTCCAGCAAGTCGAAGGACGAGATGGCATGCGAGATATCCACCACCAGGGCGGAAGGATTGATGCCATACACCACGCCCTTCATTGCGCCCACATAATGGTCGCTGGCGCCAAAATCGGTGGTCAGGGTGATGAACCGCGGCTGGGGCATGGGGCGTTTCCCTCCACAGCGAACTTAGCGCGCCGGAATCGCCGCTGTCAATTTACCCGCTGGTGCGTCTGCGGATAACATCCGTGGAGGATCGAGGATGGGAGATGGGCGCATGAGAAAATTGCTGGTCGTCGTGGTGGTGCTGGCCATGGCCTCGGCGCTCGCCGAAGCGCAGAAGTCCCGCCCACAGTCGCGGGCCCGCCACGAAGACCCCGCCGAAGCGGCCACCACGGCCTTGCTTCAGGTTGACCGCGACTTCGCCAAGACCGGCGTTGCTAAAAACATCGATGGCTTCATGAGCTATATCGCCGAGGATGTCCGCTTCTATTCCGCCGGCGTCATGCGCACCGGCAAGCTCCCGTTCCGCGAGGGCTGGGCCAAGGGCTTCGCCGATCCCAATTGGAGCATCACCTGGGCCCCGCTCTACGCCGAGGCGGCGCAATCAGCCGATCTGGGCTACACCACAGGCAGCTTCGAGATCCATGACAAGTCCTCCGACGGCACTCCGCTCGTGCGCAAGGGCAGCTACGTCACCATGTGGCGAAAGCAGCCCGACGGCACGTGGAAAGTTGCGCTCGACATTGGCAGCTTCGTCCCGCCCAAGCCGGCAGCACCGGCGCCATCTACGGCTGGAACTCAGTAGTTCCGGTTACGCGTTCCTGGTTGAGACACCGAAAAGCTTAAGGAAGAAGCGTTGGCAAACCGGGCCGGCATTTCCTCATCCTAGGCTGCTGGGATCGTGCCAGTAATTCTGGGTGGACGAAAGGTGGTTGGATATGAAGAAGTTTATGTTGGCGGTGATGATCCTCGGGCTCGCAAGCTTCGCCCGGG
>Ga0335079_10007006_pt1 | contig 12855 bp, 13 predicted proteins | sample Lox_Sample_33_FD_206719 | JGI IMG/M metagenome (GOLD analysis project Ga0335079, IMG submission 206719) | Soil microbial communities from Loxahatchee National Wildlife Refuge, Florida, United States - Lox_Sample_3.3 | ecosystem: Environmental > Terrestrial > Soil > Wetlands | place: USA... | reverse complement strand
CTGGCGCACGAGAACCTGTTCAATGAGATCAGGATGCGTGACCTGACACATGGGAACGTGCAGGAAACGGTAGAGGACGACATCGCCGTAATCGCGGGCGCAACGGGCGGAGAAACCGGGCCAGTCGCGCATCAGCTCATGGGCGCTGCCGAGAAGGAACGCGCCTTTAGGACCGGGAGGCAGGGAGAGCGAAGGAGCGACAGCCGCATGTGCCATGCACGAAAGTGTAGCTGGTTGCGGCGATGCAGAGAAGCGATGAAGGTTTTGAAAGCACGGCCGGCATCGGGGCAATGGTAGACACAGGCTGCGGATTGGGTTAAAAGGACGGAGCCAGCGATGGCGATGGGGCGATGGAAAAGTACGACGTCATTGTGATCGGTTCGGGGCCGGCGGGACAGCGCGCGGCGATCCAGGCGGCGAAGTTCGGCAAGCACGTGGCGCTAGTGGAAAAGATGGAAGTGATCGGCGGCGCGGCGATCAATACAGGAACGATTCCGAGCAAGACGATGCGCGAGGCGGTGCTGCATCTTTCAGGATTCCACTACCAGAGCATTTATGGCGTGAATTACCGGGTGAAAGAACAGATCACCATGGCTGATCTATCTTTCCGGGCGCAGCACGTAATCAAGACGGAGATTGACGTGACGCGGGCGCAACTTTCTCGGAACGGGATCGAGGTGCTGACGGGAGTGGCGAGTTTCACCGATCCGACGCATATCCGGGTGGTCGGTTCGCGAGGGCAAGGCGATTACGAGGCGGAAAAGATTATTTTGGCGACGGGGACGAAGCCGGCGGTTTCGTCGCTGGTGCCGTTCAACAACCGAACGATCATCAACAGCGACCAGATTCTGCAGATGCCGGCGATTCCGAAGACGATGATTGTGGTGGGCGGCGGGGTGATTGGGGTCGAGTATACGTGCATGTTCGCGACGCTGGGGGTGCGCGTGACGCTGATCGAAAAGAGGCCGCGGCTCTTGGAATTTGCGGATTCGGAGATGGTGGAGGCGCTGTGCTACCACCTGCGGGACCGGCGCGTGACGCTGCGGTTGAACGAAGAGGTGGAAAGCGTGGAGGAGACGCCGGACAACGGGGTGGTGGCGAATCTGAAGAGCAAAAAGAAGGTTGCGGGAGAAGCTTTGTTGTATGCGGTGGGGCGGCAAGGCAACGTGGATGAGTTGACTCTTGCGGCGGCGGGGTTGGAGGCCGATGGCCGGGGACGGATCGCGGTGGACGCGGATTACCGGACGAAGCAGCCGCATATTTTCGCGGTGGGAGACGTGATCGGATTTCCGAGCCTGGGGTCCGTGTCCATGGAACAGGGGCGCATTGCAGCGGCGAATGCATTTGGAGTGCCCATTCATTCGGACCCGGCGAATTATCCGTACGGAATTTACACGATTCCGGAGATTTCGTTTATCGGCAAGACGGAAGAGCAATTGACGGATGAGGGTGTAGCGTACGAAGTGGGCATCGCGTACTTCCGGGAGATTGCACGAGGACAGATTCTGGGAGACACGACCGGGCGGTTGAAATTGATTTTTCGGCCAGATACGAAGGAGCTGTTGGGAGTGCACATCATCGGTGAGGGGGCCTCGGAGTTACTGCATATCGGGCAGGCGGTTTTCGTGATGAAGGGCACGGTGCAGTATTTCGTGGATACAGTTTTCAACTATCCCACGCTGGCGGAATGTTACAAGGCGGCAGCGTTCAACGGATTGAATAAGCTCTCGAAGATGTGATGGGGGAGAGCCGGGATCGGCGGTGAATAGCGATGAGCGAGAAAACTGCGCGGAGAGCGGCCGGAGTCTTGGTGATGGAGCACGTGGCGGCTGCGGCCGTGGAGAACAGCAAGATCATCGCTGGGGTGAACGTGTATCCGGAAAAGGGAGATTCGCCGGACGCTCTACTGGCCATGCCCGCGGAGGAGCTGGCGCTGCAAATCAGCAGCCTCATCAAAAAAATCGCCCAGAGAGAGCCGGTGGGCGCGGTGGGAGTGGGATTTCCAGGGCTGATCCGCGAGGGAGTCGTGGAGGAATCGCCGAATTTGCAGCAGATGAAGGGATTCCGGCTGCAGGAGGCAATCGAATCGGCGCTGGGAGCGGCACCGGGCGGCGCGGTGGTGCGGATTTTTAACGATGCAGACGCAACCGCAGCGGGAATTGCGGCGGTGCGCGGAGTGCTGCATAAATTGAACCGCGTGTGGACGCTTGGAAACGGAGTGGGGTTCGGGCGTTATCCGTGGAGCGAAGGAGTGTGGGAAGGGGGGCATTCCGTGGTAACGCTGGATGCGAAAGAAAATTTCTGCGGGTGCGGGGGACGAGGGCACCTGGAAGGCATTCTCGGATTCCGCGCGATGCGGATGCGCTTTCTGGACATGGAGCCCGAGGAGGTGTTTGCGGGAGCGCAGGCGGGAGATTCGCGCTGTACGGAGTTCGTACAGCTCTGCCATCGCGCCCTAGCCGCCGCGACGGCGACGAGCATTCACATGGATGGGCCAGGACCGTTTTACCTGACGGGGCCCAATGCAAAATTCATTGATCTCGGTTTGCTGGACAGGCTGGTACACGAAATGGTGAAGATGAGCCCGCTGCAGGGCAGCCGGTTTGAAGTGATCCCGACTAGTGATGAGCTGGGAATCATCGGAGCGGCAGTAAACGCGGAACAGGCCGCCGGGCGAAGCTAGCCGGCGCGGGAATTCCGCTACGCGGAGATGGCTTCGGAAATCAGCGAGTCACGGAGCTGGGAAGCTGGGTCTCCAACTGGGAGATGACTTTCCAACCGCGTGGCGTGTAAACGTAGACGCGCAGGACGCGAAATTGGCGGTCGAGCCGTTTGCCCATGAACGTCCCGCGCTCGGAGCGCAAACTCAGAACCGAAGCCGAATCCAGGTACATTTTGATCTGGATGTTGGCCTCAGCAACACTGGAATAGGCGATGTGGGAATTTTGAATCAGCTGAATGAGCCTGTTTTTGTTGATCGTCTCCCCGTACCAAGTCGCGCCGACAAATTCGTCGGCATAGGCCGATTGAAAAAAGCTAGGGTTATTGAGCTGAATGGCCCGCGCGTTCTCCTTTTCGAGATTAGACAATTCCTCAAGGTGCATTTCCCGTTCATCGAAGGGAATTTTCTTGACTTGCTGCGCCAAAAGGGCGGCCGGGAACAAACTTGCCGCAACAAGGAAAACGAGCGATCGCCACGTCATAAATACGGCCTCCGAAACCAAGCCGGCTTTCCCGAATGCCCGGGCAGACTTTCAGAATATTCCGGGAGGATTGTGGGTGGGGAAAAATTTGAGCGGGGAGTTTCTTCAATTGAAACGATAATGCGCCGTTTGAGGCGACGGACAGAAAGGAAAAGAGGACGTTCCCGCAATTTGAGCGGCAATTAGCGGCGGGGTGCAGAGGCGGGATCGCGCTTGGAGACTTCGAGGGCTACCTTGCGCATTTCCTCGTGAATTAAGCCGTTCGTGGCGAGGAGAACTGGGCCTCCCAAAGAATAGGGAGCACCGTGGAAATCGGAGATCTTGCCTCCCGCTTCCTGGACGAGGAGAATGCCGGCAGCCGTGTCCCATTTTTTCAGGCCAAACTCCCAGAAGCCATCGAAGCGGCCGGCGGCGACGCAGGCAAGATCGAGAGCGGCCGAGCCGTCACGGCGGACTCCGTGGGATCTGAGGGTGAAATCCCAATAATAGTGAATGTTGGGATTGGCCAGGCGCTTGTGAACGGGAAAGCCGGTACAGAGCAGGCTAGTGGCAAGCGTCGTGACTTTCGAGACGGCAATGGGGCGGCCGTTGAGCGTGGCACCTTGGCCGCGCGCGGCGGCATAGAGCTCCTCATAGATAGGGTTGTAAACGACTCCTGCGAGCGGAGTATCTCCTTGAGCGACTGCAAGGGAGACGCAGAAGCAAGGGTATCCATGGGCGAAGTTCGTGGTGCCGTCGAGGGGATCCACATGCCAGCGGAACGGCGACTTCCCTTCGTGGCCGGTGCCTTCTTCCGCGGCAATGGCGTGATCGGGGAAATAATGGGTGAGGCGTGAGACGATGGCTTGCTCACTGCGGCGGTCGGCTTGCGTCACCAGGTCTACTTCGCCTTTGTACTGGATTTGGGGAGGACGATGATACTCCTCGCGAAGAATCGCGCCCGCTTCGCGGGCCACTTCGATGGCGGCTTCAAGAAAGGATTTTGGCATGGATACGCCTTGTTCTCGGACGACGAAAAGAGGCAGATCTCATTCTAGACGCGAAACGCGGACAGCAGAAATCGCGAACCGCCTCCGAAGCTATTTCGGGCCCGTGTAATACGTCTTGCGGTGACGAACGGAGTAATTGCCCACGACCTTTACTTCGATGGTGCGATAGGTATTCGCGGGACCGCGAGGATTGGGGTAGTAGCCGAGGCGATATTGGGTGCGCAATTCGCGATTGATCTGATCGAAGATGGCGCCCAAGTCTCCCGGTTGAGTGGGAAAGAACATGGCGCCGCCGGTCATGTCCGTGATGGTCTGGAGTGCGTGCTCGCCGGCAGTGTTGCGGCCGCCTTCGTTCTTTACAGCACGGATCAGGACGGTATAGAGGAGCGTGCCGGCCTTGACAGCTTCATTGCGAGCAGCGTCAAAATCCATGTGGCTGGTCGTTTCGCCGCCGTCAGTGATGAGGATGATGACGCGGCGGCGCTCCACGCCCTGGCGTTCGAGCGCCCGCGAACCCAGATAGACAGCATCGTAAATGGAAGTCCCGCCGCCGGAGGGAACTCTTTGCACAGCGGACTGGAGCTGCGCAATATTGTCGGTAAATTCGGAGAGCTGAATGACGTCTTCGTCGAAAGCATAGACGGCCAGATGGTCGCCCCGCCTGATCACTTGCTGGATAAATCGTTGTGCCGCGGAACGCTCCTCGGGCATGTCCATTCGGGCGCTCAGGCTGGCGTCAATCATCAGGACCAGGTCGAGCGGCTGCTGGGTCTCTTGCTCAAAGACGGCGATTTTTTGAGGGAAGCCTTCTTCAAAAAGCTGGAAAGAGGTGACCGGAAGATCCGGGGCAGGACGATTGTGATCATCGAGGACGCTAACAAGAACACTGACGAGATTCACGTTAACGCGGATCGTGGAGCGATCCTGAATCGTGCCGGGGGGCGATGATGGGGATGTGTTTGCGTTTGGGGACGGGTTCCCGGCGGTGGCGCCGGGCTTCTGAGCCCAGGGAGGACGATTGGGGTTGTACTGCGCGGAAGCGATCGGCGAGAAACCGGCCAGCGATGAAAGACAGAGGACGAAGCAAGAAACGAGGGGTAATTTCATCTATATCTTAAGATGCAGTTTTCGGAGCCGAAGTCTCCGCGGGGACGGGCGGGAGTTCGCCTTCGGCCCACACAGCGCCATCCTCGAAATACTCCTTCTTCCAAATGGGCACGGTTTTCTTCAGAGTGTCAATGGCGTAGCGGCAAGCCTCGAAAGCGGCGGGGCGGTGGGGCGAGCTGACGGCGATGAAAACGCTGGTTTCGCCGATTTCCAGGCGACCCAGGCGATGAACGATGGCAACGCCGTCAACGGAGAATTTGCGGTGCATTTCGGCGGCGATTTCGGTCATCTTGGCAAGGGCCATGGATTCGTAAGCCTCATACTCGAGGTAGAGCGTGCGGCGGCCGTGGGAATGATCGCGGACGCAGCCATCGAAAGTGACCACGGCGCCGTCGCCTGGCATGCGTAGCTGCTCCACGAGAGGCGCAGGCTCAATTGCGTGCCGGGTGAGCGCGATCTTGTCTTCTTTGGAGATGATATTCACCTTGATGCCTTAACCCCCGCTAACGGGAGGCAAGAACGCAATCTCGTCGCCAGATTGAAGAGGCGTGCTCCAGGCGGCGAATTCCTGGTTGCGCGAGGCTACCAGCGATGCGCGAAAGTCCGAGATGCCAGGATGGCGAGAGCTCAGGTGAACAAACAGTTGCGCGAGGGAGGAATCGGCGGGAATTTGGGCCGATTCTTCGGCGCGGCCGACGACATCGCGCAAGCGGCCAAAATAGAGGACTTTCACTTCGATGGGCATACGCTCCTATTCTAGCGCGAAATGCGATCTCGCCGTTCGTGCCAGAGGACGAACGAGCCAGGAGATGAAACGCGCTAATACGCGGAGATCCGTTGAGCCTTGGTGGTAACAGGGGCAGGAGTGACCATGAAGATTCTGGTGACAGGTTCTACTGGGCTGGTGGGAGGCGCTCTGATTCCTGCGCTGCGGCGCGAGGGCCATACGGTGTGCCGGCTGGTACGGCCGGACACGAAGATTCGAGAAGAGAACGCAGGTGGATTCGACGTGAGCTGGAATCCCGAGACCGGCGAGTTGGGAGGCGCGGCAGTGGGGGCGGAGGCGGTCATCCATCTTTCCGGCGCCTCCATTTCTGAAGGACGGTGGACCACTAAGCGAAAGGAAATGTTGAGGTCGAGCCGCGTGGACACGACGCGCGCGCTGGTGACAGCGCTTGGCAAAATGAGTGCTAAGCCCGAGGTGCTGATCTCCGCTTCGGCGATCGGGTATTACGGAAACCGGGGCGACGAGATTTTGACGGAGGAGAGCGCAGCGGGGGACGACCTTTTGGCGCGAATCGCGAAGGAGTGGGAAGCGGAAGCGCGAAAGGCGGAAGAGTTTGGGACGCGCGTGGTGCCGGCGCGCTTCGGCGTGATTTTGGCGAAGCAGGACGGCGCGTTGCCGAAGATGATGCTTCCCTTCCGACTGGGGCTCGGCGGACGGGTTGGGAACGGCAAGCAGTGGATGTCATGGATTACGTTGGCCGATGTTATCGGCATACTGCAGCTGTGTCTATCTAGTACGCCAATTACGGGTGCTGTGAAGTTTTCGCCGGTGAGTGGTGCGGTCAATGTCGTAAACCCGCAGCCGGTGACAAACGCGGAGTTTACTCAGGCGCTGGCGAAGGCGTTGCGGCGGCCCGCATTTCTTCCTGCTCCGGCGTTTGCATTGCGGCTGGTGTTGGGTGAGATGGCGGACGCGCTGCTGTTGTCGAGCCAGCGCGTCGTGCCCAAGAAACTGGAAGAGATCGGCTACCGGTACCAGCATCCTGATCTTGCGTCGGCGCTGGCGGCGATCTTGTAGATTGGGGATATATCTCGTTTATTTTGGAACATTCAAAGTCACGGTTACGCGATAGATATGGCCGTTCACCGGGTCGGTGGCCATGACGGACTCAAGTGTTTGACCGTCCCTGAGAATCGGATTTATTTCCGTCCGGAACTGGCGGGTGACCGGAGCATTTGTTGGCGAGGATTCCTGAGAGACGGAGCTGCGCTCGACGGTCAATACGAGCTTGTAACGGCCCTCACCTTCCGTCTGCGCCGAGCAGTCTATGTTCGTCCCGACATCGAGATACTGAAGATTCTGGTCCTTGTTGGTGAAGATGGGGATGCGAGCGCCGTCGCGGATTTGCGTATCGGGACGCGCATGGTGCTCATCGGCGTTCACGGTGAAAGAATAAGGCAAGCTGACGATCTTTTTGTCGCCGTCGTATTCCGTGAAGACAACCTGAACACGCAGAGGAATCGGGGACGTAGTCCTCTCCTCCGTCTTGGCGGGAGCCGAATCCTTGGGCTTTTCCTGGGCCACGGTTGAGAGCCCGAACGTACTGAGCATGAGAATAGCGAACGGATAGATCATTTTCTTCATGTGTCGTCTCCCTTTTGATTCCAAGCGAAACTGAAAAGCCCAATGCTTCAAGAAGCGAACTATCTGGTCGTGCCCCCAACCTCTGGCGCCAACGGTTCAATCGCCAGCGGCTGGCTTGAGAGCTCGGCAATCTCGAGCGGCACGATCTTCAGGGGGATCTGATTTCTGTCCTCCCCGATAGCCTGCGCGAGGACAGGTCGCCGCCGGAGAAGAGCGATGTAATGAGCGAGCGCAATCTCCTGGCCGGGAGGAACGAGGACCTTAGGTTGGGCGGCGCGGGCGAAAACGCGGGCCGACGAGGCGCTCTTCAGACGAGCCACGTGAATAGAAGTCGAGCGCGTGGGATGCGTGGCTGGCTGAATTTTCTCAACGGCACCAGCAGACGGAACCGGCTTGACAACGACGACCGGAGAGTCGCCGCTGCGAAGATCGTTGATAAGGCTCGGCAGAGAGATGGCGACGGCCAGTGAGGCGACAGCAATGGTTGGGACCCACACCCACGCCGCCGGAAACCGGCGCGAGGGAACAGGCTGGCGAGCGAGTTCCGCGCAGACGCGCGGAGAAAATGAGACAGGGACATGGGGGTTGGCGATGGCGCGGAGGCAGGCATCCATTTCGGCGAAAAGGAATTGTTCCCGAGCAAGAGCGGCACGGCACTCTTCGCAAGCATCGAGATGAGAACGCAGTTCTTGGCTTACGCTGTCGCCGCGGGCGGCCACGTCTCTTAACGGTTGTCGGTAGTTTTCACAAAGCATCGAAGTTTCTCCGCGAGGTGTTTCTTGGCGACAAAAAGCCGGGATTTCACTGTGCCCACGGGAATGCCGACCAGGGAGGCGACTTCCTCGATGGAGTGGCCTTCCATTGCGGAAAGCAGAAGAACGAGGCGCTGCTTTTCCGGCAATTCCGCGAGGGCGCGATCGAGTTCCGCTTGAAAATCTCTCGTGCCCGCGGCAACATTCGCGGGGCGCGCCGAATCCCGCAGCCAATCAGCTTCGCGGACGCCGCGGCGTTTTGCGCTGCGCAAGCGGTCCAGAGCGAGCCGGAACGCAATGCGCACGAGCCAGGACCGGAACTTCTGCCGGTCGCGCAGCCGGTGAAACGAGCGGTACGCACGCAGCAAGGATTCCTGCGCGACGTCTTCGGCGTCAGCGTCGTTGCGCAAGACGGCTCGTGCGACGCGGAAGGCGAGCGGTGCGCATTCCGGCAGCAGAAATTCGAACTGCTGGTGCATCTCCGCGTCAGCAAGTTCACGCTGCGTTTCTGTCCTCGCCGTGCCGCGTGGCTGAGCCAGGATCAACTCCTGCATGCCGACTCCCGGGAGGCCGAACCGGCGCTCCTGTTGTTCAATTGCCAGACGCCGTGGCCAGATGATTGGTTCAGTGGAAGTACAAATGGAGCAACGAGACAAGTAAAGAGAAATGTGAATGGGGAGACAGGCGTGGCCTCCCATTTTGAGACGTGGTCATTGGCGGTGGGTTCCAAAACGGGAGTTTATTGCTGCACGGGGACCTTTCGCATCGGAGTGCTCCTCGCATGAGAAACGCGATTGTCCTTGTAACATACTGACAATAAACGCTTTATCTCCGTAGAACTTTCCGCTGCTCGCCAATTGCCCGATTGTGCCGGCGCAAAAGTTCCTGGCAGTTCGCCTGCTATTCGCCAAGCCATGCAGATCCCTCCGAGGCCGACCAAAGTGAGTCCACTGGCGATGGCGCGTGAGAAGTGCGACGGGCATGCGTTCGCGCGAGGGATTTGTATTGTGCTTGGCGCTGCGTGTGCGTGGGCGTATGGCTGCGGAGGCGGAAGCGCGGGCTCCGTTGCCCCTCCGCCACCTCCGCCGCCCGCGATTACGGTTTCCGTTACGCCGACGGCGTCCAGCGTTCTCCTGGGAAATTCGCTGACATTCTCCGCGAGTGTCAGCAATACAACAAACACGGGAGTGAGTTGGAGCGTGAATGGAGTTGCGGGCGGCACAGCGGCCACAGGGACGATCACGGCGAGCGGCGTGTTTACGGCACCTGCGGATTTGCCTTCGCCGCAAACGGTGCAGGTCACAGCCACGAGCGTGGCCAATGCGACAAAGTCGGCCAGTGCGCAAGTCACTGTTTCCAGCGATATCGGAATTTCCCTTACGCCGGGAAGCAGCGCCGTGGAGCTAGGGGCGGCAGTTGCGTTTCAGGCACAGATCACCAGTAGCGGGCATCCGGACAATTCCGTTCGCTGGAGTCTCTCCGGCTCATCCTGCCCGAGTGGGTGCGGAACGTTGGATGCCGGCGGGAATTACACGGCGCCGCAAGTTCTCCCTGCGAGCACGAGCGTAACGCTCACAGCCCAAAGCGCGGCCGATGTGACGAAAAAGGCGACCGCGGCGATCCAGATTACAAGCAATTTCACTTTGCAAATCTCGTCACCCTCGAGTGTTTCGGCCGGAGGAACGGCGACGATCGTCGCCACGCTGGTTCCCGTGCCGGGATCCAACCCGAGCCCGACGGTAAGCTGGTCACTCTCCGGCGCGGGTTGCAATGGGAACACCTGCGGCGTGTTGACCACCACTACTCAGGCGAGCGGTTCGGGCGCGATCCCGGACACCGCTACGTACACAGCGCCTGCGACCGTTCCGAATCCAAATACAGTAACCGTTACGATCACGCCGCAAGCCGATCCTCCAAAAGAAGTGCAAGCAACATTGGCCATTCAGAGCGGCCCGGGCGTGAGCCTGACGCCCGTGACGGCGACTCTCGCGGCCAATCATCGCATCACGCTTACGACACAGGTTTCCGGGTTGTCCGACACCGGAATTGCGTGGGGTGTGAACGGCGTCGCGGGCGGGAACGCTTCTCTCGGCCAAATTTGTGTGGTGGCATCTAGCCCTTGCCAGGCGGTCACGAGCGGAACCGCTCTGCAGGTGGATTATCTGGCTCCCGGCGGCATTCCTTCGCCGAATCCGGTCAGCGTGACGGCGACGAGTGTTGCGAATTCCTCTCTGAGTGCGTCCGCGCAGGTCACGGTCATCAATCACATCGTTGTAAGCGTGCAGCCTGCGAGCGCCACGCTCGCTCCCGGCGCGGTGCAAGGTTTCACCGCGTCGGTGCTAGGAACGAGCAATCAAAATGTCGTCTGGCAAGTGCAGGGGACAGGCTGTGTCGCAAGCGGCGCCTGCGGGAGTGTGGACGCCAGCGGCATCTACACGGCTGCCAGCGTGGCGCCTTCCCCCAACGCGCTGCAAATCGTTGCGACAAGCTCAGACGATCCCTCGCAATCCGGAAGCGCAAACGTAACGATCACTGCCGGAGCAGATATTCAAAGCCTGGAGCCTGCCAGCATCTACGCGGGAGGAGCCAACGGCTTCACGCTGCGCGTGGACGGTAGCGGTTTTGTCGCGAGTAGCCCGGGCCCGGGATCCACGCTCCTGATTGCCGGCTCGGCAAGAACCACAACCTGCACAACGGCGGGCGAATGTACGGCGCCGGTGTTCGCGGCGGACGTCGCGGTGGCAGGCAACGTCAGCGTGCAAATGCAAAATCCCGACGGCTCGGAATCGAGTGCCGTTTCGCTGGTGGTCGCTTCGCCCAACAACTCGGACGGAACGGTGCAACTGACGAGCGGGACTCCGGAAGTGGACGGCGTGAACATTACCGTGGTTGATCCGACCACGGCGGGACTTTCCGTGCCTGGCAGCAGCGTGGATCTGAACGTCGGCGCGCTGGGAACTTTCTCCATAGCGACGAACACCTGCAATCTCACAGGCAATCCCGTTCCTATCGTGCCACCGGCAACGGGAACCTCCGCCGTGGATGTGTGCGTGCTCTCGCAGAGCGGCCTGGACACGAGCATGACGTACACGGTTTCCGGGCCAGGTGACATTTCCATCGTTGCAAAGCAGCCTGCAGGGCTCGGGATCATCCATCTGACGCTACAAGTGGCGGCAGGCGCGGAGGCAGGCGCAAGAACGCTTTTCATCCAAAACACAAATCTCGACAAGACCGCGGCAAGCGGCGCTCTGGAGGTGCAGTGAGATGAATTACAGACAACGGCGGCGGTTTTTGTGGACGCTGTTCCTGATCGGCTTGCTCCTGATCGCCGTAGTGGCCAGCGCAACAACACTGGCACGGCTGCGCTTCGATGATCTGGCGGAACAAGCGACGGCAATCGCCAGGATCCGCTGCTTGAGTTCCGCAAGCGTTTGGAAGAACGGTGAGATCTGGACGCGGACACGTGCGGAAGTACTCGAGCAAAGCAAAGGCGAACTTTCCGGCATCGTGGAGATCGAGATGCCGGGAGGAGTGATTGGGCACCTGCACGCGCGCGTGGAAGCGGTGCCGGTCTTCCGGCCCGGAGACGAGGCTTACGTTTTTCTCTGGGCGCGGCCGGGGCAATCCTTTCGGGTGCTGGGATGGACGCAGGGGACGTTTCGCATCAAGCGCGACGCGCATACGGGAGCAGAATCGGTGACTCAGGACTCCGCGGCTTCGCCTATTTTCGATCCTTTGACCAGGCAATTCCGCGCGGGGGGTGTGCGAAACATGCCGATTGCGGCGTTTCAACTGAAGTTGCGGCGAGCGCTGGAAAAATCCGCTTCGTGAAAAACTGAACTCCCGCGGACAGCCGCGGGCGGCGCAGAGAAATAGACATTCATCGTGGTGAGGAAGAACGTGATGAACATGAAACTGATCATTCGCAAAATTGGCGCATTGTCTTGTACGATTTTCTACTGCTTTTGGGCCGCTCCGCCGGCGCAGGCTTACGCTTTCGATGAAATCGTGCCGGACGTGCGCCAGCCAGTCGCGGTCTCAGGAGGATCCGCATGTCCTGTTCCGGCGCGCCAATCGGTGTCCCCTGGTGCGATTGCGGTGCGCTGGAGCACCACGCTGGGCACGAGCCCCGTTACGATCCTTACGCAGGATCAAACAACAGCAGGGCGCTTGAACGAAATCGAGCAGGTCATTTCGCTCGCCATTTCCACGTGGGCGAATGTGAGTGGCACGATGTTGACTCCAGCCTCTTTCGCGCCACTGACGCGGACGGCAGCCTCCAATGCGTGCGGGGCGGACGGGGTGGACACGATCTGTTTCGACCAGCCGGATATGGCGTTCACACCCGGCGTGCTGGCGTTTACACGCGTGGTAACCGCCGACGCGGCGGGCGAGCAAATCGGGAGCAGCCCCGTTTCAGCCGCAACGGGACA
>Ga0335079_10007005_pt1 | contig 12856 bp, 13 predicted proteins | sample Lox_Sample_33_FD_206719 | JGI IMG/M metagenome (GOLD analysis project Ga0335079, IMG submission 206719) | Soil microbial communities from Loxahatchee National Wildlife Refuge, Florida, United States - Lox_Sample_3.3 | ecosystem: Environmental > Terrestrial > Soil > Wetlands | place: USA... | reverse complement strand
CCGATCGAGTTGAGGCCGAGAGCATGCAACTCAACGGCTATCGGCCTATGGATGTTGTGCCCTGGGAAAACGCCTCGGGCGGCAAAGGCATCGAATGCGCCGCCCCTGAGAAAGAATGCACGGCCGAGTTTCGCTTTGACCGTCCCGCCGGCTGGTATGAGATTGATGTGCAGTACTTCGACCAGAACAATGGCGAGTCCAGATTCAGAGTTCTCGTGAACCAGCAGCTTGTGGATGAGTGGCGGGCCGGCGATCATCTGCCCTCGAACCAGCCCGGCGGCGACACTTCTACCCGCCGCTGGATCACGGGAATCGCGTTGCGTGCCGGCGACGAAATCCGTATCGAAGGAACTCCAGACGGTGAAGAACGGGCGCCATTGGACTATGTCGAGGTACGCGCAATGGAAGCTGAGAGCGGTTCAACTTCGAAGTGATGAGGATGTCGCCATTGAACCGGTTGACTCTAATGGCCTCGCGTTTTGCGCAAAACAGCTGCCCTTTGAGCGCTGTGAACGCTAGAATTCATGCATAGGGTTGGTTCCGGCTTCGAGAGGAGACCCTTATGGCTAGCGTGCTTGGCAGCATCAATCCACCGGCCAGCGATTTTGCCGAAACGGCCCGCCGACCGCTGGAAGCGGAGCAGTGCGCCCTGATTGTCGTGGATATTCAGGAAAAGCTGCTGCCGCCCATCTTCCAGAAGGAGCAACTACTGCGCAACTCCCAGTTGCTCATCCGACTGGCCGGCATTCTGAAAATTCCAACCCTCTTGAGCACGCAATACGCGAAAGGCCTGGGAAACACCGTTCCGGAGATCAGTTCCCTGCTTCCTGATACACCGGCAATTGATAAACAGATGTTTTCCTGCTTCGGCAGCGAGGTGTTCTGCTCCCTGCTCAAACGCCTGCCCGGCAATCGCAACACGCTGCTGCTGTGCGGCATGGAGAGCCACATCTGCGTAATGCAGACCGCCCTTGGGGCCTTGCGCGAGGGCTATCTGGTCCATATCGCCTCAGACGCCGTCGGTTCCCGCACCGAGTGGAACTGGAAAATCGGCCTGGAGCGCATGCGGGCGGCTGGGGCCGTCATCTCTTCCACCGAGATGATGATGTACGAGCTATTGCGCTCCTCGGGCGTGATCGCCTTCAAGGAAATCCTCCCATATTTGAAGTAAGTAATAGTACCTAATAGGCTTATGCTTGTTCCTATCACGGTTGCGACTTGCGGGCGCCGATTATGTCTTGCCCCTGGTCCGGGGGGGTCAAATCCCACCGCAACTAAAGGACGTACCTGGGGTTAACATTAGTGCAACAAGTGTGAGCACCGGAGTGCCGCGTTACCGCTCAAACGCTGGCAGCCGGCGGCAGAAAGCTTGCCATAGGAGAGCGAGCTATGAGACTTCGAAGGGGCGCGATTCTGGCAACATTGCTCGCGTTATTTCTTGCGGCAGGAATGACCTGGGCCGCGGCCCAGGATGACCTGGACTCCGACCAGGTTCAGGCGGATACAGACCAAACTCAGGGACCGCCACCACCACCGGACCAGGCCAAACCAAGCCCGTCTCAGCCCAGCATGACTCAGCCGAGTCAAGATCAGGCGAGTCAAAATCAAGATGAAGGGCCGCCCGACCGGGTCGCCCGCTTGCAGTACCTGTCAGGGCAGGTTTCTATTCAGCCCGGCGGGACCGGAGACTGGGTAGCGGGCTCAATCAATCGGCCGCTGACTTCGGCCGACAACATTTGGGCCGACAAAGATTCCCGCGCCGAATTGAACGTTGGCGGCGGCTTGCTGCGCATTGACAGCAATACCAGCCTCACCCTGACCAATGTCGGCAACAACACCATTCAGGTGGAGCTGCACCAGGGCACGCTCAATGTGCACGTGCGGCATCTGTTCGATGGCGAAATCTACGAAGTGGATACCCCCAACCTGGCGTTTACGGTGCAGAAATCCGGCGACTACCGCTTCGATGTAGATCCCAATACCGACGCCAGCGTGGTGACGGTCTGGAAGGGCGAAGGCGATGCGACCGGCAACGGGCCTCTGGTGCGGGTGCGAGCCCACGAGCAGGCGCGCTTCACCAATGGCACTTCTCTCACCCATCAGGTTTCGGCGGCGCCGGGCTTTGACGGCTTCGACGACTGGTGCCGTGTGCGCGACCAGCGTGAGGATAATTCTCTTTCCGCCCGCTACGTGGCGCCTGGAACCATCGGCTATGAAGACCTCGACGCCTACGGGACCTGGCGGGTCGAACAGCCTTACGGCGAAGTCTGGGTTCCCTCGGGCGTGGCCGCAGGGTGGGCGCCTTACACCTACGGACATTGGGTCTGGATCAGCCCCTGGGGCTGGACCTGGGTGGATGACGAGCCCTGGGGATTTGCTCCCTTCCATTATGGCCGCTGGGTTTATGCCGGCGGATACTGGGGATGGTCGCCTGGCCCGTACTGGGCGCGGCCCTTCTATGCTCCCGCGCTGGTGAGCTGGTTCGGCGGTCCAGGCTGGGGTGTGGGCTTCGGATTCGGCTTTGGCGGCGGCATTGGATGGTGCCCGCTGGGCTGGGGCGAACCCTTCTTCCCCTGGTACCACGTGGGTCCGCGCTACTTCAACCGGATCAACATCTACAACACGCGGATCGTGAACATCAATCGCTTCCGCGGCGATTACTTCAACCATCGCTTTGGCGGCTTCCGCTACGCCAATCTGCGAGTGCCCGGTGGGCGCGTTGCCATGTCGCAACATGCTTTTACCAATTCGTTGCCGGTGCATCGCAACCTGGTGCATATGTCGGAGACGGCGTTCTCCCGCTCATCGCTTGGGGGCCATATGCCGGGTCCGACGGCCTCGAGCCGCCTGGGAGGAAGAGTGGCGGCGATGCCGCCCTCGCACGCATTCTCGCGCTCAACCTTCTCCCGGAATGCGCCAGGGCCAGGGAATGTGCGCGGCCGTTCGGAAGCAATCAACAACCGCGTAGCTCGCCCTGAAAGTGGAGTCAATCGCGGCGGGCAGTTCAGCCCGAGAGCGGAATCCGGCGCCCGGACCTCGATGTCGGCGCACAGCTATGTTCCCCGGCCGCCACAAAACGGCGCCTCGCATGACATGGCGATGCGCTCGGGCTCAACGCGCTACGTGCCGAGACCTCCTGAAAACTCGCGGGCGATCAGCGGGAGAACCGATGCGCGAAGCCAAGGGTTCTCTCGCGGGCCGCAATCGGAGAACCGCAACGTTCCGCGGCCTTCTTCGAACCCGAGGTCTGCGCCGGCGGAGCGGAACTATTCCAACCCGGGACGGTCAAACGAACGCAGCACACCCCGCTCTGTTGGGCAGTCAGGACGAGGGCACGCTTCGAACTTCGTTCCTCGGCCCACGGGTCCGGTGAAGCCCGCCGGCAACTACAGCTATCAGGCCAACAACCGCAGCTTCAGCAGCGGCCGCGACTTTGGCGGGAGCCAGGGAAGAAGCTATAGCCAGCCCAGCTATCGCAGCTACCAGGGGCGCTCGTTCGGCGGGTATAGCCAGCCTTCGCGCAGCTACTCGGCGCCTTCGTACCGCAGCTACTCGCAGCCGCAATACCGGAGCTATTCGGCGCCCCAGGGGCGCAGCTACTCAGCTCCATCCCGCAGCTATTCCGCTCCTTCGTACCACAGCTCGGGCGGCGGCTCGTCCGGCTACCATGGTGGTGGCGGCGGCGGCAGGTCTTATGGCGGCGGGGGCGGAGGCCACTTCTCCGGTGGGGGAGGCCACGGCCACCGGTAAAGACACAACCGTCTATATTTGCAAACGCCGCTCGCAAGAGCGGCGTTTCTATTGAAGGGCGAGACGAATGACGCCAAATGAGCCGGCCTCACTCCTGCTGCTTCTTGACCTTTACGACCGTGATTTTGGTGAAACCTTCCTCGAAGGTAGGCGCTTGCAGCTTGCCGGCCATGCGATGCATCACGTCTTCGGGCACCGATCGCTGACGCTTGCGATTGCGCTCCAGGCAGATCTCCACCGGCACGTCGAAGAACACGGCCTGCACCTCGTAGTGGTGGTCGTGGGCCAGCTTGATCCAGTTGGCGCGCTCGTGCGGGCTCAGGTTGGTGGCATCGACGTAATTCATCGGACGCCCGGCAATCAACCGCGCCCGCAACATAGAGCGCAGGTTAGAGAAGATCAGGTCCTGGAAACGCTGCTCGGTGGGATCGTCAAACAGCAACACCCGCAACAGATCACTGGAAAGCGGTGTTATGTTGTGGCGCTTGAACCAGGAACTCTTGCCGGAACCGGGGAGCCCAATGGCCAATACCACCACGCCCTTGGCCGCCCCAGCCGGTTGCGGCGGCGCTGCTGCCGGCGGCGAGCTCGAGGGCGCGGCGGCGGAAGATGATCCCCGCCCCCGGCCCCCGCGACCCCGGCGGCGCCGCCTTCCCGCGGCAGGCCTTGCCTGCGTTCCCGCGGCGGGCGGCTCAACTCTAGGCTCGTCCGCCGGGGCAGCTTCCTGGGGCGCCGATTCCTCTTTTTTCGGAGCGGATTCGGGAGTAGGAGCGTCACTCTCAAAATACTTGGGCTGCAGGGGAGCCGGAGCTCCGGATGGGGATTCAGCCTTTTCCTTCTTACGGCGCTTGAAACGCTCATGCATCCATTTGCGCATGCTTGGCTTTTAACACAGGCTGCGCATTCGGAGCAATCTGCGCCACCCGGGATGTACCACGGGCGCAAAGGTCAAAGCCGGTACTTTAGTGGAAGATGACGCCGCAAGCGTGAAGTAAGATGTTTAGAGTGAAGACAACGCCAAGACGCTTTCTTGTGCCGGCCATTGTGGTGGCGGCGTTTCTCGCGGTATTTCTCGGTTTTTCCGTCTATAGCAGGGTGCGGCGGCACCCGAATTACTGGGAGACGCGCCTGCACCAGCATGAAAATATGGCGGGCCTTGAAGGCAAGCCCGCGCCTCCGCTGGAAGTAGATCACTATCTGGGGCCGAAGCCCGAAACCCTGACGCAACTGCGAGGCCGGCCCGTGCTCATCTACTTCTGGGCACATTGGTGCGGCCCCTGCCGCGCGGAAGCTCCGGTGCTCGCCAGGTTGAAGACAGAATATGCGGACAAAGGATTGTCTCTTCTGGGCCCAACCATGCTCTATGGCTACGTCGCGGGAGGCGAGGACGCCTCACCCGGGCAGGAGCTCGCCTACATCGAACAAGTACGTGAGAAATACTATGCCGGACTGGCGGATGTGCCGGTCCCCATCAGCGAGAAGAATTTCACTACTTATGGCGCGCTCGCCACGCCCACCCTGGTGCTGCTGGACCGCCAGGGCATTGTGAAGTTGTACCACCCCAATGAAATGACCTACTCCCAGCTCAAAGCTGCGCTGGATCGCGTAGTTGCAGAATGACCCGCCGGTTTGCGCTGAGAACGGGGAACGACTGGGAACTGATCCATTGGAATTGGTGCATGTCAGCGTGGTCAACCAACCCCTCACCTCGATTTATCTTGAACTGAGATTTCTGGGGCCAGCCAGAGCCAAGGTTCACGGGTTCGCTGCCACTCACCGGATCTCAGTTGCCAGACTATGACTCCCCTCTCAGCTCCTTCAGAAACTTCTAATATTCAGCATTGCGCAACGGTCTAGTGGCCTCGGTCACAACCGTTGGTGATGGCGGTCATTTGCCGCTTTTCCGCTCTGCCTGTTAAGATTTTTTGTTCTCATCATTCCAATTGCAGTTGGCAGCCTCGTCATTTTCAAGCGGAGGAAACATGTCAGTGAAAGTAGGCATTAACGGCTTTGGGCGCATCGGGCGCAACGTTCTGCGCGCCTCCCTGAACGATCCCAACCTGGAATTTGTCGCCGTCAACGACCTTACCGATCCCAAAACTCTGGCCCATTTGCTGAAGTACGATTCGATTCTCGGCAATTTGCCCAATAAGATTTCGGCGGGCGCCGACAGCATCACGGTAGATAACAAGACCTTCAAAGTCTTCGCCGAGAAGGACCCTGCCAAGCTCCCCTGGGAATCTGTAGGCGCACAGGTCGTGATTGAATCCACCGGGCGCTTTACCAACGCCGAAGATGCCAAAAAGCACCTGCGCGGGCCGGTCAAGAAGGTGATCATCTCCGCCCCGGCCAAGAACGAAGATGTCACCCTGGTTCTGGGCGTGAACCACGAGAAATACGACCCGGCCAAGCATCACGTCATTTCCAACGCCTCTTGCACCACGAATTGCCTGGCGCCCATCGCCAAGGTGGTCAACGATACTTTCAAAATCATCAGCGGCACCATGACCACCATTCACTCTTACACCAATGACCAGGTAATTCTGGATTTTCCGCATAAGGACCTGCGCCGGGCGCGGGCGGCGGCGCTCTCGATGATCCCGACCTCGACTGGAGCGGCCAAGGCCTTGAAGCTGGTCATTCCTGATCTGGCCGGCAAGCTGGATGGCTTCGCCATGCGCGTGCCCACACCCAACGTTTCGGTGGTGGACCTGGTCGCGCTGGTCGAAAAGAAAACCAGCAAAGAAGAAGTAAATGCCGCACTGAAGAAGGCCTCAGAGAGTGGCCCGCTGAAAGGCTATCTCGGTTATGAGGAGAACGAACTGGTCTCCTGCGATTATCGCGGCGACTCGCGCTCTTCCATTGTGGACGCTCCCATGACGCTGGTGGTTGGCGGCACCTGCGTCAAAGTGATTTCCTGGTACGACAACGAATGGGGCTACTCGTCCCGGGTGCGCGACCTGATCAACTACATTGCGGGCAAAGGGCTGTAACCAGGGCGCGCGCTCGGCGTTTGCGGCATCAGGCCATTTCATGGGAAGGGCCCGGACTTCCGGCCGGGCCGCATTCTGCGGGGACAACAGAACCGTATGTCAAAGCTTTCGATTCGCGACCTGCCTCTTAATGATCATCGCGTCTTCATGCGGGTGGACTTCAACGTTCCGCTGGAAGAGGGCCGGGTGATGGATGACACGCGCATCCGGGAAACGCTGCCCACGGTGGAATACGCGCTGCGTCACGGCGCGCGGCTGATTCTGGCCTCGCACCTCGCGCGCCCTAAAGGCAAGCCCAAGCCCGGAATGAGTCTGAAGCCGGTGGCCGAGCGCCTGCGCATGCTGCTGGATAAGGAACTGGCGCGCGGGGAAAACGTCGGATTCTGCCCCGACTGCGTGGGCATTGAAGCCGAGGAAATGGCCGGCAAGCTGGAAAAAGGGCAAACCCTTCTGTTGGAGAACCTGCGCTTCCATGCGGAAGAAGAAGCCAACGATGAAAAATTCTCCCGGCAGCTTGCCAGTCTGGCCGATTTCTACGTGAATGACGCCTTTGGCACCGCGCATCGCGCGCACGCTTCCACGGTGGGAATTACGAAATTCGTGCAGAAATCCGCCGCCGGCCTGCTTATGGAAAAAGAGCTGACCTATCTGGGCAAAGCCATGCAGCATCCGGCCAAGCCGTTCGTTGCCATCCTGGGCGGGGCGAAAGTCAGCGACAAAATTGGCGTGATCCAGAATCTCATGGGCAAAGTGGATGCCCTGATCATTGGCGGCGGCATGGCCTACACCTTTCTCAAGGCGCAAGGGGAGCCGGTGGGCAAATCGCTCGTCGAAAATGACAAGCTCGACCTGGCCGGCAAGCTCCTGGAAGAGGCCAAGGCGAAAAAGGTCAAATTCCTGTTGCCGGTGGATCACGTAGTGGCTTCGCAGATTGATGTGAACGCCGTGGTGCAAACCGTCGGAAGCGGAGGCATTCCGCCAAACCTGATGGCCCTCGATATCGGCCCCAAAACGGCGGACATGTTCGCGGAAGAAGTTTCGCGGGCGCGCACCATCGTGTGGAATGGGCCCATGGGGGTATTCGAAGTTTCGCCATTTTCCAAGGGCACGTTCAAGGTAGCGCGGGCGGTGGCCGAGAATCCGGGAGCGACTTCGATCGTGGGCGGCGGCGACTCGGTCTCGGCCGTGCATAAGGCCGGGGTTGCGGACAAGATTACTCATATTTCGACCGGCGGCGGCGCATCGCTGGAGTTTCTGGAAGGCAAGAAGCTGCCGGGGGTAGAGGCGCTGACGGACAAGAAATAGCTGTCCCCCATTCTGCTACGACTGCAATCCGAAGGGTTCGAAAGAGGCATTCATGGCTCGCACGAAACTGATGGCCGCCAACTGGAAGATGTACAAAACCCCAGAGCAGGCGCGGACATTTTTTGGAGAATTCCTGCCCCTGGTCGCCGGCCACACGCGCGATGAAATTGCGGTCTGCGCTCCTTACGTGGACCTCTACGTTGCTGTGCAGGTAGCCAAGGGCTCGAACGTCGCCATCGGCGCGCAGGATGTTTACTGGAAAGAAGAAGGCGCCTTCACCGGCGAAATCTCTCCCGGTATGCTGCTGGCCGCGGGCTGCACGCATGTAATCATCGGGCACTCGGAGCGGCGGCAATATTTCGGCGAGACCGATGACACCGTGAACATGAAACTCAAAGCCGCGCTCGAAGCAGGGCTGGTTCCCATTGTCTGCGTCGGCGAGGTTCTCGAGGAGCGCGAGGCCAACCTTACCGAGGATGTGCTCCGCCGGCAATGCCTGCGGGCTTTTCACGCAATTTCAGCCAAGAAAGCCGCCCCGCTGGTGGTGGCCTATGAGCCGGTGTGGGCCATTGGGACGGGAAAAACCGCTACCCCGCAACTGGCCTCTGATGCCCACCAGCTGATTCGCGGCGAGGCGGCCAAGGCCTTTGGAGAAGAGTTTGCCGCCAGCCTCCGCATTCTTTACGGCGGCTCGGTGAAGCCGGAAAACGCCAGGGCCCTGATGTCGGAAGAAGAGATTGACGGCGCTCTGGTGGGCGGGGCGAGCTTAGATCCGAAATCTTTCGCCGCGATCGTCAAATACTGATTCCGGCATATCGCCCAGGGTCAGGCCCCTGATCAAAATTACCTTCTGCAACCTCTTCTGCTGATTTCTGAACGATTCTTCACCTTGGCCGCAAGGCAACCTGGCAAGGCGAGCCATTCATTTATTTTTGGCCGCCGCCAACGCCTTCCCCCCACCTACAGCATCTTTCATTCGGTTCTAACAGATTTCTTACATGGCAGCTTGCTTCCACCTCGTAGTATCGGGGCGCAGCATCTGCGCAGCTCGCAGTAAGCCGCATCCCGAACTCAGGAGCGTGACTCATGTGCCTGGCCATACCCGGCAAGGTGTTGGAAGAATTTGACCGGCGCGGAATGCGCATGGCCAAGGTACAGTTCGGCGGCATTGTGCGCGAGGCTTCGCTCGATTACGTTCCCAGCGCCCGTGTTGGCGATTACGTGCTGGTGCACGTCGGCTTTGCCATCAGCACGGTGGATAAGGACGAGGCGGCCCGCACCTACGAACTGCTCGAACAAATGGACCAGTTGACCGAGTTGAACGCTCCGGTTATTGCCCTGGCTATCGTGGATGGCGTTCTCGAGGAGGCCGAGCGCCACCAAGCGCGGCAGGTGGAAGTGGTGCATCTGCGGCTGGGCCGCCTGAGCGGGGTTGACAAAGAGGCGCTGCAGTTCTCCTACGGCATCGCATGCCAGCAGACGGCACTCTGCCATAGCCGCCTGGTCATCGAGGATGTGGAGGTGGTGATTGACTGCCCGGCCTGTGGCGGCGAGCGCCGGGCGCAGTTCTTTCCCCTGCTCCTTTGCAGCGTATGCGGAGCAGCGGCCGAGCATGTGGTCCGCGGGAAGGAACTGGAGATCAGCCGCCTGGAGATAACAGCATGAGTGAACCGCGCCTGGTTGAGGTCCGGCGAAAGATTCTCAAAGAGAACGATGTGCTTGCCCGCGCCCTGCGCGAGCGCTTTCGCGCCGCCGGGGTGCGCGTCATCAGCCTGGTCTCCAGCCCCGGCGCCGGCAAAACCACTCTGCTCGAGCTCCTGCTCACCCAACCGCAGCCCCCCCACCGTGTGGCGGCGCTGGTCGGCGATCTCGCCACTGAGAACGATGCCCTGCGCCTGGCCCGCTCCGGCGCGCCGGTCAGGCAGATCACCACCGGAACCGTCTGCCACCTCGACGCCGGCATGGTGGAACGCGCGCTCGCCGGGTGGCGGCTGGAAGATCTGAACTTTCTGTTCATTGAAAACGTCGGAAATCTGGTTTGCCCTTCGAGCTTCGACCTGGGGGAAGACTTGCGCCTGGTGCTGGTGTCTACTCCCGAAGGCGAGGACAAGCCGCTGAAGTATCCCACCATCTTCAATACCGCCGATGTGGCCGTCATTACCAAGCTCGATCTGGCAGTGCCTTGCGGAATAGACCTGGCGGCGCTGGAGCGCAATATCGCTCTCGTCCGCCCAGGAATCCAAATTGTGGAGGTATCCGCCCGTACCGGTCTCGGGCTGGATGAACTCAGGGGCTTGCTGACCGCGGGGCGTGAGCTGCCTGAGGTCGCTGCGGGCCGCTCTCGGGCCTAGGTTGTATCAAGGCAGTGGCCTCCGCCGGATGCGCTGACCAAGCCCTTCCCTCACCCGCGTGATAAGATGAAAAGCCGATGGAAATTGACCCAAGCGCGGTCAACAGCCTGCGTGCGGAAGTGGTGGAACTGGCAGACACACCATCTTGAGGGGGTGGCGCCGAAAGGCGTGGGGGTTCAAATCCCCCCTTCCGCACCAAATCCCGGGAATGCGAATCAAATAGCATGATTATTACGCTTATCACTATCGTTCACATCATCGTTTGCCTCTTTCTTATCATCGTGGTCCTGCTGCAGAGCGGCCAGGCGGGCGACGTGGCCGCGGCCTTCGGCGGCATGGGAAGCCAGACCGCGTTTGGCCCGCGCGGCGCCGCTACCGCTCTTTCGCGGGCCACCACATGGTCGGCGATTATCTTCATGCTGACCTCCATCACGCTCTCCATTTACGCCTCCCGCCGCAGCGGACCCAAGTCCGTGCTGCAGGGGATTCAGCCGCCGCAGACCAATTCGCAGCCCGCTCCGGCCAAGAAATAGCCGCAAGCGCTCCGCGTGCCCCATGATTCACGAAATTCTTCCCGTTGGCCCGTTGCAGTGTAATTGCTCCGTGATCGGAGACCAGACCACGCGCGAAGCCATGGTCATTGATCCCGGCGACGATATCGAAGATGTGCTGGCCATCCTCCAAGCGCACAATCTCCAGGTAAAGCAAATCGTCATTACTCACGCCCACATTGATCATGTGGGCGGCGCCATGAAGCTCCGCGCCTCCACCGGCGCCCCCATTCTCCTCAACCAGAACGACTATGCGCTGCTCCAGATGCTAGACGAGCAGGCCGCCTGGATCGGCATGAAGCCTCCCGGCGCGGTCGAGATTGACCAGAGCCTCGGCCAGGCAGACACGGTGAAGGCTGGCAGTCTGGTTGCCGACGTTCTCCATACTCCGGGACACACTGAAGGCAGCGTCTGTCTTTACTTTCCTGCTCAACGCAAACTGATCGCCGGCGATACTCTTTTCGCCGGCAGCATCGGCCGCACCGATCTTCCCGGCGGATCATTTTCCAAGATCATCCGCTCCATTCATGAAAAGCTGCTTGCCCTGCCCGATGAAACCGTGGTCGTGCCCGGTCACGGCGCGCTCACAACCATTGGAGAAGAGCGTCAGAGCAATCCATTTCTGGTGAAGAGCTGAACGGCCGCCGTGCTTTCGTCATACATGCGCTCGTATCAGGGCACGGCCTTGGCCGTGCTGGCCGCCGTGGCACCGAGCGGGAGGGCCGCGCCGGTGCGGCGCAACGCAAAAATGCCAGCCACGGGCGGTTGCGCCCCGGCGGCGCGTTGCTCCAGACCTACCCGAAAACGGCAGGGCTGAAGCCGCTGCCCTGACGCGAACCATACTTCCTGAACTCACTAAACCCCGCCATTGCCATCCCTTGACCTCGGCAAAGGACTGGGCGTAGGATGCCGCGAGTTTCGGGCTCCGCACCACCTTTGCGCCGCCGGCACAACCGGCGCCAACCCATCCATTACAGAGAGGAGCATTATGCGCAGGATTGTTTCTGGAATCGTGGGAGTTTGCCTGCTCGCTTTCAGCGTCGCGGCATTCGCTCAGGAAAAGACCGTCAACGTGGGAGAGGTCTATTTCATGATGCCTAAGCCGGGCATGAGTTCGCAGTTTGAGCAGGGGCGAAAGAAGCACATGGAGTGGCACCGCAAAAACAACGATACCTGGTCGTGGACGATGTTTCAGATCATGACTGGAGATGGCACCGGCGGGTATATCTCCTCCACCTTCGGCCACACTTGGAAAGATTTCGACACCTGGGAAGAGAAGCTGGGCATGGCTGATGCCGCCGATAGCGAGATCAATCTGGTGCCCTACTTGGCCTCGGACACCGAGAGCATCTGGCGAGTGATGACCGAGGTGACCCATCCACCCTCCTCCACCCCTCCCAAAATGCTCGAAGTTCTTCACTTCATGCTCAAACCCGGCACGGAAAGCGATTTTCATTACGCCATCAGCAAGGTGAGCGAGGCCATTGTGAAAGCCAATTGGCCGAACACCGCCACCTGGTATGAGCTGGTTAACGGAGGCGAGGGGCCGCACTACGTGCTGGTGATTCCGCACGACAACTGGGCCGATATGGCGGAACCGACTCCTTCGTTTTCCGAAATGCTGGAAAAAACCCTGGGCCGCCATGAAGCCGACATGCTCATGCAGTCCTTCGATAAAACCGTGGCCCGGGAATGGAGCGAAATCGCGGTCTATCGTCCCGACCTGAGCTACATTGCGCCGAAATAGGCCCGCGAATCGCTGGATCACGGCGCAGGCGGAAGGCAAGTCGCTTTCCGCCTTTTCATTTTGCATTCAGCAAGCCGAGCACGCGGCCAATCCCTTCCCGAAAATGCTCGGGCGGTGTGATCAGGCTCAGCACCAGGTAGCCGTCCGCGGCAAAATCAT
>Ga0335079_10007004_pt1 | contig 12856 bp, 11 predicted proteins | sample Lox_Sample_33_FD_206719 | JGI IMG/M metagenome (GOLD analysis project Ga0335079, IMG submission 206719) | Soil microbial communities from Loxahatchee National Wildlife Refuge, Florida, United States - Lox_Sample_3.3 | ecosystem: Environmental > Terrestrial > Soil > Wetlands | place: USA... | reverse complement strand
CGACCAGAACCGCAAGGAGGTGACCAAGCGGGGAGCAAAAGCCAGCGTCGGCCGCTACGCGGCCTCCGACCCGAAGGGTGATCGAAAACCCTCGGACCCGGTGATCGGATTCATCGGAATGCTCAGCATCTCCGCAACCTGCTCGACTGTGTACGCTTCCACGTCCCTGCCCTTCTCTCCCTCGTCGTCCGTGCCCTGGCCATGTCTCTGCTGGTGCTCTGGCTCTCGTCCAGGAGTCAGTGCGCTGGTTTAGCGGGTGGGGCCTCGCAGCCGGGACGGTCCTGGTCCGCGCCGGTGCGGCGGCGCGGTTTGGTGCCATCCCGGCGTGGGTGGTGCGGCCCAGCGCGAGGCCGGGAAGCTTTCTGCGGCGAGCCGCGCCGATCTGGCGGCCCGGGACTCCGTGCGTCGGCCGAGGCGCCTGCCCTCGGCGTGCAAGTGCCCAGCGGCCCGCCGGGCGGCGGCGGCTTGGGCCGCATGCTGCTGGGCTTGGCGTAGCTCTATGACGGCCTCAGCGAGCGTAGCCAGGCGAACGATCAGCTCGGCCTGGGCGGCGATGGGGCTGGCCAGCGCGGCGCGCGAAAGCAGCCGGGCGGCCTGGCGCAGGTTGTCGCCCGCCGGGGTGGGCCGGGGCATCCGCGCATAGGGAATCCGGGCCGCGCGGGCGTAGTTGTCGGCGGCCTGGCGCACGACCCGGCTGCCCAGGGCGGCGGCCGCGGAGTGCAGCGCGTCGGAGGCCGCCCAGGCCGCGTCGGTGACCGAACCAAGATCGCCAGCCGAAGCGGCTGCCCGGATCTGATCGCGGGCGTCCCGGGCCGTCCGGGCGGCATGCTCCCAGATCGCGTTCCGCTCGGCCGCGGTCAGGTCCGCACCGTGGAGCGTTCCGGCGCGGCCGGTGCCCCAGCGGCAGCGGAGCTTCGGCAAGGTCAGGTCTGCGGCGAGCTTTCCGCCACCGAACCACACCGGTCCGCCAGTGCGGGCCGTGTCGCCGTCGAGGGCGACGGCGTATCCGGTGACCTGCGCCGGATCGCAGGCGCTGAGCCGGGTGCGGACCAGCACTCCCGCCTGCGCCAGGCGGTCGAAGAACTCTTCCTCGCTGGCCGCTGCGGCGGCGGCGGTGCTGACGGCGCGCCGGAGCGTCACGCGGGGCGGCTCGCGCCGTCTGTGGCGGTGGGCTTTCTCGCTCTCGGCGCGGGTGGGCCGGTGACCGGCGGTACGGTCACCGGGCGCGGTGCGGCGCAACCCGTGGCGTTCCTCGGCTGCCCGGCAAGCATCCCGTACGCGGAAGTAGTCGTTCCAGAACCGGGGCCGCGCACCGTCCTGGCGGGCCAGCGTGCCAACGATGTGCACGTGATCCGCCGCGTGCCGGACCGCGATCCAGCGAACCGCGTCCTCATCCTGGCCACGGGGCGCGAGGCCGGTCCGGTGCATGATGTCGCGCGCCAACCCGGACCACTCCTGGTCCGACAGCAGCCGGTCCCCCGGCGCGGCCCGGACCATGCAGTGCCACACCGGCTGGCGCAGGCCGCGTGGCCCCAGCGCCGCGTGCGGCTGGTTGAGTAGCCCGGTCAGCCACCGGAAGTCCCGGCGGCCATCGGGGCGCAACGGCGGCTCTAGCTCGCCCGGGTCGCGCCATCCGGCGACGATGTGCGGATCGGTGTGCTCCTCGCGCCTGCCCGGCCCGAACAGGTAGTACAGCAGGCCCGCAAGCCGCTGGCCGCGGAGCACCTTCCCGATCACCGCAGGCGCCTCCGCACATCTTCGGCCGCAGCATCGAGCCGTCGGACTCTGCGCATGCTCTCGGCCGCGTACGGCAGGAGATCCGCCGAACGCTGGCCGGTGGCATTCAGCTTCGCCACCGCCTGATTGAGGTTGACCCCGATGCGCCGGACCAGCCCGGCCGCCCGGATCAACTCGGTCAGCGCCTGGCGGGACGGCGTATCCGCCGGATTCATCAGCCCCCTGGCGGCTGCCAGCGTCGCGTGAGCCGCGTACGCTCCCTTCGCTAGCCCGGCGTGCGTTGCGGCGACAGCCACCTCGCCGTACTCCTCCTCGGTCAGGCCGAACCGCACGCTGCGCATCCTTCTCGCTGCCCGGCTGGAGCGCCTCCGGGACCGCGTGCCCGCACGCCGGATGTCCCCTGATGCCGTCGTCATGCCGATCTCTCTTCCCGGCGCGCTTTCCGGGCTGCTCGCTGTCATCTGATGCCTTCTCCTGCCACCGGATGCCATTCTTATTGGCTCGGTATAGCCGAACTAATGGCATTATGCAGCCGTAGACCGCGCCCGGTCTACGGCGATCGGAACGAAGTGGATATCTTGCTTCACGTCACGCTGGGATCGGCGCTTACATTCCGGCAGAGCGGCCTCTCACTCGTGCGGCCGACGGGCGCCATACCTAGGTTATATGTGATGACATCGCAGCTTATGGCGTCACGATTGAGCAAGATCGGTCAGGCTGGCCGGTCTTCTCGGCAAGAACGACAGTGGCCCAGACGCACAACCAGAGTTCATTTCCGTGCACCACAGTTCACGGCAGTCCAACACAATTTAGCACGGTCCGGCATTCAATTCTTCGCTGCGGCTAGCTAAGCCTGCTCGGGCTTGGGCCATGCCATTCACAGCGGATCATTCCATCTGAACTGAGTTCTTCGGCTGGAGCCTGCAGCCTGGCGTCCGGCCGTGCACGACGCAGAAGCGAGGAGATCCCTACCGCCGCTCGACGAAGGTCCCGCGGCCGGGACGGTCCTCACCAGGCCCAGCTAGCGCGGGTGCCCCAGTGGAAGCTCCGGATTTGCGGATGCTTCATTTATTGCGGATAATTCGATGAGGAGGAGGTTGCGACGATGACAAGCAAACCTATCGCCTCGATTGACCCGGGAGATGTAGACACCGAGGTCGCAGGCCGGGCCGCACGGCGCATCAGCGACTACCTCAGTAGCCATCCGGGAGAAGACCTGATCGAGGCTCTCGGCGAAGTCGGCGCCGAGGACGCGCTCGTGATTCCGCGTCCGACCGTGGTCATGCTTGCCCAGGTGCTCAGCCTGCTGGAGTCGGGCCACGGCGTCCAGATCATCCCGAAAGATGCCGAGCTCACCACCCAGCAGGCAGCCGATGTATTGAATGTGTCTCGGCCTTATCTCATCAGCCTGCTCGAATCTGGGCAGATCCCCTTTCGCAAAGTCGGCCGCCATCGACGGATAACCTTCGAGGCGCTCATGGAGTACAAGCGGCAAGACGACTTGCAGCGACGGGCCGCCGCCGACGATCTGGCTGACCTGAGCCAAGAGCTGGGCCTGTACTGACCATGCCCTTCATCGCGGTGTATGACGCTGACGTCCTCTACCCCAACACGCTGCGCGATCTGCTGATCCGCATTGCCCAGCTTCCGCACTTGGTGCAGGCAAAGTGGACCGAGAAGATCCTGGATGAGGTAACCGACAACCTGCGGAAGAACATGCCGGACATCACGGTCGAGAAGACCGACCGCTTACGCCAGCTGATGAACACAGCGGTGCGCGACTGCCTCGTCTCCGGCTACGAGCCTCTCATCGCAGCCCTGGACCTTCCCGACCCCAACGACCGTCATGTCCTAGCCGCCGCGATCAAGGCGAAGGCCCAGATCATCGTTACCAAGAATCTACGGGACTTTCCGGCAGAGCGACTGGCTCCTTGGGATCTCAAGGCGAAGTCCCCGGACAGCTTCGTCCGCGACCAGATAGACATCGACCGACAAGCTGTCTGGGCCTGCCTCCAGCAGATCGTGGACTCCCGCACGAGGCACCCAGTGACGATCGACGATGTGCTCGACGAACTGCAGCGAGACGGACTGGTAGGTTCGGCAACCGCCCTACGGACGAGCTGAAGTAGCCGATTGTTCCGGCCTATTAATCTGGCCACGGGTCGATGATCAACGGCAACTCTCATTCTTGACGGCCACCGGGACCGGCCGCCCAGCTCTCAGGAGCACGAAGATATCCGAGACCGTATGCACGCAGGGCCGCCGTCGGTTCCCGCCCAGCGGTTGCCAGAAACCGCTACCACGGCTAGCCGTCACAGAGTGTTACTGGCTCTGCCCGACCCGGCGGGCGCCGAGTCCACGCGGAACGCCGACTCGGCGTCGCGAAGAGTTGTGTCCGGCCGTGCAGCGGTTGCTTGCGGATCGTCCAGTTATGGACGTCCTCGGCATCTTCGGGCGATGGGCCGGGATGCTCACATGGGGCGAGTCGGCGGGTCTGCGCTGGCGTCTTGATGGGGCTATGGTGGCGTTGTTTTGGGCCGGGCCGGCCGCGGGGCCTGGTGCTGGGCGGTGTCCGGCTGGGCGGCCTGTGCGCTGTGGTCGCCGGGGGTGGGCGGCGGCTGGCTGGCTGGGTCGGGTCCGTAGGCGAATCCGGCGATGGCGCCGAGGGCGGCGAACGCGGCGGCGGCGAGCAGGACGTCGTTGAGGCCGCTGGCGGTGTCGGCGCGGGCGGCGTGGGTGACCGCGGCGCGGGCGGCGGGCGGGACCACGGCGGCTACCCGGGTGCCGGCGCCGGAGGCGACTGCGGCGGCAAGCCGGTGGGCGGCGCCGGGCGGGGCGGGCAGGCCGGCCAGGGCGTGCAAGGTAGCGGTGGTGACGCGGGAGGCGTAGAGCGCGCCGAGCACGGCCACGCCGGTGGCGGTGCCGACCTGGCGCAGCGTGTTCACCAGGCCGGCGGCCATCCCGGCGTGAGCCGGCTCCACCGCCGAAAGCGCTGCCGAGGCCAGGCCGGTGGAGGTGATGCCCAGGCCGGTCCCGGCCAGGATGAAGCCGGGCAGCAGCACCAGCCAGGTGGAGGTGGCGGTCAGGTGGGCCATCGAGGCCAGCCCGGCCGCGGCCGCGGCCATGGCCACGCCCAGCAGCACCCGCATCGCCGCCTTGCCGATCAGCCGGCCGGTCAGCAGGGCGGCCGCGAAGGAGACCAGCGACAGCGGCAGGAACCGCAGCCCGGCCTGGACCGGGGAGTAGCCGAGGGTGTTCTGCACATACAGCGACAGGTAGATGATCATCCCGATGACCGTCGCCGAGATCGCGAACGCCACGAACCCGGTCGCGGCAAAGCTGCGCCGGGCGAACAGGCGCAGGTCGGCCATGGGCGCGGCGGCGATGCGCAGCTCGTATCTGACGAACCCGGCAAAGGCCACGGCCGCGGCCGCGGCCAGGGCCACGATCGCCGGGCTCGTCCAGCCGAGGGTGTTGCCGCGGATCAGCGCGAACATCAGCGCCGTCAGCGCCACGGTGATCAGGGCCGTGCCTGCCCAGTCGGCCCGGCCGCCGGCCGGGTCCCGGGATTCGCGCAGCCGGGCCACCCCGCCCGCGAACGCCGCCACGCCGATGGGCAGGTTGATGAAGAAGATGGACCGCCAGCCCAGCGTGTCGGTCAGCAGCCCGCCGGCCAGCGGCCCGATCGCGGTGGCGCCGCCGAGCGTGGCGCCGAAGACACCCAGCGCCCGGGCCAGGGCGGCGCCGGAGAACTCCGCGCGCAGCAGCGGCGTGCCGGTGGCGAACAGCACCGCGCCACCGACTCCCTGCAGCGCGCGGAACAACTGGAGCGCCAGCGCGGTCGGGGCCAGCGCACACGCCAGCGACCCGGCGGTGAAGATGACCAGGCCGGCCAGGAACAGCCGGCGCCGGCCCAGCCGGTCACCTAAGGTGGCGGCCGGCAGCAGCAGCACCGCCAGCACCAGGGCGTAGGCGGCGCTCACCCACTGCAGGTCCGGCAGGCTCGCCCGCAGCTCCCGCTGAATCGATGGCAGCGCCACGCTCACCACGGTGACGTCCAGCAGCAACATGAACACCGCTGTGCACACCAGCACCAGCGTCCACCGCTGCCGCGACGACATCCCCGGGGGTTCAGCCATCTGCCTCACCACCCCAAAGCGGCGGCCGCGGTTCCGACGTCCGGCGCGACGATGTGCGGAGCACCCAGATCCGCCTCGGCAATGAGCTGGGCCAGGAACTCACCCATCACTCGCGGAGACAGCAGGTCCTCCCGGCGTTCGGATGCACCGGAACCCGGCAGGTCAACGACGAACAGGCGGGCGTGCCCGGAAAGCGACGCCCACATCGGCGCGAACGCGCAGACGCTCTCCGGGCACGGACTGGTAAGCACGACCGCCGGCTTGTGCGAGCTACCGCTGTCGGCGTACCGGATCCGCACTCCGTCGATAGTCCGGAAGCGGGCATGCGGGGTCGTTGTCGCTGGCATGGGGCAATCCTCCCGATTCGGTTCGTCCTTCGAGCCCGCGAGCACCCCTGCCCACGTCCCTGGTCGTCCGACCCGCCGACGGTGCTGCCAAACGCTGTGCGTTGGATCTGTTTTCTCTGTCACAGGGCTCCGAGGCGATCGCCGAGGGCGAGCTCGAGCGGGCCACGGGTCTGCAGGCCCTGGGCGAACAAGGCGGCCGTGCGACCCTTGGCCGCGTCCGAGGCGACCAGCTGGTGAAACCGCCGGGCGTCGGCGCGGATCGCGTCCGCACCGGGCAGGGTCAGCTCGTTGAGCACGCGCTTGGCAGAGCGCACCGCGTCGGCGGGGAACGACGCGATGCGCCGCGCCAGCCGGGCCACGAACGCGTCCAGCTCCGCGTCGGGCAGGGCCCGGTTGATCCAGCCGTACCGCTCGGCCTGTTCAGCGCCGAAGTCATCCGCGCCGAGAATCGCCTCCATGGCCCGGCCCCGTCCCAGCAGCCGGGCCAGATGCTGCACGCCACCCGCGCCAGGCGTCGCGCCAGCGCCGACCTCGATCTGTCCCAAGATGGCGTTCTCCCGCGCAGCGAACCGCATGTCACACGCCAGCGCCAGTTCGCTGCCCGCCCCGCGGGCCCGGCCGCGGATCTTCGCGATCGACACGACCGGCAACTCGCTGAGCTTGCGCCACAACATGCCCAGCGACGCATCATCCGGACCGCCCGCCTTGGCCGCCTCAGCGGTGTACTCCGCGACCTTGGTCAGGTCGACGTGCGGGACGAAATAATCCGGGTCGGCGCTCTCCAGCACCACGACCCTGGTCTCCCGGCCGGATTCCAGCGCGCCGATCAGTCCGACCAGGTCGTGCACCAGTTCGGGCCCGATCAGGTTCATCGGCGGCGCGTCAATCACCACGCTCAGCACGCCCTCGTCGGTCTTGATGACGCGCAGCGTGCGGTACGGCTGGACCGTAGCCGCCGGTTCGTCGGCATTCATCGGTTACCCGGCGGCCCAGAAGGCGCAGTGGTGCCGGGCGGCGAAGTCGGTCTCGAGTTGTGGTTGGGGCGGCACGAGCGACAGCATCGGTGTGCTGTTCGCGCTGATGGCGGGCCAGGGCACGGCCGCGGTCGCGGGGTTGCCGGTGGCGGCGAAGTGCGCCCAGGCCGCTCGCATGCTGGCCGCGAGCGCTAGCTGGTCGGCGGTGAACTGTGGGGGGTGGGGCGCGTTCGGCAGGTCGAACAGGTAGGGGAGCTCGGAGCCGTGCGTCGCCACGGCGGGCAGGAAGCCAGCCGGGGTGAACAGCTGGGGCGCGTTGTCGTCGTTGAACTCGTAGGCGTAGGTCGGCGCCCGCTGGGCGGTCAGCTGGTCGATTTGCAGCGCCGGGCAGGCGAAGCTGGCGTCCCCGACCAGCGTGGTGAACGCCACGGTCGCCGACGAGTCGTCGGTGCCGGGCGGGTATTCGGCGGCGATCTGCGCGGCTCGCGCGGCGGTCACGCCCAGCGCCACGGCGATATCGGCCTGGTAGCTGGCGAGAGTCACCTTCCTGCCGGGGATGGGCACGTCGGTGCCCTGGCTGACGGTCAGGCCGAGGGCGACGAAGAGCGCCTCCTCCTCGTGGTTGGTGCCGTTGAGGACCGGCACGCGGGCGAACCGCCCGGCGGCCAGCGCGGTCCCGATTGGCTCGGTGAGGACCTTGCCGTCCACGACGCCGGGGATCTCGACGAAGTTGGGGTCCACCAGGTCGGAGACGGGCAGGTGGCGCAGGCAGGCTGCGGTCTGGTCCGGGCAGCCGTGCTGGGCGGCGAAGGCCTGGCCGGCGGCCTCGGCGGTGGCCAGGGGCTGCTGGTTGAGCGCGAAGGACCCGCTCTCGATGATCGCCTTCTGGAACAGCCCGCGGGAGCCGGCGGAGACCATGTGGGCAAGTACCGACAGGCCACCGGCCGACTCGCCGGCGATCGTGACGTTGTGCGGGCTGCCGCCGAACCGGGCAATATTGTCGCGCACCCAGCGCAGTGCGGCCTGCTGGTCCATCAGCCCGTAGTTGCCGGACGGGCCGCCGGGCCGCGACGCCAGTGCCGGGTGGGCGAGGAAGCCGAGCGCGCCGAGCCGGTAGTTGATGGTGACGGCCACGACACCGTCGGCTGCCAGTTTGGCCGGGTCGTAGTTGCGGCTGGCGTCTTGGACCAGACCTCCGCCGTGGATCCATACCAGCACCGGCCGGCCGCCTTGGCCACCGCTGCCCAGGTCACCGCCGGTCCGCGCCGGGGTGTACACGTTGAGGTACAGGCAGTCCTCGCTGATGGGGCCGGGCGGCACGAACGGGCTCGGCGGCTGCGGGCAGGTCGGCCCGAACTGGGTGGCGTCGCGGACTCCCTGCCACTTGGCCGGCGGCTGCGGTGGGCGCCACCGCAGGTGGCCGGTGGGGGGAGCGGCGTAGGGGATGCCGAGAAACTCATCGATGCTGCCCGCGGTCATGCCGCGGACGGGCCCGTCGCCGGTGGGCACAACCGGGCCGGCGCCGGAGCCCGAAGCCACCGCCGCGGCTCCGCTGGCACCGGTGGCCGCGAGGGTCAGCGCGGTCAGCGCCGCGCAGCAGGCGGCGGCCAGCCGGGCACGCCGCCAGTGGATTGTGTTCATGATCTTGGCTCCTTCTGTCTCGCCGGTTGACGCATGCCACGGTTTCGCCGGGATGGCTGCCATGCCACCGTCCCATCCCGCCCCCGCGACCGGACCCGGCAGATCCCTGGCCGGCACACGGGTGGCGCGCAGGGGAGGTGGTCGCGGTCAAGCCCGGGTGCGGGCTGTGGTTAGCGCAGCGTCTTGAATGTCGCCCGGATCTCCTCGGAGAACAGCTCGGGCTCTTCCCAGGCGGCGAAGTGACCGCCCTTGTCCACCTCGTTGAAGTAGATGACGTTGGGGTACGCCTTCTCGACCCAGCTGCGCGGGGTCCGCCAGATCTCCCCGGGGAACGTCGTGAAGCCGACCGGAATCGAGACCGGCGTGGGAGCCTGGCCCGCCGCACGAGCATTTTCTTGTCCTTCTTCCCAGTACGAACGCGCAGCCGACGCCCCGGTGCCGGTCAGCCAATACAGGGTGATGTTGTCGAGGATGTGGTCCCGGGTCAGGCCGCCGGAGGATTGCCCGCCGGTGAAGGCGCGGGAGATCTTGTAGTAAGCGTCGGTGTCGTGGTCGAGCATCCACGCCGCCAGCGCGATGGGTGAATCCAGCAGGGCGTAGCCAATCGTCTCCGGGCGCGTCGCCTGCTCCACGAAGTACCCAGCGCCGGTCGCATGGAATTCGGCGAGCGCGTCAAGGGCGGCACGTTCTGCTGCCGAGGGCGGCGACTCACTCAGGGCCTCGGCATCGCCCAGCGCCGGCGTGAGAAGGTTGGTGTGGATGCCGATCAGCCCGTCGAGTCCCAGGCGGCCCATCGCGTCAGTGACCTGGGAGCCCACGTCGCCCCCCTGCGCGACGTACCGGGTATAGCCCAGGCGCCGCATCAGCTCCGCCCACGCCCGTCCGATACGGATGGGGCCCCAGCCGAGCTCGGCCGGCTCGGCGGAGAACCCGTACCCGGGGATCGACGGCAGCACCAGGTGGAACGCGTCCTCAGCGCGGCCGCCGTGCGCGGCCGGGTCGGTCAGCGGGCCGATAGTCTCGAGCAGCTCGATCACCGACCCGGGCCAGCCATGGGTCATAATCAGCGGCAACGCGTTCTCGTGCCGCGACCTGACGTGGATGAAGTGGATGCCTACCCCGTCGATCCCAGTCGTGAACTGCGGCAGCGCGTTCAGTCTGGCCTCGCACGCGCGCCAGTCGTACTCGGTGGTCCAGTAGCTGGTGAGCTCCTGGAGCGTCGCCAGCTGCACGCCCTGCGACCGGTCTGTGACCAGCTCCCTGGAGGGCCAGCGGATCGCGGCGATGCGCCGCCGAAGGTCGTCCAGGTCCTCGTCCGGCACGTGGACTTCGAACGGGCGGATGGTGAGGTCGGTCGTGGTCGTCATGCTGTCCTCCTGCTGGATTCCTCATCACGGCTGCCGGGCGGGGCGAGTAAACGATGGCCGTACCGGCCGGGGCTGGCGCTCACTCGGCCAGCGCTAGGAGCGGCTTCCCCTTTTCGACGACGTAGGTGGCGAGTTCGGCCGCGTTGCCGCTTCCGACATTTCGCACCGCGTGGACCACTCCGGCCGGGACAGTCAGGGCCTCCCCCGCACTGAACGTCATCGGCGGCTGGCCCTCGATCTGATACTCCAGCGACCCTTCGAGGATGTAGATGATCTCTTCGCCCGGATTCGTATGCCTGACCAGCGGCGCCTCCGGGCCGATGTCAACCCGCGACTGGACGACCTCGCGTCCGGGGACGCTGAGATCCTGCCGCTGCAGATCGGTGCGCCACAGTCCCGGCGCCTGCTGTAATGTCCTCCCACTCGCGCCGCTGCCGCGGCCCTCAGCCGTACTCATCCCCGGCCTCCCTGGGTTGTGTCAAAGATGACGGGTAACGCGTTCACCAATGCGTGGCATCACCCTGTTTGCACTGTCCGCAGGCCCGGCCCGTGCATACCGCGAACCACGCAGCCACCACCGCGCAGGCCGGCGTCGAGGCCGGGACGATCGGGCCGAGGCGCACACGCCGCCCGGCACCTAGCGAGAGCCGGGCTGATCTGACGGCGCCCCGGTTCCGTGGCCCGGTTCTCGGTTCGCAGGGCGGGGGGAGAAGAAGTCGGTCAGCAGCTGGTTGACGCGCTCATGCCCGTCGTGGTGGACCCAGTGCGAGGCGTCGGGCAGGCGCTCGACGCGGTCGAGGTTGGGCACATCGTCGTGCTCGGGCTCGGCCAGGTCTTCGTTCAGGTAGCGATCGCGTTCCCCCCAGATGACCAGGGTGGGTGCCTTGATCGGGCGGATCGCCGCTGCGGCCTGCTTGGGCGGGGTCCGCACCGAGGACCGGTAGTAGTTGATCATCCCGGTCGCCGCGCCCGGCTGTGACCACGCCTCGATGTAACGATCCATCTCCTCCGGTGTGTAGGCCGGGTGGGCGTCGTGCAGGAAGTGCCGGAAGAAGTGCCAGTGGTTGGCGTGCACGACCGATTCGGGCAGGTCCGGGAGGTCGAAGAAGAAGAAGTACCAGGACCTGCGGAGCTGGCTGGGGTGGTGCAGTCCCTGCGAGAGCTTCCGCGGGTGGGCCGCGTTCAGTATGGCCAGCCGGTCGACCACCTCGGGGTGGTTCATCGCGGTGGCCCAGGCGATGCTTCCGCCCCAGTCATGACCGACCAGCAGCGCGGACTGCTCGCCGCGTTCGTGGATGAGGTCCCGGATATCGGCGGCCAGCAGGCCGACGTCGTAGGCCTTGACGCCGTCCGGCTTCGACGACAGGTTGATGCCGCGCGTGTCCGGTGCGACGACCCGGAAGCCCCGCCGCCGCCAGCGGCTGGATCTGCAGCCGCCAGCCGTACCAGAACTCCGGGAAGCCGTGCAGCAGAACGATCAGCGGACCATCGCCTGCCTCGACGTAATGCAGCCGCTGGTCGCCGACCTCGGCGTAGCCCTCACGAAGCTCGCCGCCTGTGAGGTCCTCGGCTGTGCTCATTGCCGCCTCCCTGGGGTGGTGTCAGGGATGACGCTACGATCTCCATCGCTGCATCACCCCAGGGGAACACCCTGGGTTCGCGCCCAGGGAACAACCCGGTGGTTCCCTGGCCTGGCCCGTCCGCGGGCTCAGCGAGGTCGTTCGCCGGCTGGCCGGCCGTCCTCGGGCAGCGCCGTGTGGAGCTGCCGGCGCGAGGTGATGCACAGCTTGGCGAACACGTTGCGCAGGTGCCATTCGATCGTGCGCGCGCTGACGAACAGCTGCGCGCCGATCTCGGGGTTCGAAAGGCCGTCGCGGGCGAGCCGGGCGATCTGCTCCTCCTGCGGCGTGAGCTCCTCGCGTGTCCCGGCCCGGCGCTTCCGCGCCTTCTCGCCCGTTGCCAGCAGCTCGCGGCGGGCGCGCTCGGCGAACGCCTCCATGCCGATCGCGTCGAACAGGTGGTGGGCAGTGCGCAGCTGCTCGCGCGCGTCCACGCGCCGGCCCTCGCGGCGCAGCCACTCCCCATAGAGCAGATGCGCGCGCGCGAGCTCCGGGCGCAGCCGCGCACGGCTCAACCGCCCGATCGCTTCGCGATACAAGTCGTTGGCGCCGGTGCCGTCGCTCAGGAGTGCCCGGCAACGGGCCTCGATGCCCAGTGCGAAGTCGGTGCCGGCGGCCTGGGTCGTCTCCGCGAGCCGCTTGAGCGCGTCGCGTGCGAGTTCGGCGTCTCCCATGCGCGTGGCCGCCTCGACCAGCTCGGGCAGCGCCCACACAGATACCCAGTACTCGAAGGTGTTCGAAGTGGCCTGGCGGGCCGCCCCCGCCGCCTCCTGATAGCGGGCCAGGCCGTTGTACAGGACCGCAGCTGCCCAATGCGCCCAGACAGCCACGGCTCCGGCAGCATCTAGCTCCATGACGCTCGCGAGCAGCGCGGCCGACTCGGTTTCCCTCCCTCGCAGGGCCCAGAGCCGCAAAGCGGCCCCCGGCACGAAGCGGCTCCCCGTTGCCGCCACCACGCTGTCGATCTCCGCGACGAGCGAGGCGGCGCCCGCGAAGTCGCCGATCCACGCCCTGGCCAGGGCCAGGGCGGAC
>Ga0335079_10007003_pt1 | contig 12857 bp, 16 predicted proteins | sample Lox_Sample_33_FD_206719 | JGI IMG/M metagenome (GOLD analysis project Ga0335079, IMG submission 206719) | Soil microbial communities from Loxahatchee National Wildlife Refuge, Florida, United States - Lox_Sample_3.3 | ecosystem: Environmental > Terrestrial > Soil > Wetlands | place: USA... | reverse complement strand
CCTGACCACGACGCTCAAAGGGATTGCGCGGGATTGCCGACCCAGGGTGGTTACGCTTGTACGCTATCGCCGCCATTCCGGTTCTCATCTGGATATACCTCCTGATCGGGCGCGGGGCGTTCTGGCGCGTCGCGGCGCGCTCGCCGCCGCGGCACCCGGCGGGCGCTGGCAGGCATGTGATTGTCATCATGCCGGCACGGAACGAGGCTCAGGTGATCGGGACCGCGCTGGCGTCGCTCGCAGCGCAGACGTTCGACGGCGTCATCGACCTCATCGTGGTCGACGACGGCAGCACCGATGGCACCGCGGAGGCGGCGAGGCATGCCGCGCGTGCCGGCGGGGCACTGCCGCGCTTGCGAGTGATCCAGGGCACGGCGCCACCCCCCGGCTGGACGGGAAAGCTGTGGGCGCTTGCTCAGGGGGTCGCGGCCGCCAGCGTTGCGGGCGCGGACTACTTCCTGTTCACCGACGCGGATATCCAGCATGGCCCGCGGAGCGTAGCCACGCTGGTCGCGACCGCCGAGGCGCAGCACCGCGATCTGGTCTCGCACATGGTGAAGCTATCGACCGCGGCAGCGGCGGAGCGGCTGCTGATCCCTGCGTTCGTCTTTTTCTTCCTGAAGCTGTACCCGCCGGCGTGGATCGCTGCCCCGCGAGACAAGCACAAGCTCGCCGCGGCCGCGGGCGGCTGCATTCTCATTCGCCCGCAGGCGCTGGCCCGCATCGGAGGACTCGAGGCGATTCGCTCGCGCATCATCGATGACTGCGCGCTCGCGCGCGCGGTCAAGGACTCCGGTGGCGGCATCTGGCTTGAGCTGACCCGCGACACCCGAAGTCTGCGGGTCTACCGCACTCCAGCCGAGATCGGCGCCATGATCTCCCGTTCAGCCTTCGCGCAACTGGAGCATTCGTACCTGGTGCTTGCCGCGACTCTACTCGGCCTGTTCCTGACGTACCTGCTGCCGGTAGCACTGCTCTTTGCCGCCGACCCTGTACTCGTTGCTATCGGCGTGGCCGGGCTCGTGCTGATGAGTGCGAGTTACCTGCCGATGGTGCGCTTCTACGGGCTGTCATCGCTGTGGTCGCTATGCCTGCCACCGATCGCGCTCTTTTATATGGGCGCAGTCATCCATTCCGCCGTGCAATATGCCCGCGGCAGTGGCGGTCGATGGAAGGGCCGCGTACAGGATGCCTGACTCGGCCCGACACGGGGCTGCCGGAAGTCGAGTCGCTTAGCCTGTCACTTCGAGCCGAAGATCTGATCGTGGATCAGCGTGCAGGACTGTCCGACAAGGACCAAGGTGCTGCCCGCGATCGAGAGTGCAATTAACTCCATGGGAGTACTCCTGTCGTATCTCGGACAGCGCGGATATGGGGACGCTACCGACCAATCTCAATGGTGCTCGCGATCCGCGCCAAGCAGGCGGCTGCCCCATGTCGGTGCAGCAAAACGAATTGCCAGTGAGCGGCGCCGCACCATGGCGCGCCGTTGTATGCTAGTCGCGAGATCGCGAGCGAGGCTGCGCGAAAGTGACCGTGCTGTCAGACCCGAGGTGTGGTTCGCGTGCACTTGCAACGTTGCCTTTCATCGGCGGCGTTGAGCTCGAGGCCGAGCGAACCTCGCGCGGTACGGTGCTGCGCCGGCTGACCGAGCGCGGTGGCTTTCGCGGCCGCGTCACGGGTGTCGGAGCGATGTGCGAGGCCTACCTCGTGAACCCCTGCGGCGGTCTCGTCGGTGGCGACAACATCGACTACACGATCCAGGTAGGCGCCGGTGCGCACCTTGCGCTCTCGAGCGCGGCGGCCGAGCGTGTCTACCGCGCCGATGGCCGCGTGACGCGCATGCACTGCCGTATGACAGTCGCCGCCGGCGCAACTCTCGAATGGTTGCCGCAGCAGACCCTGCTTTACGACGGTTGTCACTATCGACGCCGGCTCCATCTGGACGCCGACCCGCACGCTCGCATAACGATCCTCGAGCCGCTGGCGCTCGGGCGAACCGCATTCGGCGAACGGCTGGACGCCGTCGATATGCGCGACGACTGGCGCGTGTGGCGCGGTGGGGTGCTGGTGTTTGCGGAGGCACTGCGGCTCGTGGGTCCGGTCTCGAAGCTCTTCGAGCGCCCCGCGGTCGGGGCCGGTGCGCGAGCAACCGCAACGCTGGTGCATCTGGTCCCGGCGGCCGAAGCCGAGCTCGAACGTGTCCGCTCCTGCCTGGATACATCCGTGCTGTGCGCCGCGAGCGCAGTCGAAGGCACCATTGTTGCGCGGTGGCTGGCGAAGGACGCGATGACCCTGATGGCCGCGCTGCGATCGTTTCTCTCCCGCCTGCGCGGCGGCGCACCCCCGAGAGCCTGGTGAACGGCGGCACCTGTCGTGCAGCTGATGCCCCGGGAAAAGGACAAACTGCTGATCGCGATGGCGGCGATCGTGGCGCGGCGTCGACTCGAGCGCGGTCTGCGGCTCAATTATCCGGAGGCGGTCGCCGTGATCTCGGATTTCGTCATGGAAGGTGCGCGCGACGGGCGCACGGTCAGCGACCTCATGGAGGCGGCGGCGCACGTGTTGTCGGCCGCCCAGGTGATGGAAGGCGTGCCAGAGATGGTCGGCGACGTACAGGTGGAAGCCACCTTTCCGGACGGCACCAAACTCGTCACCGTCCATCACGCCATACGTTGAACGGCCATACCAGCGGGAGCGAGCCTCGTGATTCCAGGAGAAGTGATCTGCGAGGGCGGCGACATCGAGCTCAATGCCGGGCGCGCGGCGCGTCGAGTGACGGTCACCAACGTGGGCGACCGACCCATACAGGTCGGGAGCCACTACCACTTTTTCGAAGTCAACCCGGCGCTGTCGTTTGCGCGTGCCGCGGCGCGTGGTTACCGGCTGGACATCGCCGCCGGCACCGCGGTGCGTTTCGAGCCGGGGCAGGCGCGCGAGGTCGTGCTCATACCGCTCGCCGGCGACCGTCGGGTGTTCGGCGCCCGCGCCGCGATCATGGGTAATCTCGACCCAGGGAGCTGACATGGCAGCGAGACTGACCCGTTCCGCCTATGCGGAAATGTTCGGGCCGACGGTCGGCGATCGCATACGACTCGCCGACACGGATCTTCTCGTGCAGATCGAGCGCGACTTCACCATTTACGGTGAAGAGGTCAAGTTTGGCGGCGGCAAGGTCATCCGCGACGGCATGGGACAGTCGCAGCGCTCGCACCAGGAAGGGGCCGCCGATACGGTCATTACCAATGCGGTGATCATCGATCATTGGGGCATCGTCAAGGCAGATGTCGGCTTACGCGATGGCCGCGTCAGTGCGATCGGCAAGGCCGGCAATCCTGACATCCAGCCTGGGGTCGACATCGTCATCGGTGCCGGCACGGAGATCATCGCCGGCGAAGGCAAGATCCTCACCGCCGGTGGCTTCGACAGCCACATACACTTCATCTGTCCCCAGCAGGTCGATGAAGCGTTGATGTCCGGAATCACGAGCATGCTCGGAGGCGGTACCGGTCCTGCCACGGGCACCAAAGCCACGACCTGTACGCCCGGCCCATGGCATCTGGCGCGCATGATCGAAGCTGCGGACGCGTTGCCGATGAACATCGGCTTTGCGGGCAAGGGAAACGCCTCGCGACCCGCCGCGCTCGTCGAGCAGATCATGGCCGGCGCCGCGGCCCTCAAGCTGCACGAGGACTGGGGCTCCACGCCGGCGGCCATCGACTGCTGCCTGGCCGTCGCCGATGCGCACGACGTGCAGGTCATGCTGCACTCCGACACGCTCAACGAGTCCGGCTTCGTCGAGGACACGATTGCTGCGTTCCGCGACCGCACGATACATGCCTACCACACCGAGGGCGCCGGCGGCGGCCATGCGCCCGACATCATCAAGGTTGCGAGTCTGGCGAACGTCTTACCGTCGTCCACCAATCCAACGCGGCCCTACACCATCAACACGCTCGACGAACATCTCGACATGCTCATGGTCTGTCACCACCTGGATGCTTCGATCCCCGAAGACCTGGCCTTCGCCGAGAGCCGCATTCGCCCGGAGACCATCGCCGCCGAGGACATCCTCCACGACCTCGGCGCGCTGTCGATGATGTCGTCCGACAGTCAGGCGATGGGTCGGGTTGGCGAAGTCATCGTGCGTACCTGGCAGACCGCGCACAAGATGAAGCAGCAGCGCGGCCCGCTCAGCGGCGATGACAGCCGACACGACAATGCCCGCGTCAAGCGCTACATCGCCAAGTACACCATCAACCCGGCGATCACCCACGGGGTAGCACGCCACGTGGGCTCGGTCGAGCCCGGCAAACTCGCCGATCTCGTGCTGTGGACCCCGGCGTTCTTCGGCGTCAAGCCCGACCTGGTGCTCAAGGGTGGAATGATTGCCGCCGCACCCATGGGCGATCCGAACGCCTCCATCCCGACACCGCAGCCCGAGCACTACCGGCCGATGTTCGCGGCTTTCGGCACGGCGCCGGCGGCTACGGCGCTCACCTTCGTGTCGGCACTGTCACTGCAGAACGGACTTGCGGGCCGGCTGCGCGTCGCCAGGCAACTGGTGGCAGTCGAGAACGTTCGTCGCCTGCGCAAGAGCGATATGATTCACAACGATGCGACGCCGCACATCGAGGTCGATCCCGAGACGTATCGGGTCACCGCCGACGGCGAGCCGCTGGTATGCGAGCCCGCGGCCGTGCTGCCGCTGTCGCAGCGCTACTTCCTGTTCTGAGCGCGCAGCATGAGACGCAGCAGCGCCACCCTCGCGGCGGGCCAGTGGCAAGGCTCATCGATCGATGCGGTGGTGCTCGACTACGAGGGGCGTCATCGGCGCCGCACGGTGCTGCGCTGCGTCTCGGGTCGCGAGGTGCTGCTCGACCTGCCCGCCGCGGTGCAGCTGCACGACGGTGATGCGCTGCGGCTCGACGACGGCAGCTACGTCGAGGTGCGCGCGGCGGCGGAGCCGTTGCTCGAGCTGCGCACCGCCTCACCGGCAGAGCTCACGCGCCTGGCCTGGCACCTGGGGAATCGCCACGTGGCCGCCGAGCTCGGCCACGGCTGGCTGCGCATTCGCCCCGATCACGTACTCGCCGACCTGGCGGTACGGCTCGGTGCCACGGTGGAAGCGGTGAGTGCGCCCTTCGAGCCGGAGGCCGGCGCGTATGCCGCTCATGCCCATGCGCCGCTGCGCGCCCCGTGAACGACGGCGATTCACGCGTGCGACTCACGCTGCAGGCGTGGCTCTCACCGGCGTTCCCGGTGGGTTCGTTCGCCTATTCCCAGGGTCTCGAGTACGCCTTCGAAGCCGGCGAGCTGCCAGACGGGGCGGCACTGCGCGACTGGCTCGGCGCGCTGCTCGAGCACGGGCCGATTCGCAACGATGCCATACTGCTTTCGGTCGCATGGCACGCCGTCCGCGACGGCAACCCATCACTGTTGCGCGAGGCCAATGACCTTGCACTGGCGCTGGCGAACGGGCAGGAGCGGAGGCTGGAAACCTCTGCGCAGGGGAGGGCGTTTGCGCGCACGCTCGCAATGAGCTGGCCTTCGTCGTGGTTCGAGGCGCAGATCGCAACGATTGGCGCTCGCCCGTTTGCCTATCCTATCGCCGTGGCGGCCGCTGCAGCCAGCCATGGGCTGCCGCTCGTGCCGACGGTGGAGGCATTTGTGTTCGCCACACTGGCGAACGCCACAGCGGCAGCCACGCGGCTCGGAGCCATCGGTCAAACCGACGCCCAGCGGATGCTCGCCGAGCTGACCGCGCGAGTGCCGGCGCTGGTGCAGGCGACCGTCGCCGCATCACTCGATGACCTGGGCAGTGCCACGGTGCGCGCTGACATTTTCACGTTTCTCCATGAGACACAGTACACGAGGTTGTTCCGCACATGAGTCACTCGCCTTATTCAAGCCACGGGCCGCTGCGTGTCGGAATCGGCGGACCGGTCGGCTCAGGAAAGACGGCGCTCATGGAATCACTGTGCAAGCACTTTCGTGGCCGATTCGACATGTGTGCGATTACCAACGATATCTATACCAAGGAGGATGCCGCGATTCTCACGCGTGTCGGTGCCTTGCCGAGCGAGAGGATACTGGGCGTCGAGACCGGCGGCTGCCCGCACACCGCCATCCGCGAGGACTGTTCCATCAACCTGGCGGCAATCGACGAGATGCGCGCCCGCTTCCCGTCGCTCGACCTCATGCTGATCGAGTCGGGAGGCGACAATCTTGCCGCGACGTTCAGTCCCGAGCTCGTCGACATGACCATCTACGTGATCGACGTAGCCGGCGGTGAGAAGATCCCCCGCAAGGGCGGCCCTGGCATCACGCGCTCCGACCTCCTCGTGGTCAACAAGATCGACCTTGCGGAGCATGTCGGCGCAAACCTCGAAGTGATGGAGGCCGATACGCGACGGATGCGGGCCGGCCGACCCTATGTCTTCACCAGCTTGCGCAATGGGACCGGTTTCGGTCACGTCGCCGAGTTCGTGCTCCAACGCGGCTTTGGCGCATAGAAGTCGGCAGCCGGGAACTCCGCCCGTGCGGCGACGCCGGGCAGGGCGCCCCAGGTCGCCACGCCCGGCTACGTGCCGCAGAAGGTCTGAAGCACGCGTTCCGACGGCCGCGGGGGGCGACCGTACTCATCGACGTCCGGCTGCTCGTCGTAGGGTCGCTGGAGTATTCCGTACAGCTTGCGCAAGGGGCCGTAGTCAGCGCGATCGGCGGCGTCCAGCGCCGCCTGGATGCGGTGATTGCGTGGAATAAAGGCCGGGTTTACGGCGCGCATGCCGGCCACCCGTTCGGCCGCAGTTTGTGGATCGCTCGCCAGGCGGCTGTGCCAATCCCGCAGCCACTCGTCGAGCGCCGTGCTCCCGGCAAACAGCTCGCGCAGCCGCGCTTCTTCGCCGCCGCTCTGTGCCGCGAGCGTGAGCCCGCGGAACGTGAGCGTAAAGTCCGCACGAGCGTGCTGCATCGCATTGAGTAGCCGTTTCACGAGCTCGGCGTCGCCATCGAGGGCCGAAGAGAGACCTATCTTGCGCAGCATCCCTGCAAGGAAGCGATGGTCGAATTGTGTAACGAAGGGTGCAATGACTTCCGTTGCGCGACCCACCGCCCGGTCCGCGTCAGGGTCGATGAGGAACAAAAGCGATTCCGCAAAGCGCGCCAGGTTCCACTGGGCGATCACCGGCTGGTTCGCGTAGGCATACCGTCCGTTGTGGTCGATCGAGCTGAAGACGGTCTTTGGATCGTACTCGTCCATGAACGCACAGGGGCCGTAGTCGATCGTCTCTCCCGAGATCGCCATGTTGTCGGTGTTCATGACGCCATGGATGAAGCCGAGCAGCATCCAGTCCGTCACGAGTTCGACCTGGCGCTGCGCGACGTGTCTGAGCAGCGCCACTGCGGGCTGACCGTCCTCCGCGGCAGCGGGGTAGTGTCGTGCGATGACATACTCGAGCAGGTCACGCACCGCGTCCCGGTCACCCCGGGCGGCGAAGTACTGAAACGTGCCGACACGCACGTGGCTTGCTGCGACGCGCGTGAGAATGGCGCCGGGTAGCGCGGCACGGTCGCGAAATACCCGCTCGCCGGTGGTGACCACGGCGAGCGATCGCGTGGTGGGAACGCCGAGGGCATGCATGGCCTCGCTCACGAGATACTCGCGCAGCATCGGGCCGAGCGCCGCCCGACCGTCGCCGTTACGCGAGAAGGGGGTGAGGCCCGCGCCCTTAAGCTGAAGGTCGCGGAGGACTCCGTCGCGCCCCTTGAGCTCGCCGAGCAAAATGGCACGCCCGTCGCCGAGCTGCGGCACGAAGACACCGAACTGGTGTCCCGCGTAAGCCATGGCGAGCGGGCGAGCGTCCTCGGGCAGGTGATTCCCCGAGAGCACGGCCGCGGCCACCGGCTCGACGACGTCTGGTTGAAGGCCCAGATCCTCGGCCAGCGGCGCATTGAGCACGAGGAGCTGCGGGTCCGCCACGGGCGTCGGATCGACTCTGGCGTAGAATCGGCCCGGGAGCGTCGCATAGCTGTGTTGGAATCCGAGTCGCATCGATTTCAGGAGCTGCAATGAAGACTTTCGATCTGAAGCCCCCCAGCGATGAACAACGCCGGGCCATCACCGCCGGATTGAGCGCGGACGAACGTCACGTGTTGCTTCAGCATGGTACCGAAGCGGCATTCTGCGGTGTTTTCCTCGACAACAAGAAGGATGGCATATACACATGCCGTTTCTGCGGGTTGCCGCTGTTCCGCTCGAGCGCAAAATTCGACTCCGGCACCGGGTGGCCGAGCTTTTTCAGGCCCTACGATGAGTCTCACATCCGGCGCCTTCGGGATGCCAGCTACGGCATGATCCGTGTGGAGGAGGTGTGCGCGCGCTGCGGAAGCCATTTGGGTCACGTGTTCCCGGACGGACCGCCACCCACCGGTGAACGTCATTGCCTGAACTCGGTGTCGCTCGCCTTTACCGGCAAGGGCGAGTCGCTCCCCGACGTGCTGAAACGGGGGCCGCCGGAAGGCGAACCCGATCGAGGCTAGCTCCTCGGCGGGCGCAGCTTCGCAATCTGCAGGCGGCGCGCAACGCCCTCGGCTGCATCATGCCCAGTCGGGCTCGCGGCCGGCCTTCCACTTGATACTGCAGCCCACGCTCGGCGTCTGCTCCGCGTCGACTTTCTCGCCGAGCAGCAGGGCATCACTCGCCGCGCGCAGAGCTGAACCGGTCACGGGAATATTGTTTCCGGGGCGACTGCCGTCGAATTGTCCGCGGTACGCGAGTCGTCGCTCGCGATCGAACAGGAAGAAGTCCGGCGTACAGACGGCCTGATACGCCGTCGCCACCTGTTGCGACTCGTCGTAGAGGTACGGGAACGTGAAGCCCTTGGCCGCTGCCACTCGGGCCATCGCCTCGGGTGCATCGTCGGGATAGCCGACGACGTCGTTCGAGCTGATGGCCACGGAGGCGAGGCTGCGCGGCCCGAAATCCCGCGCGTAGGCGACGAATCCATCAAGAACGTGCTTCACGTACGGGCAGTGATTGCAGATGAACGCAATCAGCAGCGCCGCCGAAGACGCGAAGTCCTCGAGCGCCACCGTTCTGCCGCTCACGGTATCGCGAAGCGCGAACCGCGGGGCCGTCGTACCGAGGGGCAGCATGCGGGAATTTCGCGCCACGGGTTCTCCTTGCGATCGCGTGCTCAGGGACGAATCATAGTCGAGCGCACCGGATTATCCAGCACGCAGTGCCGCCACGGAGCTCATGAGCCGTAGCCGATGCATACGGCACCAAGCGTGACGACGAGGCACACCAGAATGCGGCGTGCCGTCAGGGTCTCGCCGAGGAACACGCGGCCGATCAATGCGGAAAAGACGATGCTGGTCTCGCGTAGCGCGGAGACGGGCCCGGCGTTGCCCAGGGCGAGCGCGGTGACGATCGCTCCGTAGCTGCCGAGCGAGATGAGCCCGCCAGCCATCGCCTTGAGCGTCTCCGCTGCCAGCAGGTGCACGGTGATTCTTCGCCTGAGCAGCAGGAACGCCGGGGGCATCAGCACTCCGTAGATGATGAATGCCCAGACAGCGTAAGAGCGCGGATTGCCTGCAAGGCGAACGCCGAGCGCGTCAGCCGTTACGTAGCTGGCGACGAACAGCGCGGAGGCGAGCGCGAGCGCAACCGACCGTACGTGAGCTCGTGCCCTGCCAAAGGCAAGGCTGACAATGCCGAGAGAGATCAGGGCGATGCCGAGTAACGCGGGCCGACTCAGGTGCTGACTCGCAAGCACGAATCCGCCGATGGTCACGAGGAGCGGCACACTGCCCCTGACAATCGGGTAGACCAGTCCCAATTCACCGTATTGGTAGGCCTGAGCCAGGAGGATGCTGTAAGCGACCTGCAGCACGGCCGAGACGGTGAGATACCTCCAGCAACCGCTCAGGGGCAGCGGCAGGAAGAATGCGAGCGGAATCGCAACAGCCGTCGTGGCAAAACTCATGATCGTGATCGACCACAGTCGGTCCACGCCGCTTCGCAGAACGGCGTTCCACGTTGCATGCAGCACCGCCGCGAACAGAGTCAGCCCGATGAGAGCGGCCCGCATGGCTTGCCCGGCGTTGAGCGGCTACGTTTCGCGTCTCGAGTGGATTGGGGGAGGTGCAGTCCCCGGCATCATCGCGGCCGCGATTTTTTTGGAGCGGTTGTCTTTCATTCGATGCCGTGTCGTCGCACGGTCGCGATGAAGTCCGACATGTCACGGCCCCGCCTTGCTTGCGGGACTACTTCTGGAGGTAGTGAGCGACAACTCGGCCAATATAGACGAACACCTCTGGCAAACCCACCGGCGCAGCCTTTCCGGCTCGGGGCCGTGCAGCCCGATGCCCAGAGGCGTCAGAAGACCTTGCTGCGGACACTGCCGTCCGGGCGGCTTAGACTAGGCACGATGATGGATGCGGACCGCGCTCTGTCTTTCATCGAGGAACACGGCGTGGTACTCGTGTCCGCCCGAGGTCCGGCCCCGCGTCTGGTCGAAGCGATTCTGGGTGAACGAATACGAGGCAGCTGGTGGGCTCATCCCCGCAGTCACGAGATCTTCGCCGTGCTGCAGCGGCTCGAACAATCGTCGGATCTCGCGCAGTGCCGGCTCGTCGACGGCAAGGTAACCTTGGTGCATCGGCGGCTATGGCCGGCTCTGGTGAGGTTGCAAAGGCATTTCGCTCCCGAACGACTCGCGCTGATTCGTGAGGAGCACACGTCCTCGGGCAAGCACGTCAATCGGTCGGTTGGATTCTCCACCTGGGTTCCAAGGTCGGTGAAAGAGGCCGCAAAGCAACTCTCTCAGTCCGAGGCAGAGCGGCTTCTGGCTCCGGCACTGATTTACGCAAGCCTCACTGCAAAACGCAAGCGGCGCGCCGGCGCTCGAGGAGAATGTTGACAGTGCGCGGCTTGGTTTGTTGCCAGGCACGCGTAGCATTACCGTGAAGCTGGATCCGAGGGGTTGAAAGTCCGCATTCCGGAGAGATGACATGCACCATTCCCGCCTGTGCGCCGTATTGATCGACTGCAGGGCGTCCGACGTGGACGAGGCCGCGCGTTTCTGGGGCGAGGTGCTGGGTCGGGCCGTGGACCCGAAGCACCCGGAGAGCCGCGGCAATTACCGCATGCTGGAGACACCGCCAGACGAGCTTATCGTCGAGATCCAGCGCGTGGACCACGAGAGCCGCGTTCACCTCGATGTCGAGACCGATGACATCCCCGCCGAGGTGTCTCGCCTGGAAAAGCTGGGCGCAAGGGTGGTGGACCGACTGGAGCGCTGGGTGGTGATGCAGGCGCCGACCGGTCATCGCTTCTGCGTCGTTCGGGTGCAGCGGCCCGGTTTTCCGAAGAACGCGAATCGCTGGGACTGAGCGATCATTGCCGAGCGCTGCGACCGCCGAGATTCAGGCCCAGCATTGCCGTGCGCCATTGCCGAGCAGTGTCAGGGGTCGAGGCCGGGGTCCCGGCGCCGCTCGCCGTACCAGATGTCCAGTCCATCTCGCCGGCGGAACGCCTTGCGGCCTCCCACTGCGAGGCGCAGCAACCCGCCGAGGATCTCGCGTCCGGAATGTGCCCGGAGCTTGCGGCCCGAGGTGACGACGTGCTCTCGCAGCAGGACAAAGCGGCCCTGACGGCGCAGCGCCCGGCTCAGCACCGCCTCTTCGGCTGCAAAAAGCGTTTCATCAAAGCCGCCGACGGTATCGAAGTCCGCGTGCGTGCAGAACAGGAAGCAACCGGCCGCCAGCCGCAGCGCGCGGTAGACGGGCAATATGAGAGCGATCAGCACGCGTCCATAGAGCGGCAATCGACCCTCGAAACGCACGTCGCACCCACCTCCGACGGCGCCGCCGCGCAACGCCTCGATGGCCGCTCCTACGACCTCCTCGGTCACGATAGTGTCGGCGTCGACGAACACGAGCCACTGCCCACGGGCCTGGCGCGCTCCGGCATTGCGGGCCGCTGCGATGTGGCGACAGTTCACCGATACGACGTGTGCGCCGTGCGCCTGCGCAATCGCCGTGGTGCCGTCGGTAGACGCGTCGTCCACGACGATGATCTCGATCGCTCCGGTGACCCCCGAGCTCGCCTGAGCGATCGCTCTCAGCGTATTTCCCAGAAGTCGCTCTTCGTTGTACGCGGGAACGATGAAGGATACGTCAACCACGGCAAGTGCTATCGGGGGGAGTCGTTTCGCGTCACGAGGCGCAAGGCACCCAGAGATGTAGTCGGGCACGAGGAACGCTGTCAAGCACATCTTGCCGCAGAGCCGGGCCTGGGCACCATCCCGCGCCCGGGCGTCGGCGGAGCAATATCTGCCCTTCGGTGACGGTCTACCGGGTATGGCGACGTGCAGCGGAAACGCTTCGATCACGAGCGCGCCTCGTCGATGGCTTGCTGCCGTGGTGTTTCTCTGCTGTGCGGCCGCCGCGGTGGCGCAGCAGCCGCGTCCGGTGGTAGTCGAGCTTTTTACCTCAGAGGGTTGCAGCTCGTGCCCCCCGGCGGAGGCCTACGTCGGACAATTGAGTACGCGATCCGACGTCGTTGCGCTGGCGTTTCATGTGAATTACTGGGACGACCTCGGTTGGCGCGACCGGTTTGCGCTCGCGCAATCGGTCGAGCGGCAGAACACCTACGCCAGGAACCTGGGCCATGCGTCGGTCTACACCCCCGAGCTCGTCGTCGATGGACGCTCCGATTCGGTCGGCGCCGATGAGCGCGCGGTGGCGAGTGCCCTGGCCGAGCCGCGGTCGGGGGTGCCGGTGGCGGTATTGATACGGGATGCGCAAGTGCTCGTCCATGTTGGCGCGCAGAAGGAGGCTCCCGGAAGTGA
>Ga0335079_10007001_pt1 | contig 12860 bp, 9 predicted proteins | sample Lox_Sample_33_FD_206719 | JGI IMG/M metagenome (GOLD analysis project Ga0335079, IMG submission 206719) | Soil microbial communities from Loxahatchee National Wildlife Refuge, Florida, United States - Lox_Sample_3.3 | ecosystem: Environmental > Terrestrial > Soil > Wetlands | place: USA: Florida... | reverse complement strand
AGCGGCTCTCTGCTGGCGCCGTTCCTCATGATGCTCTTCCCCTCGAAGACCTCGAAGGTGGTCGGAACCGACGTCTTTCACGCCGCCGTTCTGGTTTCCGTCACCGGGATGGCCCACGCCACCGCGAGCGGAGTCGAGTGGAGCCTGGTGCCGACACTTCTGGCCGGCTCCATCCCCGGTGTCCTCCTGGGCAGCAAGTTAGCCGTTCATATTCCGGCGCGCCCGCTTCGCACCAGCCTGGCGGCACTGCTGCTGTTCACCGGCTATCGGATGTTTTAGGCTTCGAGCGCGGCCAGGATCTGGCCGCCCGCATCCCCCTTTCCGTAAGCTGCAGTCCACGGCCCGGCCTGCGCCGTGGCGCAGGCAGCCTCCAGAATCTTCTCTTCGCAAGCCCCGGTGAGCACGTTGCAATTCCCGGCCAGGGTCTCCACCCACTCCGTCTCGTCGCGCAGCGTGACACACGGAACCCGGAAGAAATAAGCCTCCTTCTGCACCCCGCCCGAATCCGTCAGAATGAACCGTGCCCGCCCTTCCAGCAGCAGCATGCCGAAATACGAAACCGGCTCGATAGTCTGCACCGCTTCCAGCGCACAGCCTATCTCGCTCAGCTTCTTCTTCGTCCGCGGATGCACCGGCCACACCACCGGGCACCTCGTCCGCGCGATCTTCTCCAGCGCCCTCACGATCTCCCGCAGCCGCTCCGGGTCGTCGGTGTTCTCCGCCCGATGCACCGTCGCCAGCGCGAACTCGCCGGCGCGCCACCGCGCGGCCAATGGACCGCCACGCCGTTCGGCTGCCTCACGGTAGGCGATCGCCGCGTCGTACATGACGTCGCCAGTCAGAACCGCGCGCTCCGCCAGCCCTTCCCTGCGCAGGTTCTCCACAGCCAGCGTGGTCGGACAGAGCAGCAGATCGCTCAAATGATCCGCCACCACGCGGTTGATCTCCTCCGGCATGCCGTGCCGGTAGCTTCTCAGCCCCGCCTCGATGTGCGCCGTTCGCAGCACCAGCTTGGATGCCACCACCGCTCCGGCCAGTGTCGAATTCGTGTCTCCATACAGCAGCACCCAGTCCGGCTTTTCGGCAGCCAGAATCGGCTCCAGCCGCTTCAGCATCTCGCCGGTCTGCTCGCCATGCGCACCCGATCCCACACCCAGATCGTGGTCGGGCCGCGGGATTCCGAGCTCTTCGAAAAACACCGAGCTCAAGCCCGGATCGTAGTGCTGGCCGGTGTGGACGATCCTGTGGACCCACCCTTGGCGTTCGGCTACCGCCCGGCAAATCACCGCCAGCTTCACGAACTGCGGCCGGGCGCCTACGATCGATACGATCCGCATGCCTTACGCGTAGAACGCCCAGATCGTCTCGCAGATGTATTCGATGTCGCCCTCGGCCAACTCCGAATGGACCGGCAGCGCCAGCGATTGCTCGGCCAGCCTCTCGCTCACCGGAAAATCGCCCTTCTTGTGGCTTAGGAATGCATAGCATGGCTGCAGGTGCAGCGGGATGGGGTAATAGACCTCGGTGCCAATTCCCTGCCCTTTCAAATGCGCCTGTAACGCGTCCCGCCGCTCGCCCCGGATCACGAACTGGTTGTAGATGTGCCGCGTCTGGTATGCCGCCGGCTTCAATGGCGCCACCGGGACGGCCATCTTGGCGAGGTGAGTCCTGTACAGCTCCGCGTTCTTCTGCCGCCCCTCCGACCAGCCGTCCAGGTACCGCAGTTTCACCCGCAGCACCGCCGCCTGCAGCGCATCCAGCCGTGAATTCATGCCGATCCACTCGTGGTAATACTTCTTCTTTCCGCCGTGAACCCGCAGCGCCGCGAGCCGCTCCGCCAGGCCCGCATCTTCGGTCGTGATGATTCCGCCGTCGCCGTAGCAGCCCAGATTCTTGCTTGGGAAAAAGCTGAAGGTGCCGATCTGCCCCATGGTTCCCGCGCGGCGTCCCTTGTACTCGGAGCCGATCGACTGCGCCGCATCCTCAATTACCGGGATCCCACGCTCGCCGGCGATTTCCAGGATCGGATCCATGTCCGCGCACCCGCCGAACAGATGCACCGGGATCATCGCCCGCACCTTGGGATGCGTCGCGAGCGTCTTCTTCGTGAGCTCCACGTCCAAGTTGAACGTGTGCTCGTCCACATCCACGAAGACCGGCGTCGCGCCCACGCGCGAGATCGCGCCGGCGGTCGCAAAGAAGGTGTAGGGTGTGGTCAGAACTTCATCGCCGGGACGGATCTCGAGCGCCATCAGGGCCAGGATCAGCGCATCCGAACCGGACGCACAGCCGACGGCATACTTCGCCCTGCAATAGGACGCGATCTCCCCCTCGAGCTTCTTGACGTCTTCGCCGAGAATGAACTTCTGCGAGTCGACCACCCGCACGATTTCCGCCAGCACCTCCTCGCGGATATGCTTGTGCTGCGCCTGCAAATCCAGCAGCGGGATCTGTCTCGCGCTCACTGCGCTCATGATCTCCTCCTCATCTCATCGTGCCCGCAGGCGTCACCTGCTGCTCGCCGGATTTCACGTACTCCGCGCCGCAGGCCTGGCACTTGCCCCGGCCTTCGCCGTTAAACTCCAGGCCGATTCCGCAGGCGCACATCCAGCCGCGCACCCGGGCCGGATTTCCGTAGACCAGCGCGTAATCGGGAACGTTGCGCGTCACCACCGAGCCGGCTCCCACGAACGCGTAACGGCCGATCGTGGTTCCGCAGACTACGGTGCAATTCGCGCCCAGGGAAGCTCCGCGGCGCACCAGGGTCGTTTTGTACTCGTCCTTCCGGACCACGTGACTGCGCGGGTTCACCACATTGGTGAAGACCATCGAGGGCCCGCAAAACACGTCATCTTCGAGAATACATCCCGTATACACCGAAACGTTGTTCTGAATCTTGACGTTGTTTCCGATCGTCACGTCCGGCGAGATCACCACGTTCTGGCCGATATTGCATCGCTCGCCGATGCGGGAATTCTTCATGACATGCGAGAAATGCCAGATCTTCGTTCCGGCTCCGATCGAGCATGGCTCGTCCACATAGCTCGACTCGTGTACAAAAAAGGCTTTTTGTTCCGTTGTTCCCGTCATCATCGCACCGCGATCGTCACTGCATTGCTGGGCGAGCCGTTGATCAGCACCCGGATCGGCACCGCGCCGCCAGACGCCGTTCCCTGCGGAATCGTCACGTTGATCTGCCACAATCCGATGTACCCCGGCGCCAGGCCCGAGTACACCACGTTGCCGAATCCCGAGCTGCCGATCGCCACGCACATGGACGGCTGACTGTTCAGGCATGTCGACGGATTCGATGTCGGCACGGCGATCGTCTGTGCCAGCCCGGGCGGCCCCGGCGCCGCAGTCCCGTCCGGAACCGACGGACTCGTCTGCCCCTGCCCGGTTCCATAAAGCAGAATGGTCGAGCCAACCGGCGCCGGATTGGATGGCGAGTTTATCGTACCATCCTGGTTCACCGCCGCGGCCTGTCCTGTCCCGGTCTGGCCGGTTGTGAAAATCCCGGGAGATGCCGCCGCGACCAGCAGGCTGCCGCCCGCCACCAATTCTCCCGTATCGGCCGTCCGTACCGCGATCCGATCGGTCCCCAAAGGCGCGTTCGAAGGAACCTGGAAATTCACCTGGGACGGCCCTGCATAATAAATCGGGGCCTGCAGCTGGTCGTTGATCACCAGTTGCCGGTTCACGACGGTGCGCGGCCATGTGGTCGCCGAGATCGTCGCCGTATCGCTTGCCAGCCCACCTCCAAATAGCGAAGCCAGGGCCCCGGGCGATACTGGGATACTGACCGCGAACGTGGCCGCATTCACCACCGTGGCCGCTTTCAAGAACTGCACCACCCGGTTATTCCCGGCATCGCCGACATAGAGCGTGTCCTGGCGGTCGAGATAGATCCCGACCGGCCCATACAGGCCTTCCGCCGTCGCCAGCCCGTCCGGAGTGTCCCAATTCGGGGCCCCGCCGTTGGTCGTTTGCTGTCCCACCACCCCGGTCGCCGACGCCCCAGCGATCGGCAGGAACACCAGCGATGAATAGATCAAAACCCGGTTGTTGCCGCTGTCGGCCACGTAGATGTTGCCGTTGCTATCCACGGCAACATCGGTTGGGTTTTTGTATATACCCGTACCTGACACTGCACCAAAACTTCCCTGCCCGATGACGAACGTGGCGGCGATCCCCGCCGGCGGCGCATTCTGCGTATTCGGGTATATCAAAACCCGGTTCGCCCCCAAATCCACCACGTACAGGTTCGACGCCGGGTCGACGGCGAGCCCTTGCGGCGAGGCCAGCGTCTGCGGCGAAGCTTGCGTCGGCCGTAGCGCCGTCGTCATGCTCGGCTGGCCGAATACCCGCACCGCCGATGCGCCCGTTCCCGCTCCCGCGGCAAACTCCAGCACGCGGTTGTTGTTGCTGTCGGAGACAAACAGATCGCCGTTCGGTCCGATCGCCAAACCGGCGGGAGCGTTCAACGAAGACGCATTGACCGACGCCGAGACGGAACTCGTGAAATCCAACTGCCCGATCACCGCGTCCGGCGAAATTCTGCCGCTCTGGTTCACCGGCCGCGGAAATCGCAGCACGCGGTTGTTGCCTGAGTCCGCCACGTACAGCGTGCCGTCCGCGGGATTCACGGCGATTCCTTCCGGAGCCGAAAGCGACGTGCGGGAGGGATTGGGCGACCCCTGGGTATCCACGTTCGCCACGCCTGTCCGCAGGTTCGGCTGCCCGATGACCAGGTCCGCCGGATCGCCGTTGCGGAAGTGCACGGAGTCTTTCCAGACCAGCACCCGGTTGTTGCCCGTATCGGCAATGTACAGCGCAAAAGGCGCCGAGGAGTAGTCGATCGCCATCTTGAAGGGAGCGTCGATGCTGCCCGGCTTAATCTGGTTGACCCCGTTGGAGACGAAGTCGCTCTGACCCCAGACCTTGGTCGCCGCCTTTGTGTTCGGAGGAAATTCGAGCACCCGGTTATTGCTGGTATCGACAACAAACACGTTCCCGCTCTGATCCACCTTCACGTCACTGGGACCTGAAAGCGAATTGGGCGATGCCAGCGGATTCGCGCCGGTATTGGCCGTGGTGGTCGTGAAGTCCGATTGCCCCAGCACGCTTTTGGCGGGACCGCCGAGAGTGCTCCCGGGCGGAAATACCAACACCCGGTTATCGGCCGGCGCCGTGACATAGACGTTCCCGCTGCCATCGACCGCCAGACCACCGGGGATCGTCATGCTCGAGCTGGTCGGCTGTTGCGGAACTACCCTCGAAGAAAAGTTGCTTTGCCCCCACACCGCGCTCGCCGTCGGATTCACGTTCGATGGCCCGAGCGGCGCCGAGAATTTCAGGACCCGCGCGTTTCTGCCGTCGGACACGTACAGGTTGTCTTGTGCATCGAAGGCGAGTCCCGAGGGCAGATCGAAGCCCGACCCCGAAACCGTTCCCCCCGCGTCCGCGGCAATGCTGAAGAAGTCTTTCTGCCCGATCACCGTGTCCGCCGTGGGCGTCGGACTGTTCAAAACACCCGCGGCAAACCGGACCACGCGATTGTTGCCTCCGTCCGCAACCCACATGTTCCCCGCGGAATCGAAAGCCACCCCCCGCGGCTGAGTGAGCGTTGCGTTTGAAGGGGCGCCGGGCGCGTGGTTGGTGAAATTCGGCTGCCCGTAGACCGCATCCGGCTCGACCCGCGTCGGGTTGGCAAACGGCGAAAGAAAGCGCAGCACCCGGCTGTTCCCATAATCCGCGACGTAGAGATCGCCCGTCTGGGGATTGACCGCCAGCCCCACCGGCGAAGTGAAGCCCTTGGTTCCGATACCTTGAGCCGCGGAATACTGAGGTCCGGGCTGTCCCAGCACCAGCGCCGGAGCATCGCCGATCTGATAGGACGCGGCGTCGGCCCACGCCAGCACACGCGAATTCTGCGTGTCGCAGATGTACACGTGGGTCTGTCCGTTTCGGGTATCCAGCGCCATCCCGAGAGGTTGGTTCAGCTCGGTCCCCTGCACCAGGTTGACACCGTTGTGCCGCAGATCGACCTGCCCTAAAACCCGGTACGCAGAGGGCGAAAGTTGCGCGTGTACCGTACCGGCGCACGCCGCCGCAAATAGGATAGTTCGAAATAACGGGAACATTAGACTAGTGATTCGGCACCACGACAGTGTCGCCCGGTAAGAGCGGAATGTTCAGCTCCATGTGCTCGCCTTTTAGCACCGCATCGTAGTCGAACGCCAGCTTGTACTCGCGGCCGTTCTCGTTGCGCAGCACATAGATCTTCTTCCGCTTGGCGTAGTCCGAAAGCCCGCCGGCCTCACTGAGCGCCTGCATGACGGTCATGCGGTACGTGAATGGAATCGGGCCTTCCTTTTTCACCCCGCCGCCCACCACGAAAATCTTCTTGCTATGAATCTGGCTGACGATCACGGTTACGTCGGCCGCTTTGATCTGCTTGGAAAGCTGTTCGGTAATCAGCAGCTCGGCCTCGGCCGGTGTCAGGCCGGCGACGTGGACGTCTTTGATCAGCGGCATCGAGATCATGCCGTCCGGACGCACTACCCCACTGGGGACCGAAGCATCGTGTTCGCCCCACACCGAGATCTGGAGGATATCGCCTTCGCCGATCCGGTATTCGTCCGGCACGCCGCGGTTCACTACGGCCGGTTTTGTGGGTCCGCCAGCCCCGGGATTGGTGGCACTCGAGCTGGCCGGTACCAATGGTTTTGCGGTATTCGTGGTTTCCGGCGTCATTACAGGAGATGCCGGGGGCGCACTCGCCGATGGCGCCGATGCGGCCGGAGTCGCACCTCGTTCCACCACCGGAGCGGCCGGCTTCATCTCTGGGTTCGGGTTGCGTTGTCCCATTTCAAATGCGGGCGTCGTCTGGGTGTTGGATTTCGCCGCGGCTGGTTCGGGAGAGGTCGTCTTGGCTGGATTGCGAGTCGCTTCGATGGCGTCCTTCACTGCCGGGGCGGCCCATCCCGCTGTAATGGCGTTCTTTTCGATCTGGTCGTCTTTCAGTCCCGCTTTCCTCGCGTCCCTGACATATTGAATCAGTTCCTTGGGAGGAGCTTCCTGCGGAGCCGCCGCCAGGCAGCCCGCGGCCACAATGACCGTCAAAACAAGACAAATTGATCTGCACATAAATGCACCGGCGATTTTTGCCCTTTTACTCTATCGCGCAGCATCGGTTTCAGCACGTTCGGGACCAACGCATTCCGCCCTCTCCCCCGCCATAACCCCTTACACCCCGCGTCTCCGGGGCTCCCGAAAGCCCGCCCGATCCTCGCGCCAAAACAGTAGGAATCCTTCTCAATCTTTGGGAATCTCCTTGTCTTCCCTGCCCTTAGCGCACTGGGTCCCGCTTGAAAGCGCTGCGCTTCCCGCCATTTTTCCTGCGCTCTCCGGGCATGCGGAGGACAAATTGCTGTACGGATGGTCTGGCCTCGAATAAACGAGCTGCAATGACGACTTCTTCGAAATTCGCAATGAAATGGCTCGCGGTTGGTCTTTCTTTTCTAATCGCCTTCCCCGCTTTGGAAGCGCAGACGGTGCCCACTCAGCTCAACATCGTCGTTGTTGAGGGGGAAGGCGCGATCAATAATGTCCGCGAGCGTGTGGCGCGTGAACCCGTGGTGCGCGTCGAGGACGAAAACCACAAACCCGTAGCAGGGGCCGTCGTAGTGTTCACTCTGCCCACGGAAGGCGCCACCGGCGAGTTCGGCGGCGCCTCCAAGACGCTCACCGTCACCACCGACAATCAGGGCCAGGCTGTCGCCCAGGGACTCCGCATGAACCAGGTTGCTGGAAAGGTTCCCATACACGTCAATGCTTCCTACCGGGGTCTTACCGCGCGGACCTCGATCATGCAGTTCTCGGTTCTTCCGCCGGGTGCCAAAGCCAGCACCAGCACCGGCGGCGGACATCATGGAGCGCTGATCGGTATCCTGATCGCGGTCGGCGCCGCCGCAGGTGCCGGTGCAGCCTATGCCGCCACCCGCAGCAGCAGCAGTTCGACCCCGACCACGCCCACCCCCGCAGCTCCGACTCCCATCGGAATCACCCCGGGCTCGGGCTCGATCTCCGGAGGGCATTAGAATAAGGCCGGGTTTACCTGGCGCTTCTCACTCGGAATAGAAGTGGGGCCGCAACTCAATCTCCGGGATATATCGAGCGCCTGTCGATAAATCGCGTGCAGCGCATATTCGCTGTCAGCTCGTCCAGCGTGGATCCTTCTGTCACCACAGGCAAGTCAAGGCACTCCGCTACGTACTGTGTTTCGCCGCGGAAAATCCGGACCTGGATGATGTGTCTCGCCGCTCGCCTCCCTGCCCACTCTAGCATGGGGAGTATTGGTAAGCGCTGAAACCAGCCCCGGCCTTTACTACTGCGGCCGCGCTTGCATGTGCGCGAAGTGGTAGTCCTCGATCCTACACGCCACCCCGAATACGCCCTCGTCTTCCTGGGGTTCCACCCGCATGACCCGGACCTTGCATTCGAGGTTGCGCTCCAAATGTTTTCCATTCGGATCATGAGTTGGAACTTTGAGTGTGCAGATTAGTGTCTCGCCCGGCGTCACCGGCACCTTCGACAGGCAGTAAAAACCCCCGCTGCTCAAGTCCCTGGTAATCGTCTCAATCGCGTCCGCGGCGTCGCTCCGAAATAACAAGACCGTCCAATGCAGTCGTGTACGGGCTCTCTTCCGACGTTCGTAGGAGTGCGATCGCTTCGATTCCGTGGGCTTGTTCAGGCCGTCATAGACCGAAAACAATTCCAGAGGGTTGGCGGACATAAGATTGAGTACTACGCCGCATTTGCACGTTCGCTTCCATCGGTAGGAGACGTCGATAGAGCGCCAGTTTGCCCGCCTCCAATAACTTGCACTAAATCCGAACCTTTTCCGCCACCGCGAGAACCGGACCTCCATGGCCTGAAACTAGTACTTTTTGTAGAAAATTGGCAAAGTACTTGGACGCATAACTCCTTGACTGTTATTACATCTGCGCTATGCTTGTGACCTAGTCCAACATTTTGGTGATCCGGGAAAACCCGGGGCCAAAAATGATGATGTTTGGTTTTGGAATAAGTGCCACACCGTTGCCCGGCCAATACTCTTGGTCGTCCTAATTCGGAGGATGGGACGGTTCAGGCCTTCACTTGAGAGGAAAAACAACGCACATGCAGACGTTAAAGAATGGGCGCACAATCTTGGTCGGAGAAGATGAAATGGAGGTCCGGGGCTATCTCGAAATGGCCCTGAAATGTCTGGGCTATTCCGTCGAACTGGCCCAGGATGGCGACGAAGTGCTTTCCTGCCTGGAGTCTTCCCGATCGGAAATCGCCGCCGTGCTGTTAGACATCATGATGCCCAACCGTGACGGCATCGATACGCTTCGTGAAATCCACCGCATCGACCCGACGCTTCCCGTGATCATCGTTTCCGGCGCGGCGTCAACCCTCAACGTAGTCACCGCCATGAAAACCGGCGCCACGGACTTCCTGTGCAAGCCGGTTGCACATGATGACCTTCGCAAGGCGGTCACCCGTGCGCTCGAGATGCGCGGGGTCAACTATGTACCGCCCGCCCGCAGCGCGGCGCCAGTCACCCGGACCTTCCTGGGGACCAACCCGCGCATGCAGGAGATTCACGCGCTCGTAGGCCAGATCGGCTGGTCCGAGGCTCCGGTTCTGATCCAGGGGGAAACCGGCACTGGCAAAGAAATCATCGCCCGCGAACTCCACGCCCAGTCTCCTCGCGCCAGAAAGCCGTTCCTCAAACTGAATTGCGCCGCCCTGCCCTCGGAACTGGTCGAGAGCGAGCTCTTCGGCTACGAACGCGGCGCATTCACTGGCGCCTTTCAGAAAAAGGCGGGTATGTTCGAGCTGGCCGACGGCGGCACCATCCTGCTCGATGAAATCGGCGACATGGACGTGCGGCTCCAGGCCAAGCTGCTCCAGGTTCTCCAGGACCAGGAGTTCCAGCGTATCGGCGGCAAGGAGACGATTAAGGTGGACGTGCGGGTCATGGCCGCCACTCACCGCGATCTGGAGAAGGCCATCGCCGACCGCACTTTCCGTGAGGACCTGTATTACCGGCTCAACGTCATCAACCTGGTGCTGCCGCCGCTGCACGAACGGAGCGAGGATATCGTCCCTATGGCCGAGTTCCTCATGAAGAAGCATTCCGTGCAGGGTGTCGCCATGCCGGCAATTACCATGGACCTCAAACACGCCATGATGACCTACCATTGGCCTGGCAACGTGCGCGAGCTGGAGAACTTCGTTCGCAAGTTCCTCATCCTGCGCGACACGGAGATGCTCACGCGCGAATTGCACGCCAAGGCGACGCGCAAGCCCTTGCGGGCTGCCGCCGCTATCGTGGATAGCCACGCTGCGGCCGCCACCGCTGTGCCCGTTGCCACCAGCGCTCCAATCCTGGAACAGGTGACGAAGGCCAAACAGCAGGCGGAAACCGACGCGATCCTGGCCGCATTGAACTCTACCCGCTGGAATCGCAAACAGGCGGCGGCGCTGTTGAAAATCGACTATAAGGCGCTTCTTTATAAGATGAAGAAGCTCGGCGTGGAGGACCGCACAGTTCCCTTCCCCGCGGCTTCACAGCCCATCGCGAGGGCGGCTGGCGCGTCGATCGATTGACGGCTGGGCGCCGCAACCGTACCTGAACGTAAGCAAGGCTCAGAATAGCAGCCCGGCCCGTTCCTGCTGGAATTCTTCGAAGGACGGCAGGTTCAGTTCCGCTGCGACTTCTTCGCGGATTTTCTGCAACGCGAAATCCCGCAATGCCGCATCGGTCCAGCGGTATTGCGGACACTCTTCCCGGATTTTCTTCATATGCGCCCGGAGCAGCCGCTCGACTCCACCGGCTGGAATCCTGGTTTTGATGTGCAGATCAGCCTGCTCGGCAAGGAAGGACCGGTATCGCTCCCGCTGCTCGTACAGATCCAGTTCCCGCTGCGCTTGAAGAGCACTCGCCTCGGCGCTTTTATGCCTGGTTTCCTCCCGCAGTCTGCGCTTGCGGGTGGTCTCGAAATTCGCCGGCACGGGGTAGTTGGCACGCAGCAGGTAGACGTAGAAGCCCGGTGGGTTCGTGATCGGGTCGGAGGTGCGCTGCTTGCGCAGAATCTCGGCATCGCCCCACTCGATCTGATCCATCACCGGCTGTTCGTCGGGCAGATCCAGAATCAGGTTTCGCGCACGGTCCTGCCGGACTCCGCGCAGCACCAGCGCCTGCAAAATCTCGTTGTGCTGCGGATTTGCCAGCGCCGGTGCTTCCCCGCCCCCTAGCCGCAGATCGGCGCGGCTGACAAAGGCCTGTCCGGCGTGCATCACCAGCTTGTAGTCCGTCTGGTCGATAGTCGGCGCGAGCTCCCAGGAAGCCAGGAGTTGTTTGCCTTGAAGTTCATCGAGACTGGGTGCAATCTGCTGCTTGATGCGGGATGGCGACTTGAACTGCTGTAACCCGAGCAAAGAGCAGAGGTCCGAATATTTCTTCTCGACCTTCTGGTCCTTCCGGCTGGCATAGAACCAGATCTGCAGAAGCGGTACCAGCGCTTTGGCGATGTGCAGTTGCAGCGTCCGATAGAGGTCGTAGTCTATCGGAAGTGTGTGCCGGTTGTTGAGGTTCTCGAGCTGCCAGTCGCTGAGCCAGACGTAGTTTTCCTCGGCGACAGCACCGTTCTCCATGACCTCACCCATGGCGACGGAGCGCTGAAAAACATGAAAAAGATCACGGGCATACTTCTTCCGTCCCGCGAAGTAGACCACGCCCTCCGATTCAATGCCGGTCAGGGTCATCCGGCGTAGCCACTCCCAGATCTCGCGGTAGTTCTTGCCGCCATCCGTCTTCCCGAGGATCTCGAGCATGGCCGCAGAGGAAAAACGAACCGGATTGGTGATCAGGCCCTGCTGGTTCCGGATCCGCTCAATAATCTTCTGAAAGGCGAAGTACTTGTCTTGGTCTGCGGTAGTAGGTAGTCCAAGTTCGGCTGCAGGGAAAATCGTGGCTTTGGCCTCGATGCGGCGGCCGTCATCGGTTCTGACCTGCAAACTGACGCTTTTCGACGGAACCCGAAGCCGTTTGCTCGATGGAGTGAAAAAGCCGAACGTGTTGAGGTTCTTCTCAACCCGGACTATTTCTCGCCTGGCGGGCGGTGTTTCCAGCGGTAGCAACGATGTTTGCGCTTGATTTTGTTGACGAGACCGCATCGCAGCCGAATTGAGCATAGTGCCATAGGTACAGGCAGCAAAACAAGAAAAGCTGAGATTGTTGTAGTGAAAATTATTGAAGCAGAGATTAAGAAACCTGTGGAAGATCATAAGCTACTGATTCGATGATGCTTGTAATGAGTTTTGGTACGACGGAGTACGGCTGGAGATATGGCGCGGTACGGACGCTGTTACGAGCAGGTACGGCAAAGGTTCCTTGCGAATACGGTCGCCTTACGTTAGGGTACGGTAGCAGTGAAGTACGCGGCCGTACCTGCGAAATTGGTGATAAGCCTCATATTTTCAGCGGATAATAACGCGATTTAGCGCGGTATGGAGAACCAGGCAAACGCTCGGAGAAGAACGAGCTTACGTCGGGGTACGGGAGGAGAAGCTGTGTTGCCGTCCAGACGGCTTACTGGTATATTGGCATGCGGTAAAGGAGCCTGGGTGGGCCGCATCTACGCAATCGCGCAACAAAAGGGTGGTGTCGGCAAGACAACCACGGTCATCAATCTCGGTGCGGCGTTAGCCGACAACGGGAAGCGGGTTCTGCTGGTGGATCTGGATCCGCAAGGTGCGCTGACCGCCGGCCTGGGAGAGAATCCGCCGGCCATTTCCCAGACAAT